>Ga0069004_10000003_pt1 | contig 25136 bp, 19 predicted proteins | sample WestPond_Cattail_2_FD_62358 | JGI IMG/M metagenome (GOLD analysis project Ga0069004, IMG submission 62358) | Wetland microbial communities from the San Francisco Bay, California, USA, that impact long-term carbon sequestration - WestPond_CattailB_D2 | ecosystem: Environmental > Aquatic > Marine...
ATATAATAATAACGTTCCCTAAGATTTTCAATTTTAGAGTATATTTCGACGTGGTGTGAAAATGGAACTCTAAAAAAATCTTCTACGGGAAAATCCTTTAGATTATCAATTTGAAATTCGCTAATTGTGATTATCGAATTTTATTCTTGAATATTGTCCGTTGCAACGGACGAATTTTTATAAAGCACATTCCATTTATCGTAGAACAACCTCATTTTCTTCAAACTTGTAACTGAAAAGCCTCTCAATTCAGGCAAATGTATTTTCTCAAACACTTTACCCAAACTGCATAACCGGCTTCATTCAAATGCAATCCGTCAACACTTAATTCTTTACGTAGAATTTGTGTTTCGGGAATTACAAAATGCGGAAAAAGATTGATGAAATGTATCTTCTTTACCGCCGCCAACCGTTGCAATTTGCCATTGAGTTCGGGTATCGTATCAGTCTTGTTTATCAGTTTCTTATACCGACCAAAACTTTCATTGATGGGAAGCAAGCTTTGTAAATACAGCTTTGTATGAGGCGATTCCATTTGTATTTTATCAACAATCTTAGTGATCATTGCTGCAATGCTATCGGTCGATATGTCGTTTGAAATATCATTTATACCTATAAGAAGGAAAATACGTTTGGGATGCCCGGGTAATATTTGGTACAGACGGTCGTAAACACCTGCCGATCCGTCGCCGATAATTCCCCTGTTTACCACATTCTTCAAATGAAGGCGCTGTCCCCAATCACCTCCTTTTTCCGTTAAGCTATTACCTAACATTACTATGTCTTTAGATGTGACAGCAGGTTTTTTGGTAAACTCGTCCACACGTTGATAATAATGTTCGGAATATGGCTTAACGGATTGTGCTCCGACAGAAAATGACAAAAGCAACAAAACAATAGAAAAGATAATCGCTTTCATATATAACCTATTGTTGAGGCGAATCGTTCCGATACGCATCTATTGCTTTTTTCACCGATTTATGAATAAGCAACAGTGACTTAGCTTGGTCGTAGCTCAACCCAAGCTCGTCAACAATCATGCGTGTTCCGCGGTCGACCAATTTTTTATTGCTCAACTGCATGTTCACCATTTTATTACCTTTCACACGCCCCAATTGTATCATTGTCGAGGTGGTAATCATATTGAGAATCATCTTTTGACCGGTGCCTGATTTCATACGTGAACTACCTGTAACAAACTCCGGCCCTACAACCATTTCTATAGGTATATCCGCTTCGGCGGAAACAGGTGAATCGGGGTTACTGGTGATGCATCCGGTTAGAATGCCATGCAGGCGCGCTTCATGCAAGGCACCGACAACATAAGGCGTAGTACCCGATGCAGCAATACCTATCAAGACGTCGTTTACATTAATATTATGTTCTTTGAGTTCCTCCCAACCGCGCGCCGTGTCATCTTCAGCATTTTCAACAGGATTACGTAAGGCATTATCACCACCGGCTATCAAACCTATAACCAACGTGGGAGGCATGCCGAATGTCGGTGGAATTTCAGAAGCATCCAATACGCCCAAACGTCCGCTTGTGCCGGCTCCCATATAAAAAATGCGTCCGCCTTTTTTCATGCGCGGCACTATTTGCAATACTAATTTTTCTATTTGCGGTATCACTTTACTTACGGCAATAGCTACTTTTTGGTCTTCGGTATTAATATCTTCAAGAAGTTCGTGAACCGATTTCTTCTCTAAATCATTGTATAATGATGGTTGTTCTGTAATTTTAATAAACATGGTTGTTTCTTTTATTTATGATATTCTATAAGTCCTTCCATCGGGCTTTTTTGAATGTTACCGATGCTGATACGCATTTCCTCGGCAGCTTCACGCAGTATTTTCTGATAATAAAACGCCACCGAACCTATGAAATGTACAGGCATTTGCTGATATTCATATTGCATCACGTTTCGCTTGAAAAAAGCTTTAAAACTATTGAGCACTAATGAATGAATATATGGTATCTCCACATTTTGGTATAAGAACGGTGACAAACCGGCTAAGAACCTGTTGGGGAACGGTTGACGATAAACTTTGTCAATAATCTCGGCGTAAGTCAATTTATATTGCGCAAAGAATTTGGATACCAGTTCCGGCGACATTTGATTCTTAAGCAAATCACCTATCAACAATTTACCCAGCACGGCACCGCTACCTTCGTCACCCAAAATATATCCCAGCGGAGGAACATTGCTGACAATTTGCTTACCGTCGTAATAACACGAGTTGGAACCTGTGCCCAAGATGCATGCAATGCCTGCTTCGTGTCCGCATAAAGCGCGGGCGGCTCCCAACATATCAGTGGCGACTTCTATCGAACCTGTTACATTGAGTTGTGACGTGATGGCACTCTTAACCACTCTTATTTTCTCAGGGTTGTTGCAACCGGCACCATAGAAAAACACTGTAGTAAAATCATTTGCAGGCAACATCGGAACAAGCGACTCAGATAATTCATCGCTGATTTCCTTCTGTGTCTGAAAAAATGGATTAGTACCTTTGGTATATATTTTCTTAATAGGCTTACCCTGTTTTATCAAACACCAATTTGTTTTTGTTGACCCACTGTCTGCTATTAATATCATATCTTAATATATATTTTCTTTTTGTACAAAATGTGACTGACACACCAACATACCGTCACGAACAATATGGCAAATGCCAAAGAGCCGCCGTTGTCTCCGAATATCGGCTGAAGGAAATTAAATATATGTTGTGTCAATCCGTGGCCGTCGCCGAGGAATATAAACCCCGACAGGATGCTTATTATGTCGGCAAAGACATAAATGAATAAAGGATTTACGCCGAACGATTCGAAAAAACGTGTTATTTTGCCTTTGTATCCTTGCTTGTCGATAAGCCACATCAGTAATCCTAAAAAGCTTGATGCAAGCCCGCAAGTTGTAAGAACAAATGTAGGCGACCATATCTTTTTACTGATAGGGCAACCATAACTCAACAAGAACCCGACGAATGTCATACTCACGCCTATCAGGAAAAGACGTTCAATCTTATCGTTCAAGTCCTTAACCTCCATAATCATTTTGCCGGCACAAAAACCGATTAATACATGTGCCAGTGCAGGTATGGTGCTAAGCAACCCTTCCGGGTCAACACCGTTATCCTTATACATGTGATTAACGCCTATGATATATCGGTCGACGCGTGAAAGGATATTTGTTTCATTGTATGCAAATCCGTCACCGGTAAATAATATAATTGTGTATCCTACCAATAATGCTATAATGAGATAAGGTATATATTTATGTTTTACAGTCAAAGCAACAATTGCGGCACCTCCGTAGCAAAGAGCCAAACGGGGGAATACTCCCATTACACGCAGATTGCCGAAGTTAGTACATGCGACCCACAGATGTTGCCACGTTTCCAAATCTTTGTTCTCCGGTAAATGCCATGTTCTGAATGAAAGCGACAGCCAAGCTATTGCAAGGCCGATGCCATAAATAACTATGGTACGTCGAAGTATTTTCAAACCGGATTTTTTGCTGAATTCGAATTGGTATTTCCTCAAAGAAATATAAGTGGAAATACCCATTATAAACATAAAAAAGGGAAAGACCAAATCCGTAGGTGTCAATCCTATCCATGGCGCATGCTCAAGCGGTTCATAAATATGATTCCAACTTCCGGGGTTGTTAACTAAAATCATTCCCGAAATAGTGATGCCCCTGAGAACATCCAAAGCTAACAAACGCTTATTATTCTGTTCCATAATTATTCTTCTTTTTTAATTTCTTTCTTACCATAACCGGAGTCAATCTTCACAAACGAACAAACAATAATAGTTGCCGCACAGCAAATCATAACCCAAATAAAGAATTTCTCATAACCGAGATGTTCCTGCAACCAACCGGCCGCCATCCCCGGAAGCATCATTCCCAAAGCCATAAAGGCCGTACAAATGGCATAGTGCGCCGTCTTATGTTCACCGTCGGAATAATAAATAAGGAATAACATGTATGCCGTAAATCCGAATCCGTAACCGAACTGCTCGATGAAAACGCAAATATTAATTATAATCAGGCTTTGCGGTTGGAAATATGCCAAGTATACAAAGGTGATGCAAGTAAGCGAAATGCTCCATGCCATAGGCCAAAGCCACTTCTTCAGCCCTCCCTTTGCAGCGCAAAAGCCGCCGATGATACCTCCAACGGTCAAGCCGATAATACCGACCGTACCGTACACCAAACCGACTTCGGCAGTACTTAATCCCAATCCTCCCTTATTAACAGGGTCCAGCAGAAAAGGGTTGATAAGTTTTACCAATTGTGCTTCCGGCAGGCGAAACAACAACATAAAAAGGATAGCCACACCTGCATGTTTCTTTTTGAAGAAAGAAGCAAAAGTGGCCAGGAAGTCGCGTGCAATATTTGCCGCACTGTTTTCATCCGGTGATGAATGGTCGGATTTCGGCTTTGGCAATATATAGCTGTGATATAAGAAAAACGCTATAAAAAGTCCGGCCATGATATAAAACGTAATGCTCCACGACATGACAATGGTGGTATGTTTCTCCAATTCTCCGGCAAGCACTACCAACAATCCTTGTCCTGCGATGGTTGCCACACGGTAAAAAGTGTTGCGAATACCTATATAAAAAGCCTGGTCTTTGACATCAAGCGCAAGCATATAAAAACCGTCCGCCGCAATATCATGCGTAGCCGAACTGAACGCCACCAGCCAAAAAACTGCAAGCGTGGTTCGAAAGAAATTAGACGCAGGAATTGTAAATGCTATTCCGGCAAAGCCGGCACCTACCAAAAGCTGCATCGTCACTATCCACCAGCGCTTCGTCTTAAATAAATCGACAAAAGGGCTCCAAAACGGTTTAATAACCCACGGCAAGTATAGCCAGGAAGTATATAAAGCAATATCCGTATTTGAAATGCCCAACTTCTTGTACATGATAACCGAAATGGTCATTACTGCCACATACGGCAACCCTTCTGCGAAATACAGAGTCGGTAACCACGCCCAGGGAGATCTATGTTCGCTACTCATAACAATCGTGTTTTAATTTTTTGTTTAACTATTTCCATATCCTCCGGCGACAGGCATACTTCTTGCAAAATGCTTTCAATATCTTTAGCCGTTATCTTTTCAAAGTCCTTTTCCAAAGGAGTAATGAAAACGCCTCCCAAATCAACCGATGCAGGACTGATAAGCATGCTTTTATCTCCTGTTTCCGTATAGCAATTAGGTCTGTGCTTTGCACGCGGGAAAAGACAAACAACCCATTTATTCTCATCATACCATGCAAGGATATTCATCATCGGTTCGTCATCATCTTCTTTAAGCGGCATAGCATCATAGAAAGCATCAAAGAGACGTTCCGCGATATTCGAACTTGCAGCCTCTATAACAAACGTTGCACGGGGAGCATCGTCAAGTTGCCACATACAACTGTCGTTTATCTTAACTACACATTCCGCCTTATGCTCTTCCCAATCTTGTTCAAGAGGAAGAAAACCTTTATTGCCGGCTTGGAAATGCGCATGGTCGGGGGCTGAAGCTCCGCACTTGGGACCATTATAAAATAGAACATAATCCTTAAGTTGATAGGCCAAAGCAAGCATATCGGCAAAACGTGAAGAAATACGTTGCGGCACATGCTTGTCTTCAGGAATGGTAAGATGTTTGGGAAATATAGGAAACGGATTTACCAAAATAACATAATGCCCCTCGGCAGGCACTCCTCTTTGCTGAGAAGGCCTGTTTTCGGCACACAAGAAACATTTGCGTTGCTTAAGGGATTGCTTATCTACCTTGGCAGCCGATGAAATGATGCGGGCGGGATTAAACTGAACTTTATATAAGCAGTTATTTACTTGCAAATCCTTTACTTTTACACCGGCAAGTGCCTCATAGTTGTCACGGGCTAAATCCCATTCACTAAGTTGAGCTTTTATAAGTTCCTCTATCATTAAGCTTATTTCTTTTTGTTAAGTGCGATGCGGGCTTGTAATTCCCACGTACGAATACGGTCTTTATACACATTATTCCTGTTCGTCTTCTCTATATCCAACGAAGCATCCGAATTATCTTCCCATCGGCGGCAAAGGTAAACAACGTCAAACACACGTCCTATTTGATAATGGCGTGAGAAACGAAGTCCCAAAGCATAATCTTCACCGTAACTGACATTAGGCACATTTATCTTGCGTAACAAAGGCGTATAAAATGCACGCGGCGAACCCAGTCCGTTTACACGCAAGGCATTATTGCGTCCGTTTTCAGGTGTCCATTCCTTATGGTCGATTATGCCCGGCGGAATAGCATTCATATTAAAGTCGGTCATCAAATAAGTTCCTACCACCATTCCACAATTTTGCTTGTAAAAAGCACCAACCATCGTAGTCAAAGTCCGCTCATCCTTATAAACATCATCGCTGTCCAATTGTATTGCAAACTTACCGCATTTAGGATGATGCACGCCCATATTCCAGCATCCGCCGATACCGAGGTCGTCACGTTGAGGAATGATATGTATTATACGCTCGTCGGCTTTGAATTCATCTATTGCTTCCGTGGTGCCGTCGGTGGAATGGTTATCAATGATAATCAAATTAAATTTGAACGATGTTTTTTGACTCAATACCGAACGTATGGCATCACGAATGGTACGAACACGATTACGTACCGGAATAATCACCGAAGCTTCGTATTCGAAGTTTTCTTCATCAAAAGATATCTTATCGAATTTCGGTGGCAGATAGCCGCCAACATCCTTAAGATGTTCGATACAAGCCCTTTCCATCTCTATTTGTATTTCCCGGTTTTTAGGGTCGACATAGTCGAACATCTTCTCACCGCTCTTACGTGTATCTTTCTCAATCTCAGAATAAAGATATTCATTGACATGAACCAATTGATACTTTTGCGATAACTTAAGGCGCAAATCATATAACCCAGCCCAATGGTAATCACACTTCATTCTATTGACGGATTCTTTGAGCGCATCTGCATGAAAGAACATTACAGAACCAAAATCGAAATCGTCACGCAAACTCCCTTGTTGGTAATCAATTACCGGAGCTTTCTTTTGTTCTCCTTCAATAACTTGATAATGGTCGGTATAAAGCATTCCGGCACAAGTATCTTCTGCTATATGTATCGTGCGTTCCAATGAGAACAGCCCCAAATCCAAAGTGGTATACTTGGTATATAATAAGGTAAATGGCGTATCCGAATGTTCTGCTATAGCTTTTATAGTAGCCGTTGAGTGCAGCGAATCGGTATGAAGCCATAAACAGTCTGTTATCGTTTCAGCCGGTTCTGTGCCACTGCCGAGCAAATAAATCTTGCCGACTTCTTCCCATTTCCTTAAATTTTCTACTGTAACTCTTACTTGTTCCTCACAAGTAAAAGGTATAAAACAATTAATGATAGATTTCATATATATATTATTTTGACTATTTCTCATTAAAGAAATCGAGCACCGACTTCATCAATCGGTCTCTTCCTGCTTCGCTGCGTATGGATTCAAACGGGAATCCTAAAACACAAGTTTTATAATCACCTTTAAATGCAACACCTGCACTTAAGTTGTTTTCCGAATAACGAAAAACTGTAAATGCTGCTCTATCGGCCGGTTCGATAGCATCCGGTGATTCCACAACATATGATTCGGAATTCGGTTTGTTGTAATACTTATAATTGCCTGTAAACTGAAAAGGAGAATCCACACTCTTTATCTTTCCTGCAATGGCTGCCTGACCTGTGCGCCAAGTATATTTTAATACCTTAGTGGCAAAATCACGATCGGCTTTATCCGATTTTATTAAACGATTATCCCATAAGTCGGTACCGACGTATGCACCTGAAATAAACAAATTGCCATTTTTATGTTGACAATATGAAGTAAGAACTTGCTCCATTTTCTTGCTGAAAGTCTTAAACTCAAGAGGTGTGATTCCGCCTCTGCCCATCTTCGTTTGTTCTTCTTTGCCTAATATCAAATCAACATACGGATAAGAATCAGGAGATGCTGTCTCATTTTCTACAGCTTTTGCACTACAAGATGTAAACGAATAACCTGCTTTTAAAATAGCAGCTCCGTGCACTGCAGGATAATCAAATGTGTTTCCTGCAATAACCGTCCTCTCATAATTGCCATAACTGTCGCCGAAACCAGCCGCATCATCATCTCTCCACGGCATATTGCGACGGAATTCTTTCATTTTACCCAGATAGCTATAAGTCTCTTTATATGGTACACCGTCATCCAAATCATCCAAAAAGCCTGCCAAAGTATCTGCATTTGCCACAAAATCGGCAGGAGCACTCACTCTGTCGAAGCCGTTTATTACTAATACGGTTCCTTTATCTTTTACAGCTCTGCCGGCTGAAAGAATTTCCGACGGGAAACTTTCACCACCTTTATTAATAGCCGTAACCTTATAGCTGCATACCTGCCCTACCGGAAGTGTTGTACGAAAATGGTTTTTATTCACTACCACACCATTATCAAAATCACCGTTTCCTATACGGGTATATACCACATACTTATCCGGCTTTGCCGTAGGTTCGAGTGTGTCATTGACGGCTTGCCAGCTAAGTTCTATTTCATTATTACCAATGAAATGAGCTTCCATTTGGTCAACAGGCAACGGTTCTACTACATAATCAGTTTTATATTCCGAACTTAAGAAGCGCAATATACCTTTATATATAGAACGACTTACGGTAAATCTGAATCGAGGGTCAAGTCCGTAACGCATATCTGCAAAGTTTTCATGCGAAAGCAATTCCAACAGCATGGCAGGTACGCGAGGTACTTTTGCTTCAAAATAAGGTTTGTCCCACATGCCGCGGCGCGTCCAATTCGGTTCATAAAGTTTACGAATATCATTTACGATGCTTGACTGAACCAAATCCGTTAAATCCCGTGAAGCATATCTTGATGCGCCGTTATCAAATATACCTTTATAAGCAGATGTTTGATAAATTCCCAATGTTCCGATAATGGTATCACCATAAGTAGTGCCAGCATCGGAGTGGAAAGCGAGAGACATATCTATAGGGATATTCAACCCTTTTTCATTTGGCAATCCCTTGGAACCGCCTGCAAGATAATTCACCCACAAGCCACGACATTTGTAATCGTCACCATAATCATCACGTCCTTTATTTATTGAATATATGCTGTCAGGAACACCTGCCCATTGCAACCAATAGCGGGCAGCTTCCGTATAACGCGGGTATCCGCTAATCTGATAAGAATATTGCGTTTTTGGAATATCTGTAGTGGTTGCAGGCAATGGCTTGGAACCGGTTTTAGTATTCTCCGTTATGCCATCTGCCGGACGGCGTGCGATATTACCCATTCCGCCGCCAATCTTAACAGCATCGGCAGTAACAACACGACCGCTCTTTGCAGACACATTGCTCAACTCAATCCTGCAGCTACTTCTACCTGCACGGAGCCCGAACTTGCCCAAATAAATCCAAGTACCTCCGCCCATCTGCTGGTTAATGCGAAACTGCGTCTTAATGCCGTCGTGACAAACTGTATAAAGAGCATCATCAGTACTGTTATTAAGAGTCTTATAAGATACATATACAGCATACTTACCGGTATGAGGAATATTGGGATTCCAGGCTGCAACACTTTCATTTTTTTTCTGAGCAGTGGTTGTGGTTTGCCTGTATGTTCCTTCTGTAAAAGGATTTTCAAAATCTATATATTGTTTTTTGAGATAAGCAAACCCCGGTACCGAACCGGTCGTCCAATTGCCCTGTTCGGTATAGCTTGACGGATCATTAAGTCCTTCATCATTATCAACAATCACTTCCTCCGGATTACAATCCCTTTCACGCGGCAACATAACCGTAGCACCGGCATTTTCAAGCATAGGTACCAAGAAGGGTAATACATAACTTTGCGTATAAAGGTCTTCAACCGTTTCAAACATACGTGCACGTTGCCACTCCCAACGGGATAAATATTGTTCGAAGTAAAGCCCGTGACTCTGCCACATGGCAATATGTCTATTCTCCAATCCTTTAGTCGGTACAAAAGGAGAAGATACTCTGGTAATTAACGGTTTTTTCGAAGTATTGGTAAAAGTAAGAATGTTTTTGCCTTTTGTACGCAATGCAAAAGGAATCAAATCTTCAACAGGTTTTCCATCAGTACGCAGTTCCACCTTAAAATTAGCATAGTCCGCCGGCAATATTTGATGAATTTGATTGTAGATATCTTTTACATTCTCATCCCGGAAAGGAATATATGCACATTCGGTATTGGCATAAATGATTACTTGGCGATCTTTAACCGAAGTTGAATCTATTCTTATTTTACCAACTGAAACTTTCTCCTTATGAGCCAGATCAGTTAACATGCTGCCTATTTGTGAAATAGTCTCTGCCGGTATATTTTGTGCCATAGATGTTTGGAATGTAAATCCTATAGCTAACAACAGCAAAGCAAAATTTTTATGTTTCATAATTGTATATAATTTCCGTATTTGATTACCACTTAGCGTTTATAATAGACGCCGCAACAGCATTAGATACCAACGAACGAAGGCGAACTACATCACCTGTATCATTTGGATGAACACGATTGGTAAGCAATATAACTGCAGTATCATTGTCGGGATCAATAACAATGGACGTACCTGTATAACCGGTGTGGCCATAAGTTTCCGAACTGAAAAGATCACCGTTATTCGAAGCATAAGGTGAGAAAATATCCCATCCAAGCGTCCGTCCTAAAGATGCCACGCAACGCGGAACAGTACGCATGGCTTTTACTCCGAGCGGACTAAGGATGCGATGCCCGTTCCATTCTCCTCCATTTTGCAAAGCAGCCACTAAGAGAGCTATATCATCAGCTGATGAGAAAACCCCGGCATTACCTGATATTCCACCGTTCATAATGCGTGCCAAAGGATCATGTACAACGCCTTTCAGCACAGAACCGTCCGGTTGCTTCTGCGTTGGAGCACAAAGTTCGCACAATGCACCGGTAGGACAATAGCAAGTATGATTCATTCCCAACACATCAAAAATGTTTTTCTTTGCAAATACATTTAGTTTCTCCCCGGAAATGGTTTCTATTATTCTTTGCAAAGTTATATAATTCAAACAGCTGTATTGAAAATCTGTTTCCGGTTTAAAGTCACGTTTACAGTGTGAAATATATTCTATAACTGCATCGGGATTAGGTGCCCCGTATTTCTTTTTAAGCGAATCGACCGGAGCGTATGGCGGTAGTCCGGAAGTATGCGTCATTAAATCTACTATTCTTATTGTTTGTGTCTGTCCGTCAGAACCTTTCCAATTCTCAAAACCGGGAATATACAGATTAACCCTGTCAAGTAATCTCAATTGTCCGCGCTCAATAAGAATCATGGCCGATATAGCTGTGGACATCGACTTACTGCACGATGCCATATCAAACATAGTATTTACCGTCATGGTTTCGGTAGTAGGATAAATCTGTCTATTCCCGTAGGCTTTAAGCCAAGCCATTTTACCGTGCCTTACCACAGCCAGCACTGCACCGGGCATTTCTTTCTCTTGAATTGCTTTTAAAATAGCGGCATCGGCATTTGCTAATTTTGAAGCATCCAACCCGACCGAAGCAGGAGATACGCGTGGTAACTGCTGAGCATTGGTGAGCAATGTAACAGCAAACAAAAGTGCGGATAAACAAAATACTTTTTTAAATCCGATATTTAATACGTTCTTTATTGTGTACATGGTATATAGTATAAATTAATGTCTTTTTTTAATTAGCAAACTCAACCCGATAAAGGTGAAGAGTGCATTGAATATAAGTAACTCGTAACTGAACTTGTAACCGTTAAACCACCTTACAGAATTCGCCTGCAAGATGTAGCAAAGTATCGGTGAAACAATAGCTACAAGAGGAATATATTTATCTTTTACTTGAGCTTTCGTAAAAATACCAAAAGCAAATAATCCTAAGATTGGACCGTAAGTGTAGCTTGCCAATATATAAACGGCATCTATTACACTTGTATTATTCAATAAGTTAAACACGTATATTACTAAAGCCATAACAACGGCCATACACACGTGAACCCGTTTACGGGTTTTTGCAAGTTTATTTTCTTCTTGATTTTTAGCACCTAAAATATCTACTGTAAACGAAGTAGTCAACGCCGTAAGAGCTGACCCGGCAGCAGAATACGCCGAGGATATTAACCCTACAATAAAGAGTATGCCTACAATAGACGGGAAATAATTACTTGCTGCAATTGTAGGAAACAGCTTGTCGCCTGTCGCCGTAATATTTTCTTTCTGAGCAAATATATACAACAATACTCCCAACATAAGAAAAAGGAGATTTACAAAGAATTGGCTAATACCGCTTGTTATTATATTCTTTTGTGAATCATGATAGTTCTTGCAACTTAAGTTGCGTTGCATCATATCCTGATCCAAGCCTGTCATGGCAATAACCGTAAATACTCCGGCAAGAAATTGTTTAAAGAAGTAACGCTTATCATTCACATCGTCAAAAAAGAAGAATCTACTCATCTTATTATGAATTATTGACGTAAACATACCTGTGAAATTCAAGTTTAACTTCATGCTAATATAATAAATACAAAGAACGACCGATACGATGAGGCAAAATGTTTTTAGCGAATCCGTCCAAATAATAGACTTTACACCTCCGCGAAAAGTATATAGCCATACCAGAGCAACAGTGATGATGACGTTCAGACCGAATGGCAAATGCAATGGAGTAAATACCAATAACTGCAATGTTAGGCACACCAAGAAGAGGCGCACAGAAGCTCCAAGCATTTTAGAAGTGAAAAAGAACCATGCACCGGTTTTATATGAAGATATACCGAAACGATTTTCCAAATATTGATAAATGGAAATCAAATTCATCTTATAAAACAAAGGAATGAGAACAAATGCAATAATAAACTGACCTGTTATAAATCCAAGAACCATTTGCATATACGAAAAGCCGTTATTAGCAACCATTCCCGGTACAGATACAAAAGTTACGCCCGATATGGCAGAACCAATCATTGCAAAAGCAACAACATACCATCTGGACTTTCGGTTACCAACAAAGAACCCTTCGTTATCTGCCTTGCGACCTGCAATATACGACACTGTAAACAGCACAATGAAGTATGCTATAATAGTTATTATTATTGTAATCGGACTCATCTTTAGTTATTATAACTGCATGTCTGTTTTGTATGCAATCAATTTATAAAAAATCAAGTGGAACTTCATTTATCGTACAAATATAACGAAAAGACCGCTCCACTTGATTTGTAATTAATCTTCTAACTTATAAACCTTTATTATTTTTTAATATAATTATTATATGCATCATCCGTTGCACAATCCCACCATACAGGAATTTGCCATACATCAACATCACCAGCATGTATATTCATTGCAAGAGCATTAGTCTTGTTGTAATTCAATTCAAGACTGGGTGGCAACATCCAACGACGATACCAATATGTAGGATCCGTTTTTGAAGTCCCTGTCAATGCTGACTGACCGGCAAACAAAGGGCTACGATCATATCCGGGATAAACAACACCGAAACTGCCTATATCACCTGCGCTGTAATCGAAGCGACGCATATCATTCCAGTTTTCAATACTGCAACCCATAGCCACATATTTCTGCAACATAATATCCGACATAGTCAAATCGCCTGAAGATTGACAAACGGCACTACTATTTATATATGCACTGATGGCACTTTGATCCATTGGCATCATGTCCGGATTTGAATAATTGGCGGCTTTCCATGCGGTCAATTTAGCTTGCATCATATCCAAATGAGCTTGAATGCCTGCTTTATATGCAGTCAGAGCATTATCCTTATCACCTTTTCTCATATATACTTCAGCCTTTATGAAGCACATCTCATGATAAGTCAGGATTTCCTGATCGGATACAGGACGAATTTGGAAAGAACCGGTTGAACCGATAGCACCGGCATTCGACGCATCTGTTGTAGGATACCAATTAAGGTCTAAAGCATTGGTTTTGTTTGTACCCGATCCGGTCAAGTAAGAACCGCTACGTAAATTTACATAAGCAGTATCACCTGCATAAATATAATTAGTACTGTTAACATACATCGACCCTTTTTGATAAGCAACAGTTACATTGTTTCCGCTTACCGTACAAGCATGCACTCCTGATAATGAAGCTACGAAATTAGATAGTGCCGTGGCATCAGTAATTGTATAAGTAACTTTTTGATCTGAAGAAGCATAAGTAGGAGTCGTAATAGACGTGGCACCACCTTTAACAAGTCTAGTGGAAGGACCGTAAAAATCAACACCTTTGGAACGTAACCAGCTATATGATTGTACTGCACCGTTAGTATTTAATTTAATGTTACACATTATTGCCGGAACAATCTTACTCATGCGCGGATCAGTAACGCCAGAGCCTCTCATATTTGTCAACAAGTTATAGTAATATTGAGAAATACGTTGGTTACTGCCATAACCGGCATAGTCCCAGTTGCCATTTGTCATTACCGGATCTTCTTCAAAATAATCCGCTACATCAGAAGTACTGTTATAGCAAGTACCTACGGTATTATCAGCATTTGATTGAGGCCCTTTTGACAGGCAATATAAAATGGAATCTGCATTAAATGTGCCTGTTTTCTTGGATAGCTTTAATAAATAGCGGGCTTTCAATCCATAACACATTTTAATCCATTTATTTACATCACCTTGGTTCCACATATCTCCTGAAGCAAAACTTGTAGCTCCAGTTTTTTGCGCCATACCTAACAGGCTGATAGCTTCATTCAATTTGGCAATGCATCCGTTATAAATTGTCTTTCCGTCATCATAAGCAGGACTTGGGTATTGCGACGGATTCAAAGCTTGTGTATATGGAATTTCACCATAAAGGTCGAGCATTTCCATAAAGCCCATTGCATTAATAACATCGGCAGCAGCCATATAATCATAAGCTCCTTCCTTTTGGGCTGTTGAATATAAATCTCCTAAGTTTGGAGCCACTTCAATAAACCACGTTTGATAAGGTGTTGTAGCACAACCTGAAGGACCTGCCCAAGTGACACTTAATGCATTATTATTACCATTATTACTATAATAAACCCCTGCTATACAAGATGCACGCATATTTGAAACGCCTGCAGTATACATATAAAAGTGCTCAAGCCAAGGTAATCTGTTTGAAACCCCGGCACTTTCATTATTCGGATTATCCGGGTCGGTATTTACATTCAACCAATTCGTGCATGAACTCAAACCCAATGCAAATATGCCACTCAATATAATATATTTTAAACTTCTCATAATTTCAATCCTTTCCGTCAATTAAAATGTAAGATTAACTCCAAACGTAAAGCCTGATACAGCAGGCACACCGCAATAATCAATACCCGTAGAACCTGAACCACCCGTTCCGCCGGCAGCACTGACTTCAGGGTCCATTCCTTTATAATTAGTCCATGTAAATAGATTCGTTCCCGTTGCCGTTATTGATAAGGCCTTAATAACATTTTGTTTCCTTATCAGACTTGATAAATCATAGTTCAAAGATAAAGACCTCAACTTCAACCAATTAACTGAAGTAATGAAATTATATGAATTACCACAATAATTACTCCAATATTGTTGTATCATATACTTGCCTGAATACGAAGTACCTGAAACAGTATATGACTGATCGGCCTGATAAGTTTGGTTAAAAGCCGCACCTGTTTGACTGTTAACACCGGTAACAGTTACTGATTGACGATCGTTAGCCAAAGTTCTTTTACTTAAACCATTAGAAACCATATAATATTCAGTTCCGTTATACACATCACCTCCTATACGGAAATCAAGAAGTAAAGACAATGTCAAATTTTTATATCTGAACGAGTTATTCAAGCCACCAATTAATTTTGGCTCTCTGTTACCAACTATTTCACTATTTGTATTGGGCGACAATTTATACAAACCTGTTGTCGGATCTACTTGATAACTCCCGCTTTTCTTTTCAACACCTTTTGAATCAGTTTCACGCAATACCCTTTGACCTGTCAATCCCATAAAATAACCTCCGTTTGGTATTGAAGCTGCTTTTACAGTTCCGAATTGTGCATCTGTCGGATAAAAGTAATCAACACCCTTTAAGAAATTACCTAGTCTACCACGGTTATATGAAGTATTTAAAGTAACAGTCCATTCAAAATCATTATTAACTATAGGTTTACCTGTAACGGCAATTTCCATACCATTATTAATGACAGATCCTGAATTGATTGATTCCATAACGTAGCCGCTTGCATTAGACAAACGAGGAGATGCAATTTGATTCTTTGTTTGGCTATGATAATACGTATAATCCAAACCTATGCGTCCTTTAAGAAATCTGAATTCTCCACCAACTTCCCATGATGACTGAATTTCAGGTTTCAGACTAGGATTGCCGCTAGTATAGCTGTTACCTACTCCTATATATGACCCGTAAGTTATCGGAGTTGCCAAATATGTCAAAGTTGCGTATGGGTTGGCATCCTTACCTACCTGTGCCCAACTCGCACGAACCTTGCCGAAAGATAGAATGTTGTTCTTCGGCAACAATTCGGTAAAGACAAAAGAACCGCTGACCGAAGGATAGAAATAAGACCTGTTATTTACAGGCAATGTTGAAGACCAATCATTACGCCCTGTTACGGTTAAATATGCAATATTTTTATACGCAGCGTTGAATTCTCCGTAAACGCCGACTAAGCGTTTCTTTGTTGTGGCATCTGTAAAGAATTCATTTGTACTCGCTATGTTGGCAAAACTGATTGTACCCGGAGTAATAAAATTATATCCCCAATGTGTTTGATCCGTATACTCTGTATTTTCGGCTGTCGTTCCTAACAGTAATCCCAAATCAAAATCGTTAAACGTCTTGTGGAAATTACTCATTATATTAGTTGAAGTATAAGTATAATTGTATGTATCCTTACTTAAACGTCCATTTTGATACATCGCCGAAACACACGATCCCGGAGCAATATAGGTATATGAATCGGTAGTATATTGATCATATCCCAACCTTGCTGTGATATTCCACCAATCGGTAATCTTAAAATTACCGCTCAATGAACCTGTAAAACGTTTTGTTTTATCCGTCAATTTATCCTTATGGATAATCCAATATGGATTATCTACATCATCAGCTAAATCCCAAACGCCGTCAAACAGTCTGTATTTCGTACCATCGGAATTCAAATATTTTGACATGTTATCAGTTTGCGGCCATTCATATAGAGCAGTCATAATACCATTACCTCCACAACCGTATAAACCGCCGGTTGTCAATGTCTTATCAGTATTTGCAACAGAATAAGCTGCATTTGCATCAACAGTCAGACGACCATATCTTTGTTCTCCATTGAAACGAAAAGTGGTTTTATCATATCCTGTTGTAGGAATAGTACCTTTTTGGTTATAATTTGAACCTGACAAATAGAAAGATTGATTTTTGCTACCGCCGGATACACTTACGTTATTATCATAAACAACACCATTTTGAAAGAAATCACTTATATTATCGTAAGTCTGTGTTCCTGAAGCTATTTTATCTCCCCATGAAGAATAAGTTTGATCTGAAAAAACTCCATTTGTTGAATAAGAACCACGCCCGAATTCTGTTTGAGCTTTGGGTATTTTATTAGACCAAGAAATACTTTCCTTACTGCTAAAATCTACTTTTGTGCTACCTTCACCACCTTTCTTTGTAGTTATGACAATAACACCGTCTGCAGCACGAGAGCCATACAAAGCAGAAGCTGCGGCACCTTTCAAAACGGATAAAGTCTCTATATCTTCAGGGTTTATATCCATTACACGGTTTGAATATGATGTATTGCTTCGTGACATTCCATCAGTAGATGTGTTACCTACAACAGTTGTAGAGTTATCATAAATCACACCGTCAATAACAAACAAAGGCTGATTTTCACGTCCTTCAGAAGTTGAGTTACCTCCACGTATGGTAATACTTGCACCTGCACCGGCTGAGCCGCTACTTTGGGTTATGTTAACTCCGGGAACCTTGCCTGCTAAAGAATTTATTACATTGGTATTTTTATTCTTTAGCAATTCGTTTGAGTTTATGTCAGTAACTGAATAGCCTAATGCTTTTCTTTCTCGTTTAATGCCCATTGCAGTTACAACAACTTCATTTAAGGCTTTCGTGTTTTCGCTCAACACAACATTTAGGTTATTCGTTAATGCATTAATTGGTACTTCTCTGGTAGAATAACCTACAAAAGAAATAACCAAGACAGTTCCTTTTGAGGCTTTCAATGAAAATGCTCCTTGGTCATCGGTAACCGTACCGCCTTCGCTTCCTTTTACTTTTATAACGGCTCCGGCTATTGGTTGACCAGTTGCATCTCGCACAACTCCATTTATAACTCCCTTAGACTGCTGCTGCTCGGCATTTACATAGACGTTGTTTGAAACAACTTTGTTAGCTAACACATTGCCGCAACAAATAAAAAGTACGGCAACTACTACTGCTTTGAGAAACATGCAACCGGGAGAACCTCCTCTTTTGCAATATTTGTATTTATCCATAAAAAATAAAATTAAAATGTTTATAAACCATTAACTTTCTATCACATTAAAATAGATATAATTTATAGAAGACAATATTATATATATTATCTTTAGGACCTCATTATTCTCATCGGCATCTTTGAACACGTTATATAACCAATTAACTAATTTACATCAAACTTTCACATTAACAATATGTCCCATATTAATTTAGTTATTGGCCACTCTGTCATCAAACAGATAAAGATGCTAACAAAAAATTCTCTTTTCCATAATCAAACATATAACAAAGATAATATTCCGTTTTGTTGTTAGGAACAAATATTCAATTTATTTTCTCGACATTATCATATTTTCACAATATCAGGGGAAACAACTCTTAATTTTCTGTTTAGTTTACCATTAAACACTAATTTTAATGAATAACGTTGAGATATTTTTATTGATATTAGATATGGATAACATTTATAAGAGCAAAGTGCTTAATACTCTTAATACAACAATAAATATCATTACAATTTATTACATTACAAACTGATTATATTAATATTTTATTTTATATTTGCATTTAAAGAGAAAAACAAATATAATTATGGAACTTATAGCAAAAAGTAGATCTACAACTGAATGGGTATTGGCCGATGCTTATCGCACTGTTCTGCAAGCCTTCACTGACGGTCTTAATCCTTATTTCCAGACTCGTCGCGAAATAAGTAGAAGTATTCGCTTGGAGTTACCTGAAGACTTTTTCAAGAAGAAAATCGAGAAAATCTTCTTTTATGGAGCAGGATGCTCATCTGAAGAAAAGAAAAAAGTAGTACATTCTTCACTTATTTCACAGTTCCATACGCCTGTAGAGGTAGAAAGTGACTTGTTGGCTGCCGCCCGCGGACTGTTTAAAAATGATGCCGGTATTGCCTGCGTTATTGACACAGGGTCTAACTCTTGCTTTTATAACGGTACAACTATTGAAAAAAACGTTAGAGCCGGAGGATATATTTTAGGTGACGAAGGAAGTAATTCTATTCTTGGCAAGACATTCCTTTCTGACGTAATAAAAGATTTGGTACCGGAACATATCATGCGTGACTTCTATCTGAAGTTCAGCTTAACGCCCGATGATATTTTATCTTCGGTGTATGATCAACCGTTTCCGGCACGTTTTTTTGCCACAATATCGCGTTTCCTTATCGACTATATTGATGACAGCTATGTGGATAATTTGGTAACATGTAATGTTCGCAACTTTTTCAGCCGTTGCCTAAGCCAGTACGATTACAAACACTTCCCTGTTCGCATTGTGGGATCCGTCGGTGCTGACTATCCGCAAATACTGCGCAAGGTGGCACGCGAATTTAGCTTTGACATAGATCGTATTGTTACCAATTCCATGGAAGGGCTTATAGAATTCCATGCTATGAATCAAGGTAAACTTTAATAGCTACATACAAACAACAAAGATTATTTTTCTTCTTCTTTTGCCTTAAATGCCAATGCATACATGCGTGCTTGCTTCACCATCGAAGCCAAACCGTTACTGCGTGTAGGTGAAAGATGCTCTTTCAATCCTATTTTATCTATGAAGTATAAATCTGCTTTCAATATTTCATCCGGAGTATGACCTGAAAATACGCGAACAATCAATTCTACCAATCCCTTGGTTATAAGTGCATCGCTTTCTGCCTGAAAAACGACTTTACCGTCGATATAATCGGCTTGCAACCACACACGGCTTTGGCAACCGTCAATCAGGTTTTGCTCTATCTTATATTTGGGGTCAATCGGTTTTTGGTCATTTCCTAAGTCTATCAACATTTGGTACTTATCCATCCAATCGGTAAGTGAACTGAATTCTTCAACTATTTCATCCTGAGTTTCATTAATCGTTTCCATCTTTTTACTTTTCATTATATATAACCGACATCACCGTTTGTCCCACGACTTTGAGAGTCTGCTTGTCTACTGAATTCATATCGTCTTTCAGAGTATGCCAATATGATGCGAAAGAACTGTTGCTGTTTTGATTTGTCTGTATAATATCAACACTTGGTATTTTAGCAATCTTGTTTACAAACACATGGTCGTCAGTAATATAACTACCTGTCTGGCCCAAGAAATAACTGCTATAACCGAGTTTTGATGCCTGTTTCCATACTTTGTTTACCACATTCGAAGCTACTTCTTTAGAGAAACCTTCTTGTAAGAATGTAGCATTTTTGCCGCCTACCATATCAAGCAATATGCCATAGCGAGCCATATAATCGTCAACATGTGGATTTTCCGCCCAATACTGAGTGCCTAAGCACCAACTGTTCTCGTCGTCTTTTTGACTAGCCCATTGCGGTGTTCCGTAATCTTCTGCATCAAAGAAAGCTATGTCAATACCAATCGTAGGAGAAGCTTTTTGTATTTGTCGCGCTATTTCAAGTAAAACACCTACACCGCTTGCTCCATCATTTGCCCCTAAGATAGGAGTGTGATGGTTATTTGGGTCAGGGTCATTATCAGCCCAAGGACGGGTATCCCAGTGGGCAAACAATATTACACGTTTATGCGTTTCAGGTTTGTAAGCACCTATTATATTGTCTATATTCAATTTAGTGCCGTCGTATGCCGTAACAGATGTCTTTTGTTCATATATCTTGGCTCCGAAACGACGCAATTGTGCCGTTATCCACGCACCGCATTCGTCATGTTTCTTGGTATTCGGCACGCGAGGTCCGAAATCAACTTGCTTCTTGGTGTATGCGTAAGCGCTATCTGCATTAAAAGTAGGAACTTTCACCTGCACTGCCGTGTTATTGCTTTGATTTCCATTTGTCTTACATGAAGTAAACCCTATTGTCAGTCCTATCAAACCGGTAATAAGAAAATTCCTTTTATTCATCATTTCGCTCTTTAATTATCTGTTGTATCCGTACACCTTTATTATTAACGTCTAATTGAAACTTACCTCCCATTAAAAGCGGACGATTATTTTTTACATGTCCTACAGGAAAGTTGAAACATACGGGATAACCATAAGGCTTCACCATATCGTGAATCATCTGATACACTGTCTTTCCGATGTAATCATCTTTCTTATATTCGGTAAACTGCCCAACAACCAAGCCTTTCAACTTCGGTAGCAAACCCTTCAACTTAATTTCATACATCATACGTTCGATGTGATACGGGCGTTCACCAACATCTTCTATAAACAGGATAGTATTTTCTTCCGGAATATCATAAGGAGTAGCCGCCAATCCGTAAAATACGGAAAGATTACCACCTCTTAATATGCCTGTTGCCGAACCTTTAATATTTAATTCTTCCGCCGGTATGTTAACGTCTATCGTGCGCTTGCCGAACAAGAAATCGTGCAAATCCTTTGTACATGGGTCATCGTAAGGTTCTAAAGTAAGATGGCGCGCCATGAAACTATGCAATGAAGTATAGCCGTGATATTGCCATAAAGCGTGGAGTGCCGATATGTCGCTGAAGCCCAACAGCCATTTAGGTGAACTATTAAACTTATCAAAATTGAGAAATTCAAGTAAATGCACCGCACCATAGCCGCCGCGACTACAAAAAATAGCTCTTACGGCAGGGTCATCCATAGCTTGTTGCAAATCGGAGAGTCGTTCCTCCACCGTACCTGAATAACTATGATACTCGCCATTCGCATGAGAAGAAACAACAACTTGCAATCCCCACGATTCCAAATGTTTTTTTTCGCCAATAATCAGATTTTCATCTATCTTGCTCGAAGGCGAAAGAATGACGACTTTATCGCCATCTTTGAGTATTTCAGGACAAACCAAACTGTTCATATTATCTACTTTTTATGCAAATGTAGTATTATTTCTCTTATTTATTATATCTTTGCCACCGAAAAATAGATGGAAATAAGCATGATAAAAAAAATTTTAATCGCTAACCGCGGCGAGATTGCCGTGAGAGTGATGCGTTCGTGCCGAGAGATGGATATAACATCCGTTGCAATTTTTTCCGATGCTGACCGCGCTGCGCGACATGTATTATACGCCGATGAAGCTTATTGCATAGGTGGTGTCTCATCAAAAGACAGTTATTTAAACATTGAAAAAATAATTTCCGTAGCCAAGAATCACAATGTTGATGCTATTCATCCGGGTTACGGTTTCCTTTCAGAGAATGCAGATTTTGCACGAAGGTGCACAGAAGAAGGTATCATCTTCATGGGACCTAAACCCGAAACAATGGAGACGATGGGAGATAAAATATCAGCCCGCAAAAAGATGATTGCAGCAGGCGTCCCTGTCGTTCCGGGTACGGAACAACCGTTGAAGGATGTTGAAGAAGCAAAACAACTTTGCAATAAGATAGGTTATCCGGTGATGTTGAAAGCATCCATGGGTGGCGGTGGCAAGGGCATGCGCCTGATTCACAGCGAAGATGAAGTAGAGGAAATGTACAATGCCGCCCGAAGCGAATCAATGTCATCTTTCGGTGACGATACCGTATATTTGGAAAAGTTCGTCGAAGGACCTCATCACATAGAATTTCAAATCTTGGGAGATAATTACGGTAACGTTTTGCACCTTTGCGAGCGTGAATGCTCCGTTCAACGGCGTAATCAAAAAATTATTGAAGAAAGCCCTTCTCCGTTCATGACTCCGGAACTGCAACAAAAAATGGGCGAAGCTGCCGTTGCCGCTGCAAAAGCAGTGGATTATCGCGGAGCAGGTACCATTGAGTTTCTGGTAGACAAAAATCGCAACTTTTACTTTTTAGAGATGAACACCCGTTTGCAAGTGGAACATCCTATCACTGAGGAAGTGCTGGGCATCGACTTGGTAAAAGAACAAATACACGTTGCCAACGGCGAACACTTGCATTTAAAGCAAAGCGATATTCGTCAACGCGGACACGCAATAGAATGTCGTATATGTGCCGAAGACACAGCAAACAATTTTATGCCGAGTCCCGGTATTATTAGTCAGCTCACAGAGCCGACAGGCATAGGAGTACGTTTGGACAGCTACGTATATGAAGGTTACGAAATACCTGTACATTATGACCCGATGATTGGTAAACTTATCGTTTGGGCAACAACACGCAAATATGCAATAGAGCGCATGCGCCGTGTATTGCACGAATACAAAATAACGGGTGTGAAAAACAACATCAGTTATCTTCGTGAAATTATGGACATCCCGGCTTTTGTTGAGGGACATTACGACACAAGTTTCATTCCCATATATGGCAAGCAATTGCAAGATGGCGTCATCAACCACAAGAGTAAAGAGAGCGAAGATATTGCCATCATCGCATCATACCTTGATTATTTGATGAATTTGGATGAAAATGCGGATGTTAACGAAGATCCGCGACCTATCAGCCGTTGGCGTTCGTTTGGATTGCATAAAGGTGTATTAAGAATTTAATTTGGAGATGAAAGATGGAAATACATATAGGAAATAGAGTAGCTGAGGTGGAACTTATCTCTAAAGAAGGAAATAATGTAGTTCTCAATATCGACGGAGTTCGTACCGAGGTAAATATAGTAATGGCCGAAAACGGTGTGTGCTCAATATTGAAAGACGGTAAATCATATAATACCGAATTGACTCATTCAAAAAGCGGTTCTTTATATCATGTTAATTCGCACTACTCTACGTATAACGTAGAAATTGTGGATAACCAAACAAAATACTTGCGGCTTCGCCAAAAGGACGAGGCAAAACAACTCGACCGTGTTATCTCACCTATGCCCGGTAAGGTTGTAAATATCCCGGTAAAAGAAGGACAAATGATGAAATCGGGCGACACGGTTGCGGTTATCGAGGCAATGAAAATGCAAAGTAACTATAAAGTAACCAGCGATTGCAGAATTCGCAAGATATTGGTAAAAGAAGGCGATGCCATCACTAACGGCCAAGAATTGATATTACTTGACCTTTAAAGAAGAACAATAAATAAAGACCATTATGGAGAAAGAAGATAGATATAAAGATTTTTTGGAAAGAGACCATAACGCTGCACAAGGAGGCGGTGCTGCCCGTATTGAAACTCAACATGCGCAAGGTAAAATGACAGCCCGCGAACGTATTGCAATGCTTCTGGATAAAGACACGTTTGTTGAATTCGACAAATTTGTCACTCATCATTGCACTTACTTCGGAATGGAGAAAAAAAAATTCGCCGGTGACGGAGTTGTCAGCGGATACGGAAAAATATCTGGGCGTTTGGTATTTGTTTATGCATACGACTTTACTATTTTAGGTGGTACGTTGAGTGCCAGCAATGCACAAAAAATCGTGAAGGTACAAAAGTTGGCATTAAAGAACGGTGCACCTATCATTGCATTGAATGATTCTGGTGGCGCCCGCATACAAGAAGGGGTGGAAAGCCTTACCGGCTATGCTTCAATATTTTATGAAAATACAATGGCATCAGGAGTAATTCCTCAAATATCAGCCATACTTGGACCTTGTGCCGGTGGGGCATGCTATTCGCCGGCACTGACCGACTTCATTTTTATGGTAAAAGAGAAAAGCCACATGTTCGTTACAGGTCC
>Ga0069004_10000004_pt1 | contig 24920 bp, 13 predicted proteins | sample WestPond_Cattail_2_FD_62358 | JGI IMG/M metagenome (GOLD analysis project Ga0069004, IMG submission 62358) | Wetland microbial communities from the San Francisco Bay, California, USA, that impact long-term carbon sequestration - WestPond_CattailB_D2 | ecosystem: Environmental > Aquatic > Marine...
TCATTGGATGGTGGCAGATTCTTCTATCCGAATCCGTTGAAATCCATGGGGCAGCATAATCGTGAACCATGGTTCGGCTGTGCTTGTTGTCCGTCAAATATATGCAGATTTATTCCTTCATTGCCTGGTTATATTTATGCCGTAAAGGACAAGTCCGTGTATGTAAATCTATTTATGTCAAACGAAGCGGATGTGAAAGTTGACGGTAGAAATGTACATTTGAAGCAATCCACGCTTTATCCGTGGAATGGTGATATCAGCATAAATGTAAATCCGAAAGCTTCACAACGCTTTACCATGAAATTGCGTGTTCCGGGATGGGTACGTAATGAACCGGTTCCGAGTAACTTATATACTTATAACGATGACTTGAATCCTCAGTATACAATAAAAGTAAACGGAGCGGCTGTTAATGGCGCTTTGGCAGACGGATATTGCTGTATAGACAGGAAGTGGAAGAAAGGTGATAATATTGAAATACATTTTGATATGGAGACTCGTACCATAAAAGCCAATCACAACGTTGAAGCCGACCGTGGAAGAGTAGCCGTAGAACGTGGTCCGCTGGTATATTGTGCTGAATGGCCGGACAATAAAAACATCAATGTACTTGGTGTACTTATCAGTCAAAGTCCCAAATTCGAAGTTGTTGCCGCTCCTCAATTGCTTAACGGTATTGATGAGATAAAGGCACAGGCACAAACATTAAGTTATGGTAATGATGGTAAATTACAGACTCATGATGTTGGCCTCATTCTAATTCCTTACTATGCATGGAACAATCGTGGAGCAGGTAATATGGATATATGGATGGCTCAGGATGTTAGTGCAGTTACACCTACAATGGCTCCAACTTTAGCATCTAAAAGTGAGATTGATGCTTCAACAAAAACAGCGGCGTTAGGTGCAATAAACGATAGGTTAGTTCCTGCTGACGAAAACGACCGTTCCATACCTTATTATCATTGGTGGCCTAAAACCGATTCCATTGAATGGATAAGTTATAAATTCCCTGAGCAGACAACTATATCCAACAGCACAGTCTATTGGTTTGATGATTCTCCATGGGGTGGTTGCCGTGTTCCTGAGTGGTGGAAGCTTTATTATGCAGATGCAAACGATAATTGGATACCTGTAGAAAATCTTAATACCTATGGCACAGAGAAGGGAACAGGTAATGTTGTTCGTTTCACTCCGGTAAGTGCATACGGATTAAAGCTTGAAGTAAAATTGTCGCAGAAGAATTCTGCAGGTATTTATGAATGGGAAGTGCACTAAGTCTATAATAATGAAGCATAAACTTTTTTATATAGTTTTGTTCTGTGTGTTGGCGCAAAGTTCAATAGCGCAGGTCGTAAAGTGGAACACTCCTGGAGCCGGTAATCCTATTATTCCCGGATATTTTGCTGACCCTACTGTCAAGAAATTCGGTGATACATATTACATATATGCAACGACAGACGGAAATGGAGGCGGTTTAGGACCGGCACAAGTATGGGTGTCCAAGGATTTTGTCAACTGGACTATTATGCCAATGAATTGGCCTACATCACATTACATATGGGCACCTGATGTAATGTTTAAGAACGGTAAGTATTATTTTTATTATTGCCAACCTTGTAAAGTGTATTGTGGAGTTGGTGATACTCCACGAGGTCCTTGGCATAATATATTGGGAAATAATGTTTTAGGTGAAGACAGTGTATTGGTGCCTGACCGTTTTGTTAAGAATGTCATTACGTTGGACGGTCAATCATTTGTAGATGATGACGGTAAGGCGTACTTATGTTGGGGAACGTGGGGCATTTATAAAGATTTCGGTGCCGGTATTGGTCAGTTGGCAGATGATTTCAAACATTTTGTTCATAAACAAATACTTCCCAACACTCAAGCTAAAGACTTTTTTGAAGGACCATTTTTATTTAAACGTAATGGAATATATTATTTCACCTATTCATCGGGTGATTGCCATGACAGCACATATTGTGTGCAATATGCCACATCTACAACCGGTCCATTCGGCTCTTTTACTTTTGGTAAAAACAATCCTATACTGTCGTCTGATATGAGCAATCATATAGATGGTCCGGGTCATCATAGCATACTGAAAGAAGGAAACGATTATTATATCATATACCATCGTCATAATATTCCAAACTCTACACGTGGTATGCATCGGCAATTAGCAGCAGATCGACTCTTATTTGATTCCGATGGCAGTATATTACCTGTTAAAGCCAGTCATAAAGGGGTAGGATGTTTACAGCCTAATGCCAATCCGTATCCTAATTTAGCTTATTGTAAACCTGTTATAGCTTCTTCGGCTTATAAAGGATTTCCTGCACGTTATGCTGTTGATGACAATAATGCCACATTGTGGCGACCTGCCAAATTAGAAGATAATTGGATTACTATTGATTTAGGTAAAGTAAATTTTATACAACGTATTTATATTCAATTCGAGTATGCCACATTTTATTATCAGTACATTACTGAAACATCGATAGATGGTAAACATTGGACTGTTTTTGCCGACAAACGAAATAATCATTTGGCCGGTTCACCGATGGTTGATTATGGACGGGCAAAAGCTCGTTATATAAAGCTCGCCGTTACAGGATGTCAAAAGCGCGGATATTCAGGAAGTATATGGAATATTAAAGTTTTTTCAGGCAGCAAGCAAGATCCGCCTCAACTACTTGTGGGTTTATCATCGAAATCTGTACAATCGTCAAGTCTGACTTGGCGGAATGATTGCGGTATGTTGGGAGGTGTAATGAAAGCGAATAATCAGGTTAGTAGTGTCGCATTAGAGGGTAAAATTGCTGTTCATTTACTTCGTGGCACTAAGCTGGTTTCTTCATTCTTGTTGCCTAATACATTAAAAGAAGGAGAATATACACTTTGTTATAAAATATATAATCTTGAAACAAAGCAATGGGTCAAAACTGTTATTAATAATGGTTTATCAAAAAGTAAACCTCTAGTGATTTCAGCCGACAACAAAGATATATATATATCTGATATCCGCTTTTATAATTGGCCGCTTTCCGAACCTGAAATCGATTATTATTCAGCAAATGCATTACCTTATGAAATGCCTGCACCGAGAAAATCACAGGGGTTGATTCTTGATATAAATGCCGATCAAGGAATTCCGGCATCTTTCCATGTCTATGATACGTTGCAACAAAAATCAAGTTTACCGATTGTTACTATAAAAGGTAAGCGTGCATTTAAGTTTGATGGCAATCACTTCATGCAATCTGAAATTACATTGCCGACGCTTGTTGATAATGCACCATATACATTAATTGCTGATGTTCTTAATCCAACGATACAAACCAATGAATGTGTTGCTGATATTACCGATACGAATGATGAATTAGGTAAAATTATGTTTTGCAATGGCAGTGAACCTAGATGTGGTGTTGTAAATCATTATGGCGAGTATGAAGACATGGGATTCCCTGATTTGTTAAAAGCCGGTGAATGGCAGCATTGGGTAATAACGTATGACGGTTATATTGAAAAAGTTTATCTTAATGGCCGTATGGTACGAAGTAAAAATATTTTGCTTTTGCTTCCTGAAAGTCATAAAGTAACCATAGGGTGTAATTCAGCAGGAATTTGGTTCTTTACCGGTTACCTACATTCTTTACAAGTTTATGATAAGGTTATTAATGCTGAATGATGTTAATAGATTAGCGTATTTATTGTCATAAAATGTAATGACAATGAATACGCTAATAAAATAATGATAAACTAATATCTTAAAAATCTTTACTTTCCTTCAACTTCTCGTAAATGAGTTGTTCTATTTCTTCACTTAATTCCGGATTATCGGCAAGGCATTGTTTTGTGGCATCACGTCCTTGTGCCAACTTCGTCTCGTTGTAACTGAACCATGAACCGCTCTTTTTTACTATGCCGAGTTCAACGCCCAAGTCAACAATCTCACCGGTATGCGAAATACCTTCGCCGAACATGATGTCAAACTCTGCTTTACGGAATGGGGGAGCTACTTTGTTCTTCACAACTTTTACACGTACTTGGTTACCTATCACTTTATCTCCGTCTTTCAGCTGTGAGGCACGACGAATATCCAGACGAACCGACGCATAGAATTTTAACGCATTACCTCCGGTTGTTGTTTCAGGGTTACCGAACATGACGCCGATCTTTTCACGCAATTGGTTTATGAAGATGCAAGTAGTCTTTGTTTTGCTTATGGTCGACGTCAGTTTGCGAAGTGCTTGTGACATTAAGCGGGCTTGAAGACCTACTTTGTTTTCACCCATGTCGCCTTCTATTTCGGCTTTCGGCGTAAGAGCTGCCACCGAGTCGATTACTATGATGTCTATAGCTGATGAGCGAATCAATTGCTCGGCTATGTCAAGAGCCTGTTCGCCGTTATCCGGCTGTGAGATAAGCAAATTATTAATATCTACTCCAAGTTTTGCTGCATAAAAGCGGTCGAAAGCATGCTCGGCATCAATGAATGCTGCCAAGCCACCGGCCTTTTGCGCTTGCGCAATTGCATGCAAGGCCAATGTTGTTTTACCTGAGGATTCAGGTCCGTATATTTCAACTACTCTACCGCGCGGATAACCTCCGACGCCGAGAGCGGCATTCAGGCCTATTGACCCGCTTGATATAACATCTATCGGTTCAACCGATTCATCGCCCATTTTCATTATAGAGCCTTTACCGAAACTCTTTTCTATCTTGTCCATGGCAGCCTGTAAGGCCTTCATTTTTTCACTTGATTCCATTTCTTTATTTATTATAATTCTATATCTTCATCGAATATCTCATGCCATGGAAGTCCTTGCTTGTTGAGCTGTTCCATAAACGGATCCGGATCAAATTCTTCTACATTGTAGACACCCGGTTTTTTCCATAAGCCTTTTATATGCATCATTGCACCTATCATCGCAGGTACACCCGTTGTATAGCTGACACCCTGCATGCCTGTCTCCAAATATGCAGCATGATGGCTACAGTTGTTAAATATATAATAGGTGTGTTCCTTGCCGTCTTTTATTCCGCGAATGCGGCAACCTATACTTGTTTCACCGTCATAGTTGGCTCCCAAGTCTTGCGGATTTGGCAACACGGCTTTAAGGAACTGTAGCGGCACGATTTTTATTCCTTTGTATTCAACCTCATCAATGCGTGCCATGCCAATGTCTTGAATAACTCGCAGATGGGTTAAGTATTCTTGTCCGAACGTCATCCAGAAGCGTGCACGTTTGATAGAAGGATAGTTCTTTACCAACGATTCAAGTTCTTCGTGATATAACAGATATGAATCTCGTGGTCCGATATGAGGATAAGTCAGGTCTTTATGGATTTCAAGCGGAGCTGTCTTTATCCATTTGCCGTTTTCGTAGTAACGTCCGTTTTGTGTGATTTCGCGAATGTTGATTTCCGGATTGAAATTCGTTGCGAAAGCTTTGTGGTGGTTGCCGGCATTGCAATCTACGATGTCCAAATACTGTATTTCATCAAAATGGTGTTTTGCCGCGTACGCAGTGTAGATACCGCTTACACCCGGGTCGAAACCGCAACCGAGAATAGCTGTCAGACCGGCATCTTCGAAACGTTTACGGTAAGCCCATTGCCAACTGTATTCAAAGTGTGCAACTTCGCGTGGTTCGTAGTTGGCTGTATCCAGATAATTTACTCCGGCAGCAAGGCAGGCATCCATTATATGAAGGTCTTGGTAGGGCAGGGCAACGTTGATGACAATATCCGGTTTGAAGCTTTTCAGCAACTTGGTCAGTTCTTCAACATTGTCCGCATCCACTTGAGCGGTTTGTATATTTTTATTACCGATAGCTTTAACCACATCATCGCATTTTGACTTTGTGCGGCTTGCAATCATGATGTCTGTGAAAACATCATGGTTTTGAGCTACTTTGTGAGCTACTACGGTGCCAACGCCACCGGCACCAATAATAAGTACTTTTCCCATTTAAGTGAATATTTATTTTAGATTCTTACTTGACAAAGATAATTATATTTATTGAGATATACCAAAATGTTTAAAACAAAAGTCGAAAATCGGCGTATACCGGCAAGTGGTCACTGTATCCGTTTTGATATTTCATTCCATAGAATGTGCGGAACGGTTTAATGCCGAAATACTTTTCATCTTTTTCCAACAGGAAAGGGCAGTTTGCGATGTGGGCATCAGCCTTACTTGTGTGCATTGCAGCCTGAGGTAATAACAAAGAACCAGATACGATGATTTGGTCGAGAATGTTCCACTCGCCATGATACTTGTAAGTGCCGAAGCTTTTGTTTTTTATTTTGTCGGTCATTAAATCATATAACCGGTGTGGCGCAATTGAGTCTGAAGGTTCTTTTGCATCAAGCACTTCATTCACTGATTTGCTGTCGGGATAATCATTGAAATCCCCCATAATAAGTATTTGCGGGTGCTGCCGGCACGACATCAAGCTGTCGGCATAATTATGAAGCAGTGCGGCAACGTACATTCTAGCTTGTTCGGAAGCTTTCAGTCCCCCCATGCGTGAAGGCGGGTGGCAAATGAAAACATCGAGAGTGTCGCCTGTTATTACCAAACCCGATACGTGCAATATATCGCGTGTCGGGCGGAACGACTTCCACGGGAAGTGCGGACGAATAGAGTCTTTTTGAAGTAAACTGAACATTCCGCGCTGGTAAAGCAACGCTACATCTATGCCGCGCTCATCCGCCGAATGTGTCATAACGTATTGATAATCCATTTGCCGCAAGGGTGAACGATGTAGCAAATAATACATGCACGAATCGTTTTCAACTTCGCATAATCCGATCAATGCCGGAGGTGTCATTTCACCTACGGCGGCTATCGTTTGTGCAATGTGCAAAGCCTTTTGATATACGCGGTCGCGTGTCCAGTGGTGCATGGAATTAGGTAGGAACTCATAGTCGTTTTTCAGCGAGTCATGTGTGCAATCAAAGAAATTTTCCGTATTGTAGAACATTACTCTGAACCTGTCCTGGGCTTTTGTAGGGAGAGATAATAACAAAAAAAGGAAGATAAACGATTTTATCCCCCTTTCTATAATAATATCCTGCATCGGATGTTACTTATTTCTTTTTAGCTTTATAGCGAGAATTCAGTCCTTCAACAATATCTTTTGTTATGTTGAACGATTGGTTGGCATACAACAGATTGTCGAAACCTGAATTACTGAAAATCATATCATAATGATGTTTCTTATTGTATTCTTTTAAGAAGTGGTTGATAGAATCGCGCAATTGCAGACTGTTCTTTTGGTTTTCGGATTGCAATTCATTAGTTAAGCGGTTTTGCAATTCCTGCAAGTCTTGTTGTTTCTTTTGAAGACGAGCATTTTCCTGTTGAGCGCGGTCTTGGCTGACGAAAGCATTGTTTTGCACTTTGCGTTGGAATTCAGCACCCTCCTGTTGTAAGTCGCGAGCCTGCTCGTTCAGTGTAGCACGGATGTTTTCTTCCTTTTTCATCATCATATCGTTCAGGTCAATTGCATATGAATATTTTGAGAGCAATGTATCAACATCAACGTAGGCAATTCTTAAACTTCCAGATATACGCGGTGCATCTTTCTCTACATCGTTTGTGCTTTTTTTCCCATTACAACTTGCTAACAAAAGTATAACGGCAAAAGTCAGTCCTCCTCTTAAAAGGTAATTAATTCTTTTCATAATTTTTTATTGAGTATAAATTCTTATTTATTATTCCTTTTTTGTTTTATTCGTTAGTAACAACTATTTTTGTCATGCAAATATAAAGTTTTGTGTTCATATATGATACATTTAAAAGATTAATCAACATAGATATGGAAAGTTTAACATTAAAACCGGAAGCTATCTTCCGTTTCTTTAAAGAGATATGCGGCGTTCCGCGTCCATCAGGGCACATTGAAAAGATGACTGAATATCTCAAACATTTCGGTGAAAGTCGCGGTTTGCGTACAAAAACGGATGAAGTTGGTAACGTTGTTATTTTCAAACCGGCAAGCAAAGGCAATGAGAAATTGAAGGGTGTAATACTGCAAAGCCACATGGATATGGTTTGCGATAAATTGCAAGATGTCGAGCATGATTTCTTTAAACAACCTATTGATGCATACGTCGACGGTGAATGGTTAACTGCACGCGGTACCACGTTGGGTGCCGATGACGGAATGGGATGTGCAGCCGAACTGGCTGTGCTTGATGATGACAAGCTTGAACACGGACCGATTTGTTGTGTGTTTACAGTAGACGAAGAAACGCATCTTACCGGAGCTAAGAGTATGAAAGAAGGCTTTATGGATGGTGATATTCTTATTAATCTCGACTCCGAGGAAGAAGGGCAAATATATATCGGTTGTGCCGGAGGTAACGAAACTGAAGCTACTTTTTATTATAAACGTGAAGCTGTTCCCGACAATTATTTTACATTCAAGATTGAATTAAAGAAATTTACAGGAGGACATTCCGGTGACGAGATAAACAAGAAACGTGCGAATGCCATCAAAGTGCTTACACATATATTATATGTACTTCAAGACAAGTATGATCTTCGTTTAATTGATATTAAAGGCGGAAGCAAGCATAATGCTATTCCCCGTGAGGCATCTGTTATAGCTGCCGTTCCTTTTGCAGATAAAGAAAATCTCCGTGCCGACTTTAATATATTGGTATCCGATTTTGAGAACGAATATAAAGTAACAGATAATAATGCCGTTTATTCGTTGGAATCATACAACACCGGTGATAAAGCAATAGAGAAATGCGTGGCTACGAATTTGATAAAGTCTTTGCAGGGCGTGTTTAACGGTGTGTATGCAATGAGTCAGGAGATAGAAGGATTTGTACATACTTCGTCCAACTTGGCAATAATTTCTACCGAACCGGATGCCATCCATGTCGTTACCAGTCAACGCAGTGATACGGAATTCTCATTAAAAGAAGTATCGGATACGGTGACTACTGCATTTGATATAGCAGGTGCCAAAGTGGTTACAGATGACGGTTACCCGGGTTGGGAACCAAATGCCAATTCTGAAATACTGGATATTGCTGTTGACTCATACAAACGTTTGTTCGGCAAGGCTCCGGAAGTAAAGGCAATACATGCAGGATTGGAATGCGGTTTGTTCCTTAAGAAATATCCAAAATTGGATATGGTATCGTTCGGCCCTACACTAAAAGGCGTACATACTCCTGATGAAGCTCTTGAAATTGCTACTGTCGGTAAGTTTTGGCGACATTTGACGGATATCCTTACCCATATTCCGAACAAATAAAGCAGACTCACTCTTTATTTAAACATAGCAAAGTCTCAAATCTTTACAAGTAATCATTATTGTGAAAGATTTGAGGCTTTACTTTTATCTTATTGTCGTCTTTGTAAGCTTTATCAGAAGTTTATCGTTAACTCTGAACCTAAATTAAGGCGACCTTTATATTTGCCGTTATCTATGTCGTGCGTGGTACCTAATACAGGATCATAATATTTTGAATCAATGAAATCATCGTAGCGGCAGAACAGTTTTATGTGCATGTGTTTCGTCCATTTATATGTGGCACCTGCTTCAAATCTTACCGCCTGTATATCATTGTTGCTAGGTTTGTTTAGCGGATCGTATACTTCTGCGTATGCGTATGGCGTCCACCATCTGCTCAATTTATAATCGGCTTCAACAACACTGCGAAGCATTCTTTTAGGATTTATACCATTTCTTACTTTATCCTTGCCATCAACGCCTTTGCAGTAGGTTTGTTCATAAGTTTCTTTAGCAGAGAATGTCCAGTTGTTGTATTGGATGTGACCTTTTACGTATGCGTCCCATACATATCTATTTTCCCATCCGAAGCTTTCATCCCTGTGGCATCCGTAATAATTTCTGTGAAAATGTATTATATATCCGTCGATACCGGCATCAAAGTTTTCATTCATTTTACGCCCTAACCCTAACAGGTTTGTAACTTGTTCAGGCGACCTTAACATATTGCGAGTTTGCCAATCCCCTGCGAAAGTCAGAGTGTATAACTTTTTAATTTTTTTGTTTATATCAAGTCCTACGATAGAGCCCAAATCCTGTTGTGCTTTAATTGTAGGTGCAAACATGATAAAGGCTACAAACGCCAATATAGCCGACAACTTTATATTTTTCATTGGTGCAAAATTGATTTTATATATTATATGACGCAAAAATACGTAATAATATTCAATCTATCCAAATGTTTTACACACATTTATTATTTTACACTAATTACAGTAGATGTGCTATGTGCTGCAAACTCAGGTGCATAGGCCGATTGTAATGTAGTTAATCCGCTTTGGTAGCTGCCTGTGCGGTCGATAGTGCAATCATAATCTATAGTGTAAGTGCCTTTGCGCAACCTATCCATGAATATACGCGTCGATGCATCCTTGAAGCATTGGTAATATCCTATGCCATTACTCCAACGATAACCTGAAATAACAATTCCGGGTTCAGCACATGCGGGGCGTTCGTCATTTATTTGAACATAATCCATATCGCGGTCGACGTGTATTGTGAGGTGTGTGGTTATGCGGTCGCCTACGTGCCATTCGCTTACAGGTTTACCGTTGAGCAAATATGTTTTTGTTACGGTAATAGCATTGCCGCTATTTGCGAATTTACCGATGTTTTCCAAATTGCCGCCATATACTGCACCCCAAGCAATGCCTGCATCTTCCTTTTCAAATTTTATGCTTGTTGCATTGTCGCGAGTTTTTTCATCGGTGATTTCGGTACGATAATATCCTGTTCCGGCTTCCTGTTTTTCAGGTTGTATCGTTTCATTTATCGAATTACCTTCCAAAGTCAACCTGCATTTGCCGTTGTTCGCCAACATGTTGTTGCCTTTGCAGAGCAATGCGTAAACGGCGTTTGCCGTACTTACGGTGTTGCCCCAGCTTTGTGCCTGTTTGCGTTTCAACAAAGCAATTTGCAATTCATCTACGAAAGTTGAGTCATGAGCAACCTTGCTGAAAGCCTCTATTACAGCCGATTGAGTAGCCAACGGATTACCCCACCAGCTGTAATGGTCGGCCGATGAATTATAGAATGCGCCACCGTCTTCGGTGCGTACTGCATATTGACGCATAGATTCAATCATAGTATCGGCAATTTTATCTTTGTGTGCACTCTTCATCACGTATGATACCACTGCTTTGCCGAGTATCGTCAGGTTGGACGAGCTTTTTTCTGCCGATTTAATATAGTAATCGTAAGCGTCGTGAGCGTTTTGAGAAATGTCGTTCCCGTTAAGTGCACATAGATAAAGATATTCTATTTGTGTATCACCCAACCAAGGCTTAACTTTATCCTTTATACATTCATCATACTCTTTTTTGATGTTTTTGTTGATAAATGCCATACCATTATGTATCATGGTTGAAGTCGTGGCATCGGTGTTACCGGTCAGTTTATTATATCTGCTCATTAGCTTCACAATATACATTGTGGTGTATAATCCGGATTTCATACCCGGGAACCAAGCCCATCCTCCATCGTATTGCTGTAACTGTTTCAACTTGTTTATGCTGTGAGCCAATTGATAAGTCATATTATTTACATCAAACAATGTTGCCACGCATTGTTGCTGCTCTTGTTGGCTGTTAGCTTCGGCTACCCAAGGCGATTCGTCAAGTAAGATGTTCTTTACATCTTCGTCCTTTTGCAGTTTGCTCCACAGTGTTTTGCTGTCAGTGCCTTCGGCATGCCACGTGTCGAATATTTGTTTTATACGCGGATTGCTGTTTGCAATGTACGTAGCCAAGCTGTTTGCATACCATGCTGTTCCCCAAGATATTGCATCATCGTCGGACGGATTGTTCAATGTAGGCAAAGCTTGCACTGCATACCATGCAGGATTACTTGTGCATTCCACCACCATTTTGCGTTGAGTGGCCGTTTGTGAGTGATGATTGAACAGAGAACTTATATCGAATGTTTTTGTTTGATGACCACGAACGAACATCGGTACTGTTTCAGTAACATATTCTTTGTCGCTCAATACAGGCAACAAGTGTTGTTCACCATCTGAGAAGTTACCTCATTCAGCAATGATTTTTACTCCAAGCAATGGATATTTCTCCGTAGGATTGAAAGAAAATGCAACAGACGTTTCACCTTGTTTAGATGCATTGAACGATACTGTTTGAGTGGAGATTACCTCGTCATTCTAAGGGTTGAACAGTTGCATTGTGGCTTTACCTTCCACATCAGTGTTACCTGTATTATTGATTCTAACTCCTATCGAAGCCTTATCGCCTACGCGAATGAAGCGAGGCAAATTAGGTGTAATCATAAAGTCTTTAGCCGTGGCTGTAGAACCTGATATACTACCTGTTTGCATGTCTTTAGTATGAGCCAGTCCGATAAAGTTCCAACGGGTGAGGCTCTCAGGCATTGTAAACGAGAATGTTATGTTACCATCGGCATCTGTTGTCAGTTGCGGATAAAAGAATGCAGTCTCATTGAAATTTGAACGCAAACTTTGTGTGTGGATAGTTGGTGCAGGCTGCTCCGGATAAGATGATTCCGCACTGCGAATACCGCGAATCATAATATTTTTTTTATCCTCTGATACAAATGAAGCCCGGCTAGTTTGTTTAACCATCCTGGGAACGGCAACGGACATTGATATTGTACCATATCCCATTGTTACCACCCCATTTAATATATTATCGCTGAATGGAGAACCTATTATGTAATGGAATTTAAAGTTGAATCTGTCATAAAGATAATTTTGCGGTAATGTCTTGTTTTGTGGATATGACAACCAAAAACTACGTGGCTCAAGATATAATTCATTCCATGTTAATTCAGGCACATAACGCGAGTAATATATTTTGTTATTCGGAGAGTAACGTTCGAAGGCATCCAAAGATGCATCATAAAGTACAGCCATCATTTCGGCATTTGCAGGAGCTTTTTTATTATTCAAAATTGTCAAGCTCCAAGTTTCCTTTTTACCGGGTTGCAGTTTATCGCGGAATCTGCTCCATTTTAAAGACAGGAATTTATCCGGTAATGGCTTGGTAATGGTGAATCCGTTTTGATATGACTTTTCACCAACCACAAAACATAATTGTACGAATATGCCTTCACCGTATTTCTCATCATAGGTGTAGTTGAAGCTGTGCATTTCGTTATTGAGCGTAATATGTTTGCTTTCAAGCAATTTTCCATTACTGAACACACTGCATATAACGTATGTGCCTGGATGTGATGTGCCGTACAAAATGGCTGCAGGCTTACCATCTTTCGGGAATTCTTTTGTCAATTGCTTGCACCATACAATAGTATCTATAGGCATTACCGAAGAATGTTCCGAGAATATAACCAATGTTTTTTCGAGAGGCTTTTCACTTGTGCTGTCACTTATTTGCAACGTGTATTTGCCCGGTTTCAGGCTCTTCCATTTTTTAAGCGATACTGTAGTGTTCGACGGTATGCGGTCGTCGTTCCAAACTTCTTTGCCACTGTGCAGTAAACGTGCTTTGATTGTTTCAGCCACTTCGTTGTTTTGCAGATTTGTGGCAATGAACTTGCCTTCGATAACGCTGTCAACATCCACTTCATCTGGTATGTCGGTTGAGAGCATTACTGATTTCTTTCCTGCCGACAGAGTATATTCTGCTTTCTCAGTTTCACCGTTTACGTCGGTAACTGATGCAGCTACCGTGTAATCGTACATGTCGTATGTAGAGTCGGGTACCAGTGTCACTGGCAAATCAAATGAACCGTCTTTCAATATGTGAGCATAACCTTTTTGGGTTTCAACGTCTGACTGATTGTTTTTCAGCCGCCACCAAAATACTCGAGCTGAACGTGTTACCGTATATTTCACCGAATCATTTTCCATTGCCAACCCTGAATAGGTTTTCGCCGTACCTGCAAGATGCACTGATTCTCCAAATTTATATGCTTGCTTGTATTCATTGATTTTCACTTCGAAAGTCGGTCGCTTATATTCTTCAACACGTATTGTTGTAACGCCCTCCTCATCCGCATCTATAAAGCATCCTCCGTTGAGGATATTTGCAGGCAGGGTGAATTGTGTGCTGAACGAGCCGAAATCATTTGTAGTCACTCTTTTTTCTGCAATTACCTTACCATTATTGTCGTGCAGCCTCACATTGCATGGTTTGCCGGGACATACTGCGGCTTCGTCACCTGTTTGCATATATGCAATACCTTTTACATGTATTGTTTGTCCCGGTCTGTAAACAGCCCTGTCGGTGAACAACTGTATAGTTGTATTTTTTCCTTTTGGCCTATTAATATTATAGTAATAACCGTAATAGTATCCTAATGATATTTTAGGAAATGCTTTGTCATCACCTCTCGAAACTTTGGCAAAATAATTCTTGTTTTTATCAGTCAAAGTAAACGAACAAATGCCGTCAACGTCGGTAGTGTAAGTGGCAACAGTGCTTTCTTTGTCATCATTGCCATATACAATGTCCACTTTAGCATCTTTTACGGGATAGCCTGTTTTGCCGTCAAGTACTACAATCTGATTATTATCTTCAATTTTGCGGTTAAGCACAAATAAGCGTGTAACATTAATGTCTGCATTATCATCACAACCTTTAGCGCTTAAAGAATATTTGCCTAAACTCAATGCCGGCAGTGTGAGTGCCGTATCGTTTTGTGAGTAGTTGTTATTTGTCTTCAGGGCAAACTTATAGATATTGCATTTAATATGTTTATTATCGTTAGAGGCATTTATATCTTTATTATTTAATTGCAGTTCCGATATATTGCGGTAGGTGGCAGCTATTTTCAACGGTTCGCCGGGATATAATATATTAGGTATCCCGCTTATGCTAGCTTCCGGTTGTTTGATTGTTGCTATTTCGTTTTTTATTTCATTGATATTTTTATAGGAAGGGTATTTGGATACAGCTTCGTTGAGTAGATCCAAAGCTCCTTTATAGTTTTTCGAATTCATGAGTTTGTTCGCCAATTCCAAATATATCTGCGCACATACCGGAAAATCGGCAAACTCTTTTTTCAGTAAGTTCAGTCGGTCATAATATGAATCATTATTCAATCCCTGACTCCTGGCATAATTCAAGCTATCGAGGATTAGCACCAATTCGCCGTCACGGTTATTACGTTCATTATAGAATGTGATGGCTTTATGATAAATGTCATTTGTAAATCTCTGTGTATCGCCATTATGGTTATAGAGTAGTTCAATATTCGAGTGTACCATTAAGTTGTACATGTCATGTGCGAAATAATCACTTTTAGAGCCTTTGGTAATCAACTCCTGCCATGATGTGGTAGATATTGTTGATGCCAAATCATCTCTGTATTTTAAAGATTCCAGGATATATGCTAATTTTAAGCTGTCGTCATTATTGTTATTATTAGAGCTTTGATATTTAGCCAATAAATAACTTAATACCGATTTCATGACCGGACGCTTTTCACGTTGTTGCCAATTTTTTAAGAAGTTAATATCCACTTCAATGCTGTCGTTATCTATTCTGCTGCGTAAATCCATGCGGTTAAGAAACGCTTTTAGCATTTGTTGTCCGTTATTTTCAGCATTAGCTTTTGCATAAATCTCATCGCATAATTTTATTCCGTTTCGTGGGAGATCTGATTTTTCTGCACTTTTAACTTCATTCCAGAGTTGTTCATACGTTTTGCCATTGCCTGCTGAGGCTGAAACAGCCACACAGGTACATGCAAGAATTAGTAGGAAAGTTTTTATTTTCATATTTAAGTTTTTATCTATTCTATCAACAAAGATAATAAAATGTATAAAAAATTCAGAATATAATATTATTTTTTTCGTTTGCAGTTGATTATATTAAAATCAATTATTATTTGCTTCTGTCGGTATTGATGTATATATTTGTGTTTGAAGAACAGTTTAAGCAAATATATAACATGGGAAATCTTGATTACGGAGTTGTTGGCAATGGTCGGACGGCTGCTTTTATTTCAGCTAAAGGTAATATAGAATGGTTTTGTTTACCTGATTTTGATTCTCCGTCGGCATTCGGAAAAATACTTGATGAAGATAAAGGCGGAAGCGTTGACATTATGGTTTCGCCTGATTACTCAATTAATCAACAATATATCGAGCATACTAATGTGCTGGTTACCACATTCGATTCACCTAAGGAAGGATGCTTTGAGGTGATAGACTTCATGCCGCGCTATAAGACAGGCGATAATAATATAGATTATTATATTCCTACTGAATTATATCGTTTAATCAAGTTGGTGAGCGGGCACCCTAATTTCAAGGTCAATTATAATCCGCGCTTGAACTACGGTGCCGGTAAGATTATACACAAAAATGGCCCTGAATATATAAAATCATGTTTGGATGGTAATCTTGAAAATGCTATATATTTGTATTCAAGCCTTAAGTTCGAGTCAATACTTAATCAGGAGGAGATAGAGTTGTCGAAGAATGAGTTTATGCTTATTTCGTATAATCAAAAAGTGATTACGGTTGATATTGAGAGGGTTTTCCTTGAATATGAACGTACCAAACTTTATTGGATGAATTGGTCTAATCGTTCAAAAAAATTCACATTGTTCAATGATTACATCGAACGTAGTATGCTAGTGTTGAAATTGATGTCATATCAACGTACGGGGGCTGTATTGGCTGCTCTTACTACAAGCATACCTGAGTCGGTTGGTGATGTTCGTAATTGGGATTACAGATATTGTTGGCTGCGCGATGCATCAATGTCTATAGAAACATTGATACAAATAGGACATAGCGGTGCGGCTAAACGATTTATGAAGTTTATTGAAAACATACTTCGCTCAAAATCCGATAATTTCCGGACTATGTACGGCATTCGCTATGAACGTGATATTAAGGAACTTGAATTACCATATTTGGCAGGGTATAAGAATTCACGCCCTGTAAGAATCGGTAATGCGGCTTTTCGCCAACAACAAAATGATGTGTACGGTTATTTGATGGATGTAATTTACCAATACTATCTTTATTTCAGGGGGACACTTGATGAGATAGAAGATATGTTTGAAGTAGTGAAACATATTGGTAGAATTGTTATAAAGGAATGGCGTGAACCTGATAATGGTATATGGGAGATACGAAATAAAAAAGAACATTTTGTGTTTTCTAAAGTTATGTGTTGGGTTTCGCTTGACAGAGCTGCCAAAATATCGGAAATGCTTCATAAGGAAGGTTATGTCAAACGATATAAAGAGGAAGCCTGGCTTATAAAAGAAGATGTACTGGCTAACGGATGGAAAGATGAAATACAAAGCTTTTCGCAGGCATATTCAAACTTTGATTTGGATTCTTCATTACTTCTAATGGAAAAATATGGATTCTTATCACCTATGGATGATAAATATAAGAAAACGGTTGATGCCATATACGACAAACTATATTATAAAGGTTTGATGTTCAGATATAATAACCACGATGATTTCGGCAAACCGTCTTCCGCTTTTACAATTTGTTCGTTTTGGATGGTACGCGGACTTTTTGTTACAGGTCGTAAGCAAGAGGCGTATGATTTATTTAAGCGTTTACTCAAGTATTCTAATCATGTGAAATTGTTTAGTGAGGACCTTGATTTCAACACGAAAGAGCAACTCGGGAACTTCCCTCAGGCATATTCTCATTTGGCTTTAATAGATACAGCTATGCTCTTTTCGCAAGAAGTGAAATTGTCAAAGTTTATTCGTCCTTAATCCATTGAGCATATTTTCCTTAGCAAAGGTATTACATCAGTTTGCAAAGGAATGTCGTATTTTGCGAAGTCTGAATTATATCCCACTTTCACGCTGTAGGCATTATCCGGCAGTGCTTTGAACATCTCTTCGTCGGTGACGTCGTCACCTATTGTCAATATGAAATCATAAGTATTCAACTTCAGTAATCTTTTTATTTCTGAGCCTTTCGTGTATAACGGTGATTTGATTTCCAATATTTTGTTGCCACGTTTTATTTGTAATCCGTTACGGTTGCAGGGGGTGATTAATGCATTTATTAATTGCTGTTCGTGCAAGGCAGCCAACCATTCATCCACACCTCTGAAGTGCCAAACCAATGCCGTGTTTTTCATTTCAAGGTGTGATCCGGGTGTCTTGTCGACAAATGTTTGCATTATATCCAATATTTCCTTGTCCCAATTCATATCGTCAATGAAATTGTGCCACACACCGTTTTCCTTATAAGCAACACCATGTTCAGCGGCCATACTTATATTGAGCTTACCGAACCATCTTTCCAAAGTCTTTCTGTCCCTTCCACTGCTAATTACGATGTGATTCTTTTTATCGGAGGCTAATTGTTGCAAGAAATTCAGAATGTTTTCATTAGGATATGCTTCATCAGGATTATCTTTGAATTCAGTTAATGTACCGTCATAATCGCATACCAACAATCTTTGTGAGGCATTCCTGTATGTATCTCTTATAGGTTGATAATTGGATTCGGTAATTTCTTTTTTGTTCAGCAGCAGGTTCTTGTTGCATACTTCTATCAGTTGAGTTACAAAGTCGGTTGCCCACTTTTTCACGGTATTATGTGATAATATGTTTTGCATGTTTTTCAAGCGTTTTTTCTGTTTATCCACAGGCATATTCAGAGCTTCCACTATTGCATTTTCAATCTGCTTAATATCGTTTGGGTTAATGATTATGGCATCCCGCAATTCCGCTGCCGCACCTGCCATTTCACTTAGTATAAGTATTCCTGGTTTGTCGCCTTTTACGGCAACGTATTCTTTAGACACAAGATTCATCCCGTCCCTTAATGGGGTAATTAAGGCTATATCAGCTATTGAATACATTGCAACAAGATCATTAAATGCAAAGCTATGGTAGAAATAATGTACAGGAGTCCAGTTTATTGTTGAATATTTTCCGTTTATCTCTCCTATCTTTTCATCAATTGTTTTCTTCAAATTGGCATATTTCCCTATTGTATCGCGGGAGGGTACAATAATCATAACTAATGATACTTTTTCGCGATATTCGGGGTGATTTCTTAAAAAAAGCCCGAATCCTTTAATACGTTGAAGAATGCCTTTGCTGTAATCCAACCTATCTACCGACAATATCAGTTTATTACTTTTGCCGTAATCGCTTTTAAGTTTCTTTACCTCATTTTGTATCTCGGGTTTCAGAGCCGTGTTGTGAAATAAATCGTAATTGATACCCATAGGAAAAGCATTAACATATGCCTTGTGGTGTTCAAGGCAAACGCAATCCAGTTGAAAAGGGAAATTTAATACCCTGTAAACAGCACTTGCAAAATGCCGTACATAATCAAATGTATGGAATCCTATCAAATCGGCACCCAACAAACCGTATAATATATCGGCACGTTCAGGCAGTACCCTGAATAGTTCGTATGAAGGGAAAGGAACGTGATGGAAATATCCTATTTTAATATCTTTTATTTTATCTCTCAACATCTTAGGCAACAACATCAGATGAAAATCATGAACCCACACTATATCGCCGGCATGTATTAGTTTACAAGATTCTTGGCAGAATAGTTGATTCACATCTTTGTATATATCCCAGTGCCTGTTGTCATATTCCATAAAAGAATAAAAATAATGAAACAAAGGCCATAGTGTGCTGTTGCAATATCCTTCGTAGTATAGCTGAATTTGTTTTTCGGAAAGGAATACGGGGTGATAATTCATAGCATTTAGTTCTTTTTTGATTTTTTCTTGCGACATATCGTCTTTTATTTCCATACCCGGCCATCCGATCCAGTGTTTTTCAAGGTTTGGCATGTCAAGCGAAGCTAACCCCGTAGCCAACCCTCCTTCACTTTTTATAAAGTGAAATTCACCGGATTCGTTTTTGATAATTTTTATCGGTAGCCTGTTTGATATGATAAATAATTTCACTGTGCAATCTGTTTTGTTTTGACTGCAATTTACTAAAAATAATCAGTTGTTTGTTTACTTTAAATCAAAAAAAGAAAAATGCACAGGTGAATCATCCGTAACACTCTGGGAAAGCAAGTGAAACACTCTGGGAAAAGTAGTGTAACACTCTGGGAAACGGATGCTCCCCCAGAGTGTTTCAGGTCGCAATGCAGTGAAAAACGACCGTTATTTGAATGATTATGATGCGGCATTGTGGAAAAGTAATTATCTTTGCACGCTTTGAAATTACATGGAATATGACAACTTTTGAAAATATAATAGCAAAGATGCTTAGTCTGTCAAGCTTGCAAGTGAAAAAAACTATGGCTTTACTTGACGACGGAGCTACCATTCCTTTTATCAGCCGTTACCGAAAAGAGGCAACGGGAACACTTGACGAAGTACAAATCGAGCATATAAATGATAAATATAATCGACTGAAAGAACTTTCGAAACGTAAGGAAACAATTCTTTCTACAATTGAAGAAGAAGGCAAACTTACGCCGGAATTGAAGCAGCGCATTGATGGTTCGTGGGACTCTACGGAAATAGAAGATTTGTATCTGCCATATAAACCGAAACGCAAAACCCGCGCCGAGACCGCCCGGCAAAAAGGACTGGAACCGTTGGCTTCGACAATGTTACTACTTCAACGTGATGATTCATTGCAGGCCAGTTTGCGTAAATCCATAAAAGGTGATTTAAAGAGCGAAGACGAAGCGCTTGCCGGTGCCCGTGACATTGTGGCGGAAATTGTGTGTGAAAAGGAAGAAACGCGTAACCGATTGCGTGGTGCGTATGCAAACCATGCTTATATTACATCCAAAGTTATTAAAGGAAAAGAGTCGGAAGCTCAAAAATATCAAGGTTATTTCGATTTCAGGCGTCTGCTGAAGAGCTGCCATTCACATAGTTTGCTTGCCATGCGCAGAGGTGAAGCTGAAGGCTTTTTGCGCGTGAAGATAGAAATGGATAATGATCGTGTGCTTGAGCAGACAAAGCGTTTTTATATACGTAATCCTCATTCTTTTTGCGGAGAACAACTCGATTTGGCAATAACGGACGGCTACAAACGTTTGCTCGTGCCTTCTATCGAATCAGAGTTCAACGCTTCATCAAAAGACAAAGCCGACGATGAAGCAATTGAAGTTTTTGCGTCTAATTTGCGACAATTGCTGTTGGCTTCGCCACTCGGACAGAAAAACGTCTTGGCCGTTGACCCCGGATTCCGTATGGGATGCAAGGTTGCCTGCCTTAATGCGCAGGGAGAACTGCTTTCGCATGGTGTAATCTTTCCGCACCCGCCTACACCTTGGCCTGATGAGGCGGCAAAGCAACTTCACATGTGGGTTGATAAATATAAGATAGAAGCTTATGCCATAGGCGACGGTACGGGAGGGCGTGAAACGGAGGCGTTCGTGCGCTCGCTGCCGTTCAACAAAGATAAGCAGATTTTCATGGTTAGCGAAGACGGAGCTTCGGTATATTCGGCTTCGGCTGTGGCGCGTGAAGAGTTTCCTAATGAAGATGTAATCATCAGAGGTGCCGTGTCGATAGGTCGTCGGTTGATGGATCCGCTTGCCGAGTTGGTGAAAATCGACCCTAAAGCAATAGGAGTGGGGCAGTATCAGCATGACGTAAACCAGACGAAACTTAAACAGGCGCTCGACCGCACGGTGATGAATGCCGTTAATTCGGTAGGGGTGGATTTGAATACCGCCAGCAGTCATTTATTGATGTACGTGTCAGGCCTCGGCCCGCAATTGGCTTCGAACATAATAAAATATCGTAGTGAAAACGGCACTTTCCATTCGCGCAAAGAATTAATGAATGTTCCTCGAATGGGTGCTAAGGCATTTGAACAATGTGCAGGCTTCCTTCGTATTTCCGGTGCCGACAATTCTCTTGATAATTCGGCGGTGCATCCAGAGCGTTATGCTTTGGTGGAGCAAATGGCAAAGGATTTGCATTGTAATGTTGCCGAACTGATTAAGGATAAAGAGCTTCAAAGGCAAATATCAATTGACCGTTATGTATCTGAAGATGTAGGTTTGCCGACATTGAAAGATATTCTTGCCGAACTGGATAAGCCGGGACGCGACCCGCGCAGCAAGATAGAAGAATTTTCTTTCGATCCCGATGTTCATAACTTTGGTGACCTTAAAGAAGGAATGGAACTTAACGGCATCGTAAACAACATCACAAATTTCGGATGCTTTGTCAACCTGGGAATACATGAAAACGGATTGATTCACATTTCACAAATGTCCGAACGCCGTATAAGCAATCCGGCCGAAGTGGTGTCTTTGCACCAACATGTGAGGGTACGCATACTTAATGCCGATGCCGACCGCCGCCGCATTGAACTTAAGCTGGTAAGTAAGATATGATTTTTATCTGTATTTTTTCTTTTCGATATTTGGCAGGAAGCAGGCTACTATTCCGATAAGCGGCATAAATGCACATATTTTATATACGGTGTCTATTCCGTATTTGTCGGTGAGGCAACCCAATACGGCTGATGCAACACCGGCAATGCCGAATCCGAGACCGAAAAACAAGCCTGAAACCAATCCTATCTTTTGGGGAATAAGTTCTTGTGCATATATTATAATAGCAGCAAAGGCCGATGAGATTATAAGACCTGCACAAAAACTCAGTGCGAGTGTGGAGTAAAGTCCTGCGTATGGCATTGCAAGACTGAATGGCGCAGTGCCTAAAATAGATACCCAAATAACATATTTTCTTCCTATTTTATCGCCCAACGGGCCTCCTATCATCGTGCCTATTGCTTCAGCAATGAAGAAAACGAACAAAAATAGCTGCGATGTTTGAATGGTTACTCCGAATTTGTGAATCAAATAAAAAGTGTAATAACTTCCCAAGCTCTCACCATATACGAATTTTGAAAAAATCAGAATGAATAATACGAAAAGTGTAAGAATCGTTTTGGGCATTGACAGCGGCATTTTACCTTCGCTTCCTTTAATAGTTCTTGTTTGTGCTCCGGTGGACAAGTATCTTTTGTACCATTTGCCGATAGGTATTGTTACAAGAATGGCAATTACACATATAACAGAAAACAAAGCAAAATGACTTCTTCCATAAGGAGCCACAAATGCAGCTACCAACAATGGTCCGAACGAAAAACCGAAGTTGCCTCCGACTTGGAAAATTGATTGTGCAAAACCTCGTCTACCGCCGGATGCTATATGTGCCAAACGCGAAGCTTCGGGATGCAGTACTGCCGAACCGACACCTATAAAAAATACTGAAAACAGTACCCACTCGAATGTCATTGCAAAAGATATATTGATAATACCTGTAAGTGTGAACAACATACCTATAGGCATAGCCCAAGGTGACGGATGTTTGTCGAATAGCAATCCAACTAAAGGTTGGCAAATGGAAGCAGACAGTTGATTTACCAATGTGATTAAGCCTATTTGTGCGAAGCTCAAAGCCAAATCACTTTTAAGCAACGGATAAACGGATGTGATGGTAGATTGTATTGTATCGTTCAAACAATGGGATAATCCCAATCCTATCAATATCGGAAGTGCTATTTTTGTAGCGTCTTTAGTTTGCATCATTTCCTTTCTTTCTTAATTGCGGTGCAAAGGTAGTAAAATAAGGCGTAGTATGATCTATCGGTTAAAAAAAGCTTATCCAAAAGCAAAAATTAGCATTGCGTGAACAATCTTGTTGAAAAACAACTATTTTAGTGCCATAAAACCGTAAAATATATACACTATGACGCTAGCTCCTTTATTATGTTTTCTTTCAGTTGTTCTGCCGGTAAAGCCGGACAGCATAGTCTCTTATTTCGACAAAATAGTATCACTACCTGAAGAAAAGGTATATGTTCAAACAGATAAATCCGACTATGGGGCAGGTGAAAACATCTGGTTTAAAGGCTATTTGGTAAGCGCAATCAATCATCGTGAAGACCAGTCTTGGAGCAATTATCTTTATGTGGATTTGCTGAGTCGCGCCGATTCGGTGATTGTCAGTAAGAAAGTGCGCAGGCAAAGGAATGTGTTTGCCGGTAATATCAAGTTGGATGCTGCGTTACCACCGGGTGATTATTACATACATTCATACACCAACTGGATGCGTAACGAAGATCCGAGTTCCCATTTTTACAAGATGATTCGCGTAGGTAACCTTGTTAACGATGTCAATGCTACGGTCACATATACCAAACAGGATGCCAACGATATTGTAGCCACTGTCAATTTCTTAAACGGTAAATCTGTTCCCGACCACCAAGTCAAGATACGTTACGTTTATTACGACGGTAAAAAATTAGTAAGAAAAGGAACTGCGAAAACGGCTTTTGACGGGACAATGCAAATGAGACTTCCTCTTGTAGGCGCACCACGTATTAATGTGGTGGTGGATGACCCGTCATTAACGTATAAAAGTGACTTATATCCCACAATACGCCAAACAGATTACAGCGTGACATTCTTTCCCGAAGGTGGAGATTTACTACCGCTTCAATTGCAGAAAGTTGCTTTTAAAGCACAGGCGAGCAATGGATATTCAATACCGGTGAACGGAGTGGTAAAAAATCAAAAAGGAGAAGTTGTTGCCAATATAAGTACGGTATACGACGGAATGGGATTGTTTTACCTTTCTCCACAAAATGGCGACGTGTTTCATGCCGAAGTACAATCGTCCGATGGTGTAACGAATAACTTCGACTTGCCTCTCGTTCATGATTCTGGATTCAAGCTGAAAGCTGCAAGTTCATCAAGGAGCATCAACTATGAAGTGCTTAAAACGGATGACGTCAATTGGCCTGATACGTTATATGTGGTAGCTCACCAACGCGGATGTTTGAGATCTTTCAGATTGATAAATGCCCAACATCCGGGTTATGACATTCCCGACAGTTTGTTTACCGATGGCATTGTACACCTATTATTATTGGACAAATATGGTAAAGCCATAAGTGAAAGATTATTATTCGTTTACAATA
>Ga0069004_10000005_pt1 | contig 24057 bp, 17 predicted proteins | sample WestPond_Cattail_2_FD_62358 | JGI IMG/M metagenome (GOLD analysis project Ga0069004, IMG submission 62358) | Wetland microbial communities from the San Francisco Bay, California, USA, that impact long-term carbon sequestration - WestPond_CattailB_D2 | ecosystem: Environmental > Aquatic > Marine...
CGTTCGTTTAGTGAAGCCTTATGATTACGGGTAGTGGCTCCTTCTTTTAGATAGTCTATTAATATAAGGTGTGTATTGTGCATTACTCTCGACCTTTTCATCACTCTTATGCACCAATCAAAATCAGCTGAAAAACGATATGTCAAATTATAAGGGACTACTTTTTCTTTATTCGCCCAAAAGGCTTGATGACATACACGCATGCCTGTTTTAAAACTTGTCCACCTTAATGAACTTGGAGCTGACAAGCGGCGCATACCGATTATTTCCTCTTTTTTATTTACAATTATAGTCTCGCCATATATAATATCGGGTAATTTATTACCATGTATGGAATAGACGGCAAGTTTAAGAGTATTTTGGTCATGCATTTTGTCACCGGCATTCAGAAAACATAAAAAATCGCCTGTAGCCAAACGAGTAGCCTTATTCATCGCATCATAAATACCATGATCCGGTTCACTCACAATCTGAGCAAAATAATTTCGATATTGATTGACAATATCCATAGTATTATCTTTTGATTGCCCGTCAATCAATATATACTCATAATTGTCATAACTTTGCGCAATAACGCTTTTGATAGTTCTTTCCAAAACGTCCGCCGCATTATATGTAACAGTGATGATACTAAATTTAGGATTAGGCATAATTATCGGTTATTTGATTATATATATGTATATACTGTTGAGCCACCGTTACTTCAGAATAGTTTGTGATTACTTTATGTACACAAGCTTTGCTTAACTGTGCCGCATCGGCTGCGTAAATGCTCCAATATATGCCGGCAGCAAAATCATCGGCTGATTTATATTGTGCTACATATCCGTTTTGTTGATGGTCTATCATCTCAGGTATACCTCCGACATTAAATCCGACACAAGGCGTACCGCACGCCATCGATTCCATAATCATATTTGGCAGATTCTCTTCAAGCGAAGGAGTGACATAAACATCAACTGCATTATAAATATCTTTCAATTTGCGCTCATCACTCACAAAATTCAACACTTTTACAGGGAATGGCAAACTCTCACGCAATTGATCCGAATGATGACCAAACACAACTACCTCAACTTGTTGCAATGTTTCAGGGTGCTGCTTAGATAATTTCTGACAAGCTTCAATTAAATAATCGATGCCTTTTCGCTTATCGGAAATCTTCACAGAACCGAATAGAATTAATTTCTTATCTTGAGGTAAATGACAATGTTCACGTGCAACGCGTTTGTCTTCAGGATGAAACACATAGGTACTGATCGTGTTCGGGATGTTTATCACATTATGTCCTTCAAGCAACACGCTCTTTTCTGCCAATGATGTGAGCCATTTACTACACGCAACAAAAGTGACATTGGCATTTTTATATATATTCCTTTTCTTTAAAAACACTTTATGCGATAAATCATTAGCCCCACCACCTTTATATAAGAAAGGGCAATCATGACATTCGCTTTGGTATTTCTCACATCCGCGCGCATGGTGGCAAATACCGGTACAAGGCCACATATCGTGCATAGTCCAAACTACAGATTTGCCTGAATTGAAAATTTTTTGTAGATTTTTCAAAGAGAGCATACCCTGATTAATCCATGCCAAATGTATAACATCAGCTTCCATAAATTCAGGTAATGAAGTGACATCAACTCCTGTGTCGGCTATTGACACGGCAAACAAATTATCTTTAGAAAAATGATTATGTTTCCAAATTACAAAACGTTCCCAAACGAATTTAAATTTATTTTTCCATGTAGGATGCAGGCAAGCAACCGTAATTTGATCGGTTTGTTTATCACGCACAAGCATTTTTGCCTTAATGCCATTGCTTTTCAAAGCTTCCATTAAGCGATAAGATGCTACTGCCGCTCCTCCTATTCGCTCAGACGTATTAATTATTAATACCCGCATAGTTGAATGTTTCCACAAAAGTAGTAAATTTGTAACAAAATAAATAAAGAACGTTCATGAATAATGAATCTTACATTAATATTATCGAAGATAGCTTGTCAAAATTAGGCGAAACAATATTAAGTTTCTTCAAAATTGCTTTATTGTCAAGATCCGTCCATAACAATTCCATCAATAAAACTGAGGAGAGGGATTGTGTTGTTTTAGGCAATGGACCTTCTCTGAAAACTCTTATTGAGACTCATAAAGATTTTTTGGAAGACAAGGACCTGATCGCTGTAAATTATGCCGTATTATCTGACTATTATACAAGCATCAGACCTCAATACTATATCGTTGCCGACAAAGCCTTTTTCAAAGATCCTGTACATTGCAATAGGTTATTTGATACATTGGCTGCCAAGACCGATTGGGATATGACACTTTTTATTCCTGCTACAGCTAAAAGCGACCCGACATGGAGACTAAAATTGCATAAACGTCCGAATATTAAATTCGAGTATTTTAATATGACGCCTGTTGAAGGGTTCAATTGGTTTAGTCATTGGGCTTTCGATGAAAACTTGGGACTTCCTCGTCCTCGTAACGTGTTGATTCCAGCAATCATGACGGCACTAAGATTAAAGCCGCGAAATATATATGTAGCAGGTGCCGACCATTCTTGGTTACGTGATATATATATAGGTGATGATAATCGCTTGTACGAAAACTTTCAACACTTTTATGACCAGAAAACAGGAAGCGCATATCCTGAAACTTATCATCTACATAATATGCTCTATAATTTATATATTACATTTAAGTCCTATCACATTATTGAGCATTATGCAAAAAAGATTGGAATTAAAATTTACAATATAACCGAAGGTTCTTATATAGATGCCTTCGAAAGAAAAAAGATTTAAAAATATGAGTGAGAAAAAAAATGTTTTGGTAACCGGTGCCGATGGTTTTATCGGTTCACACCTTACGGAATTATTGCTATCGAAAGGTTTTCATGTCAGAGCATTATCACAATATAACTCCTTCAATAATTGGGGATGGCTTGAGCAAATACATAACCCTGAACTTGAAGTTGTATGTGGTGACGTTCGTGACCCGAATTTCGTACGCCATATTTCCAAAGGCATTGATACCATTTTTCATTTGGCAGCACTTATTGCCATACCTTATTCATATATTGCACCCGACAGTTATGTAGATACCAACATAAAAGGTACGCTTAACATTTGCCAGGCTGCAAAGGAAAACTGTGTTCGCCGTTTGCTTATCACTTCCACCAGCGAAGTATACGGGACTGCACAATATGTACCTATTGATGAAAAACATCCGAAGCAACCTCAATCTCCTTATTCGGCAACTAAGATAGGTGCCGATGCAATGGCAATGAGCTTTTATAATACGTTCAACCTACCGGTTGTCATTGTTCGTCCGTTTAATACTTACGGTCCGCGTCAAAGCGCACGGGCAATTATTCCCACAATCATAACACAAATCCTCAACGGGGCAAAAGAGATTAAATTAGGCGACTTGACGCCGACACGTGATTTCAATTTTGTAAAAGATACCTGTCGCGGTTTCTATTTGCTTTCGCAATGTAACGAGGCAATAGGTCAAGAAGTCAATGTGTGCAGCAATTATGAAATATCAATGCGCGATACACTTAAAACAATTGCTGAGTTGATGCATGCCGATGTCAATTTTATAGAAGATGGACAGCGTTTGCGTCCAAAAGGATCGGAAGTTTTCCGGTTATGGGGCGATAATACAAAGATAAAGAAATTAGCAGGTTTTGAACCGGAGTACGATATACGCCGCGGTTTGCAAGAGACCATAGACTGGTTCAGCAACAAAGAAAATCTGAAAATGTATAAAAGTTATATTTACAATGTTTGACGAGATAGTAAAATATATCAAGAGTTTATTCCCTGAACAAACAGAGCGTGTAATGCTTCATAATCCTTGTTTCCACGGGAATGAAAAGAAATATTTGGATGAATGTATCGATTCTACATTCGTGTCAAGTGTAGGTCCGTTTGTTGATAGATTTGAGAAAGAAATAGCAGAATATACCGGAGCTAAAAAGGCTGTAGTCTGTGTAAACGGTACTAATGCCATCCACTTGGCTTTGATGCTTGTAGGAGTGGAACGTGAAGACGAAGTGCTGACGCAACCGCTCACGTTTATTGCCACTTGTAATGCATTAAGTTATTGTGGCGCTTATCCCGTATTTATTGATGTTGATAAAGATACTATGGGATTGTCACCTTCAAAGATGGAAGAATGGATAAAAAGCCATGCCGAATTGAGAGGTGATACATTATATAATAAGAGTACAGGTAGACGAATCAAAGCTTGTGTACCTATGCACACATTCGGTCATCCGGTACATATAGATGAAATAGTGGATGTATGCAACAAATATCATTTGGAGTTAGTTGAAGATGCGGCCGAAAGCATAGGTTCCCGCTACAAAGGTAAACATACAGGTATATTCGGGAAAGTGGGATGTTTAAGTTTCAACGGCAACAAGACGATAACCACCGGCGGTGGAGGTATGTTGCTATTCAATGATATAAAATTAGGTGAATGGGCTAAACATATCTCCACACAAGCTAAAGTGCCGCACCCGTGGGAATTCGTTCACGATGCTATCGGCTACAATTATCGTATGCCTAATATCAACGCAGCTTTAGGATGTGCACAATTGGAAGAGCTTCCATTGTTTCTGAAAAAGAAAAGAGAATTGGCAGCCTTGTATAAAAAATATTTCGATAAAATCGGAATCAATTTCTTCTATGATTCTCCTGGCACGGAATCGAACTATTGGTTGAATGTCATAATTTTGGACAACCGCAAAGAGCGTGATAAATTTCTTGAATACAGCAACAGCAATGGAGTTATGACTCGTCCTATATGGCGCTTGATGAATAAACTGCCGATGTTCGAGCATTGCGAATGTGGCGATTTAACTAATGCAGAATATCTTGAAGACCGTGTTGTAAACATTCCGAGTAGCGTAAGATTATGAATAAAGATGTCAACATATTATTTCTCGGTGGAGCAAAAAGGGTATCGGTTGCCAACCACTTTATCGAAAGCGGCAAAGAAATGGAGTTTAATATCCATATCTTTTCTTATGAACTGACTAACTCCGTTCCAATTGCCAGTGTGGGAACCGTTATCATCGGGAGGAGATGGAAAGACGACGACCTTTTTAAGCATCTCGCCGAAGTAATCGAAGACAACCATATACACATCATTTTACCTTTCGTCGACCCTGCCGTCGAAGTGGCTGCCAGATTGAAGGATATTCTTACAACCGTGTTTATACCATGCAGCACACTCGAGCTTTGCCAAACTATGTTTGATAAACTTCGTTCCGAGCGTTGGTTCAACCAACATCAAATACCTGCTCCGCCAAGCTTCACGGCTGCTGAAACTCTACCGTTCCCCGTCATTATCAAACCACGTACAGGTTCGGCATCAAAAGGCATAGAAGTTATCACCGACAAATCACAATGGTACGACATTGAAAACAAGAATGATTATATTATTCAAAAATATATCAGCAACAAAGAAGAATATACCGTTGATTGCTATGTAGCAGGCAATGGCGAAATTATCTCCATTGTACCACGTATAAGATTGGAAACCGCCGGAGGAGAAGTAATGAATTCGATAACCAAACGCGACGACGAACTCATTACATTGTCAAGGAAAATCCTTCATAGCGGAGGCTTTTTCGGACCGATAACTATTCAATACATACGCGACAAAGATGCGAACCAAACGTATGTAATGGAAATAAATCCACGTTTAGGAGGTGGTGTTATAGCAAGTATCGAAGCCGGTGCCAACATACCAAAATACATTCTTTCAGAATATAAAGGCGACGGATTGTTGCCTTATGATGACTGGGAAGAAAATACATTAATGACAAGATATTATAAAGAAGTTATATTTCATGCAAATCATCATTGACCTTGACGGCACAATATGCCAGGAAATGCGTACATACAGCCGATGCCTGGCTGAGCCGAAGCCCAACGCCGTAGAGAGTATAAACAGACTTTACGACGCAGGTAATACCATTATTATATATTCGGCACGTACATGGATGGAATGGGAAATGACAACTGCATGGTTAAAAGCCCACGGAGTGAAGTATCACCAATTAATGATGGGCAAACCTGTAGGTGATGTTTGGATTGATGATCGCGCTATTACTCTTAATGACAATTGGAAAGAAATTACGGATCATCTTCTTAAAAAGTAAATATTATGCAGAAGGTTATTATCATTGCAGAAGCCGGAGTAAACCATAACGGCGATTATGAATTGGCCAAAAAGTTGGTTGTGGCAGCGAGGCAATCGGGAGCCGATTATGTGAAATTCCAAACAGCTAATCCCGAATCGGTTATTTCACGCTATGCGCCTAAGGCCGAATATCAATTAGGCACAACTAAAAAAGGAGAATCACAACTTGACATGTGCCGTGCCATACACCTTCCGCTTACCGCATACGCCCCATTAAAAAAATATTGTGACGAGCAGGAAATAAGATTTATTTCCACTCCGTTCGATCTTGAATCAATTGATGTACTTGCACCTTTAAATATGGACTTCTGGAAGATTCCTTCCGGAGAAATCACAAATCTGCCATATCTCACAAAGATTGCCCGCTTGCATCAACCTGTGGTGATGAGTACGGGAATGAGCAATCTTGAAGACATCGAAGCTGCAATAAAAGTATTAACGGACAATGGACTTAAAGAAGAACAAATCACTTTATTGCATTGCAACACAGAATACCCTACTCCATACGGCGATGTAAATCTACGTGCCATGCAAACAATGCGCGAAGCCTTCGGATTGAAAATCGGTTACTCCGATCATACCAAAGGAATTGAAGTGCCTATTGCCGCTGTTGCCATGGGTGCTACAATAATAGAAAAGCATTTTACGCTCGACCGCAATTTGCCGGGACCGGATCATAAAGCGTCTCTTGAACCTTCCGAGTTAAAGCAAATGGTTGACGGCATTCGCCATATAGAACTGGCATTAGGCAGCTCTATTAAGCAAGTATCTCCTTCGGAAGCAAAGAATATGATTGTTGCGCGCAAAAGCCTCATCGCTGCCGTTGCTATAAAGAAAGGAGAAAAGTTCACAGCTGATAATCTTACAGTGAAACGTCCGGGTAACGGTATTTCTCCGATGCGTTGGAACGAAGTTATAGGACGTACCGCACCTCGTGATTTCAAAGAAGATGAATTAATAGAAATATAATTGATTATGGGGAAAAGAAAGATTTGCTTTATCACCGGCACAAGAGCAGAATACGGGCTTATGAGCAGACTCATGAAAATGGTGCGTGACGATAGGGATTTGCAACTACAAATCATTGTCACAAACATGCATCTTTCACCTGAATTCGGACTCACATATAAAGATATAGAAAACGACGGATTTGCCATTGATAAAAAAATTGACATGCTGCTATCAGGTGATTCTACGGCTGCTACTGTTAAGTCGCTCGGTCTCGGTGTTATAGGTTTTGCCGATGCATATACAGATTTATGTCCCGATTTGATTGTCGTGTTAGGCGACCGTTATGAGATACTCGGAGCAGTAGAAGCAGCACTGATCTTCCGTATCCCGGTTGCTCATATTTCTGGTGGTGACATTACAGAAGGAGCATACGATGATGCTATTCGCCACAGCATAACAAAAATGAGCCATCTCCACTTCCCCACTACTGAAGTTTACCGTAAACGTGTAATTCAATTGGGCGAACAACCAGAGCGCGTGTGGAACGTAGGCAACATCGGCATTGACAATATTCATCATACACGATTAATGACTCTTGCTGAATTTGAAGAAAGCATTAACTTCAAAATGAATAAACCTACGGCATTAGTCACTTTTCATCCTGTAACGATTGAAGAACTGACGGCCGAATCGCAATGCAAAGCTCTATTGGAAGCCTTGGACGGACAGCCGTTAAACATAATCTTCACCATGCCCAACTCCGATTCGGGGGGACATATCATTATCAAATTAATTAATGAATATGTTTTGGCACATCCTCAAAAAGCAATAGTGTTCAAATCTTTAGGCTATTTACGATATCTATCGGCTTTGCAATATGTAAAAGTAGTTGTAGGCAATTCATCAAGCGGCATTATTGAAGTACCGTCATTCCATATACCTACTATTAATATAGGTAACCGACAAAAAGGAAGATTGCAAGCTGAAAGTATTATAAACTGTAAACCGACTCTTCCCTCAATCAACAAAGCTTTTACAGAGGCATTAGGACATAATAATGCCACGCGTTTTGCCAATGCTGTAAATCCTTACGAGCAACCTGATACGGCCAACCGCATATTCGAAAAAATTAAAGTTTATCCGCTTGAAGGTTTAACTATCAAACATTTTTACGATTTATGATAAACATTATATTTGAAAAAGACAGCATCCGTAAGGCTTTAGAGCTGTTAAACCAAGCAGCTGCACAAACATTGTTTGTCATCAACGATAGCGAACAAGTTATCGGGACACTCACAGACGGTGATGTCCGCCGCGGACTGTTAAACGGTGTATCATTAGATGCCCATGTTTCAAAAATATGTTTAAGGAATTTTTGTTATCTTGATACCGAACATTCGTCACCTGATTACATAAGAAATATAAAGAAAAAACTTATCAGACTTGTTCCTTATTTAAGCGTCGATAAGAAAATAATTAAAGTAATCGACTTTAGTACAACTTACAGTTTATTACCGGTTGATGCAGTAATTATGGCTGGTGGACGTGGTGAAAGGCTTCGTCCTTACACAGATACTACTCCGAAGCCATTACTTAAGTTAGGCGATAAACCTATAGTCGAATACAATGTAGACCGCATGAAACAATACGGGATTGACCATATTACATTTTCCATTCGTTATTTGGGAGAACAAATAAAAGATTATTTTAAAGACGGCTCAACTCGCGACATCAACATTTCATATATCGAAGAAGACTGTCCGTTAGGTACTATCGGAGCAGTAAGCAAATTAAAAGATTACCACAACGACACTGTCCTCATTATGAATTCCGACCTCTTTACCAACATCGACTTTGAAGAGTTTTACATTCATTTTATCGAAAGTGACGCCGACATGGCAGTGGCTTCCATTCCATATAACGTAGCGATCCCCTACGCCGTAATGAACACCGAAGATTCTCTTATCACTTCATTTGAAGAGAAACCGACTTACACATATTATTCCAACGCAGGCATATACCTTATCAAAAGCAGCATACTGAAAGCCATGCCTAAAAATAAGTATTGCGATGCCACCGACCTGATGCAACAATTAATCAACGAAGGTAAACGTGTTACATACTTCCCCATTGTCGGCTATTGGATAGACATAGGTAAGCCTGAGGATTATAAAAAGGCACAAGAATTCATTAAATTCATAAAGAAAACTTAAAATCAATGAAAGCATTATATCTTATCCCGGCACGCGGAGGCTCAAAGGGAATACTATATAAAAACAGAAAATTGCTTAACGGCAAACCGCTTATTTGTTATACTATCGATGCTGCCCGACAAATAGCAGACGACCGCGATATATGTGTTAGCACCGACGATTATACAATAATCAAAGTATGCGAAGATTACGGACTAAGAGTACCGTTCAAGCGTCCCGACGAACTGGCGCGCGACAGTTCAGGCTCATATGAAGTTATCATGCATGCCATTGACTTTTTCGAAAAGCAGGGACGGCATTATGACGTAGTTGTACTGTTGCAGCCCACATCCCCCTTCCGCACGGCACTACATATTAGTGAAGCGATATCTCTTTACACCCCAGATTGCGACATGGTTGTTTCAGTTAACGAAGTCAAGACTAATCCATATTACATCATGTTTCAAGAAGACGAACGAGGTTACCTAAAACATATTCTTCAAGGCAACTTCACTCGTCGCCAAGACTGTCCTAAGGTTTATGAATATAACGGCGCAGTATATATAATGAATGTTGAAGCTCTTAAAGCAAAGCCTTTATCTGCATTTACCAAAAATAAAAAATACGTTATGCCTCAATCTGCGAGCGTCGACCTGGACACTATGGACGATTGGAACTATGCCGAATTCCTTATGAAACACAAAAAATAATTAACGAAATGCACGCTCAGCATGGTATGACGACCTAACAAGCGGTCCACTTTCCACAACTGAAAATCCTTTTGACAAAGCTGTTTCTCTGTATTTATCGAATTGTTCCGGCGTAATGTACGCTGACACCGGTACATGATGGTAGGTAGGCTGCAAATATTGTCCTATTGTGATTATGTCACATCCTACTGCACGCACATCATCCATAAGTTCTTCTACCTCGGCCACAGTCTCACCAAGCCCAACCATTATGCCTGTTTTGCACTTCGTGTCATGCTTTGATATTTCATGTAACACTTCCAAACTGCATTCATACTGGGCAACGCTACGTATGTTTGGCGTCAAGCGTCGAACTGTCTCCATATTGTGTGACACAACATCAGGCTTTGCTTCCAACACTTTGTCGATAAGTTCGGCTATACCTTGAAAATCCGGTATTAATACTTCTATCGCAGTTTCGGGATTTATTTTCCTTACAGCCAGTATCGTATTAACCCAATGAGCCGCACCAAGGTCGGGTAAATCATCTCTGTCTACCGATGTAATCACTACATATTTAAGATTCAACAATCTTACCGATTCCGCAACACGTTCCGGTTCTGCATTATCGAGAGGAAGAGGTCTTCCGCTCAACGTGTTGCAAAAGCGACAACAACGCGTGCATATCTCACCGCCAATCATAAATGTTGCAGTACCGGCCCCCCAACACTCCGATTGATTCGGGCAACGTCCGCTGGTACAAATGGTATGAAGCTTGTGCAGTTCTATCACGCGCTTTGTATCCACATATCTGCGATTTGATGCAATACTTATTTTCAACCACTCAGGCTTTGCCAAATGCGGTGAGCGTCCGAAAAGCAATCGCAAGAAACGTTCTGTAGTAAGATTTCTGATAATAGAACTCATATCCAAACCGTTAAGTGCCGTTGCCACCGATTCGCGGTTAAACGGCACATTATGCAAACGACCTATTAATTCTTGGTCTAAATCACCTATAAGGAAATAGTCACCGGTTAAATTCAAATCTTTAATGACATCATTTTTCAATTCAACGTGCGCTTCTATTTCACCAACACTTTCAGTATGTAGCTTTTTAAAGACGGTATATTTAGGATTATTACCATATACAAAATTGTCCGAAGCAAACACGCGTTCAATCTCCGACACTCCTGCCATATCCTCAGCTGTCAATAACCTGACCTTATCACCGCAAAGTTGTTTGCGCACTTGCCGTACAAGTTCATTAATATTGAGCGAAGTATATTCGCAAATATTAGTAACACGTTGCCTTACCGACTCCACACCTTTGCTTATCAGTTTTTCATTGGAAGGAGTGATACAACGTACAAGTTCCTCCAAATTCGTATTAAAAAGTAATGTATTGTGTAATACGCTACGTCCGGGAACACGATAAAAAGCCGTTCCAGCAACTTTTTTACCTACAACGGTAATATCATTACGTCCTGCCGACTTAGCATCCACACCTAATCTTTGAAGTACCATTGCCACCATGCGGATATATCTGTCAAAAGCAAAATTCACACCTTCATCGGAAGTTATATATGAGAATTGCAGGCATCCGCCATCGGAATACACGCATCCGCCGCCACTCTTTCGGCGAAAGATATGCACTCCGTGTTGATTGCAATAGTCCTTGTTTATTTCATTCTCCAACAGTTGGTTACGTCCGAGCATAACCGTAGGTTCCACCTGCCAGATAAAGAAATATTCATCATCCGTAAAATGTCGGGCTACATATTCCTCAACAGCAAAATAAAACGGTAATTGTCTATGTTCGCTTGATTCCGGAACTTCTATATATGTCATATTATCAACTAATTATTTTGCATGCAAAGGTAAGCAACAAAATGTCTTTTCAAGCAGCAAAATGGGTAAAACAAGCCGTTGAAAACAGTCTTAGCAGTCATATTCTTATATTATAACGCGACATAATTGCTTAAAAACATTATAAATAATACCCACAAAACTTACTTTATACCATACTCTTAAAATCATTTTCTATCTGATAATAAGGCTATTATATATAAATCACATTTACTTTGCAGATTTACATGTAGATTAAATCGTTTATGAAGCATTATACCTTTGTATCAGAATAAGCACAACTAGTACATATGCTAAAGAAATTAATATTCACATTGTTAGTCATACCATCTTGTGTATGCGCGCAATCTCCTCAATTGGGGAAAGATCCTATTGACAAAGTCATTAATGCAATGACGCTTGATGAGAAACTGGACTTATTAATAGGTTCAAATGGGAACGTAAAAAGTAACGCTACAGTTACTATAGGTAATTCTTCCATTTTAGTTTCCGGTGCTGCCGGTCAATTAAATGCAATACCTCGTTTGGGTATTCCAAACACAGTATTAGCCGACGGTCCTGCCGGACTACGTATTGATCCTAAACGTAAAGGCACATCTAAAAAATTTTATTGTACTCATTTTCCTGTAGAAACTCTTTTAAGTTCAACATGGAACACTAGTTTGGTGAAAGCCGTAGGTGCTGCGATGGGTAATGAAGTAAAGCATTATGGTGTAGACGTATTATTGGGTCCGGCAACTAATATTCAACGCAATCCTTTAGACGGTCGTAACTTTGAATACTACAGTGAAGACCCGCTTCTCGCAGGTGAAATGGCAGCAGCAATGATTAATGGAGTACAAAGTAATGGTGTAGGTACCTCATTGAAACACTTCGCTCTTAACAATCAGGAAACTAATCGAATGAACGATAATGTAATCGGTTCTCCGCGTACATTTCGTGAAATATACTTAAAGCCGTTTGAAATTGCAGTTAAAGAAGCTCAACCCTGGACATTTATGACATCTTATAATAAGATTAACGGTACTTTTGCAAGTGAACGTTCCGACTTAGTTACAGAAATTCTTCGTCATGAATGGGGATTTAAAGGTATGGTAATGACCGATTGGTATGGCGGGCAACATGCAACATTGCAGATGGAAGCCGGTAACGATTTACTGATGCCAGGCAAATTAGAGCAACGTGATGAGATCCGTAAAGCTGTACTTAACGGCACCTTATCTATGGAGATTATAGACAGAAACTTAAAAAGTATACTTGAATATATACTCATAACTCCTCATTTTAAAGGGTATGTTGCCGATAACAATCCAAATTTGAAAGTTCATGCTATAACTGCACGTAACGCTGCAACTGAGGGTATGGTATTACTTAAGAATATGAAAAATGCCCTTCCGTTCAATACAAAGGTAAAAGACCTTGCAGTATTCGGTTGTACTTCATACGACTTCATTGCCGGTGGGACCGGTTCAGGCGATGTAAACCATGCATACGTAGTCTCATTAATTGAAGGACTAAATAATACCGGTTATTCCATCGACAATAATTTGCAAAAGACTTATGAAGAATATATCAATGATGAAAAAGAAAAATTACCGAAGCAGAAAGGGCTATTTGCAATGTTCTTGCCTCAAAAGCGTATACCTGAAATGAATCTTGCAAACGTAGGTCTTGCAAAAATCGCACAAAATAGTGATGCAGCAGTTATTACTATAGGCAAAACATCAGGCGAAGGTAGTGACCGTAATATCAAAACTAATTTCAATTTAACGAATGCGGAACAAAAAATGATAAGTGATGTAACAACCGCTTTTCATAAAATGGGTAAAAAGGTTATTGTTATTCTTAATGTTTGTGGCGTAATAGAAACCAAAAGCTGGATTAGTAAACCGGATGCCGTTCTTGTATCTTGGCTTGCGGGTCAAGAAGGCGGTAATTCGGTTTCCGATATCCTTACAGGAAAAGAAAGCCCGTCAGGACGCTTACCAATGACATGGCCTATAAGCTACAAAGATGTTCCGTCAAAAGATAATTTTCCTATTCCTGACAGCATAAGTGATGACGAATTAATGAAAAGTTTCGCAAACATTACTACAAATGTACACACTAATGGGACAAGAAAAAATTATGATTTCACAAAATATGATGATGGAATATATGTAGGATATCGCTACTATACAACAAAGAATATTCCGGTTTCGTATCCGTTCGGTTATGGAATGAGTTATACGACTTTCAAATATGATAAGCCTGTAGTTACAAAAGCATCTAACGGCGATATCAATATTGAAGTCAATGTTAAGAACACAGGGGAATATACAGGCAAAGACGTTGTAGAAGTTTATGTTTCGGCTCCCGGCAAAGATATGGACAAGCCTGCAAGAGAACTTAAAAGTTTTGCAAAGACCAAAGAACTTGTTCCGGGTGAAAAAGAAACAATAGCATTGTCCATTCCATATAATAGCTTAGCATCTTTCAATGAAAACAACAGTTGCTGGCAAGTTGAAAGCGGCACATACAAGATATTAGTAGCAAAAAACGCTGCCGATATTAAGCCATTGACAACTACTATTTATGAAGAAGGCAGCATTACTGAAAAAGTAAGACAATGCCTATCACTCGAACAAAAATAAAACCCAATAAATAATATAACCATGAAAATCAACAAATTATTACCTATGTTTGCATCATCACTTCATTTATGGCAATATCACTTACATTTTTCACATTACAAAATAATAATATGAAGATACTTTATAGATATTATTTACGTTACTATTTAGAGCTACTTTAGATTAATTTTAAGAATCAGAATGTTAACATTTAGAATTTACAATTATGAATAAATTAAAAAGATTAGCAACAACATGCGGGCTTATTTTGCCTACAATCTCAATTTTGGGACAGCAAAAGCCTAATATCATCTTTATTTATGCAGATGATATGGGTTATTCAGATTTGCAATGTTATGGATCAAAAGTAAACACAACTCCTAATCTTGACCGTATGGCCGAAGAAGGAATGCGCTTTACAGATTTTTATGCATCAGCTCCGGTTTCCACTCCTTCAAGAGCTGGATTGATGACAGGTCGTTATGCAACAAGAATGGGTATTCGTCACGTTTTTTTTGAAAACAGTTTTACCGGTATGCCACAATCGGAAATTACGATTGCAGAAATGTTGAAACCAGAAGGTTACACTTCTGCTATTTACGGCAAATGGCATTTAGGCACATATAAACAATTTTTGCCGTTACATCAAGGATTTGATGAATTTTATGGTACATTCTGTTCCATTGATAATCCACCTTTTGTATATGTAGATGGAGATGAGCCACAAAGCAAATTAGCGAACAAAGACTCTACAACAATAGTATATACAAATAAAGCTGTAAATTTCATTAATCGTAATAAAGATAAGCAATTCTTTTTATATGTACCATACAATATGCCTCATGTTCCTCTTGGAGCTTCTCCAAGATTCAGAGGGAAATCAAGAAATGGTCTTTATGGTGATGCTATAGAGGAACTAGATTGGGGCGTTGGTGAAATCATTAAAGAAATTGACAAATTAGGTCTAACAAACAATACAATTATATGTTTTGCAAGCGATAACGGTCCGTGGCTTTCTCAAGGTCCTTACGGAGGTTGTGCTCTACCTTTATTCAGAGGCAAAGGAACGACATGGGATGGTGGACAACGAGTACCTATGATTGTTCGTTGGCCCGGACATATTAAGGCAGGAAAAGTAGAGAAACATGTAGCTTCTATGGTTGATTGGTTCCCAACATTTGCGGCTATAACAGGTGGTGAAGTTCCTACTGACAGGCAAATGGATGGGGAAAACATTCTACCTGTTCTACTCGGTACCGGCAATAGACCTAATGAAGAATTTGCTTACATAACATCACGTCCATTCTCTAACAGTGTAGTCTCTGCTTACCGTGATGGAGACTGGAAACTTAAGCTACCAGAGAGTGCAGTAAAAGGTAATTATTGGGAAACAGATCTCCCTGCTCACGAGACAGAGCTTTTCAATTTGCGCAAAGATATTAGTGAACAACATAATGTATCAGCCGAACATCCAGAAATAGTAAAAACTCTTTTAGCTAAAATTGATTCATTAAATAGAACAGGTGTTATTAAATTGCCACAAATGTTTCAGTTCGAATTTCAGACTGACGCCCTGACTGATAAGCAACGTCAAGATAACATACTTAACGCTTACAAAAAAGGTATTTTACCAAAATCTGAAAACGGTAAGGTTGGGCTAGAATATTATCAAAATATGGAAAAGTTTCAGAAAAAGCACGGATCTCTTTTCTAAATTTTTCATCGGATAATTTCATTGGTAAAAGAGATTTTTAGGCATAATAAAATGTGGGAAATGCTAAAATATTAATATAAAAATTCAACATTCCCCACACTCTTTAATTACAAATAATTAAAATAATATGAGAAAAATACAACATATTAATATCATCGTTGTAACTATAGCTATAATTACGTGTAACTGTAGCGTATTCGCACAACATAAAAAAATAGTAAAAGACACATTAAGCATTGAAAAAAATGATCGTAACGTAATGCTCAACGCGTCTAACAATGTCGGACCTCGTAATGTAAATATGGGGTTACCTGCAAGTCTTGGAGGTACAACCATACTACAAAATGGTATGCCGGTAGTATTCCATTTCTGGCCTGAAATGCCAACTACTTGTTGGCGTCAAGACGCGACAATAACAAAAACCATGCTAAGCAATATGTCTGAATCAGCACTTGATGCAGGTGTAGTAGGCTACTCAGTAAGCACTTATGATAACGTTGGCACAGACAAGTTTAAAGGTAATTGTTATTTAAATTCAAATCATTTCGGATTACTACGTGAAAGTTTTAATTTGAGTGGACCAATTGCCAATGGATATAAATATAGTATAGGCACATACATTAATCTTGACCCGGGAACATTTAATCCTAAAGGATATACCAAGTATTATGCCGACAATACAAAATTATTTAAGTTCGGTATAACAAAAGATTACAATTCATCTCTAGGTAAAGGTTCTATTACATTATTCTATAGATTTGCAAACAGCAAATCATTACAAACTAGTTATAGTGCACCTTATTTATATGGAGCGAATGGTAAAGTAAGTGAAATTGATGGATTTAAAATTGGGACAAATTCATACTTACAAAATGCTGGAGATGTATATATAAAGGATGCATTTACTGGTGTAATAAACTGTATTAATCCAATAGATAACTACAAAGCCGTCTCCCACTCTTTCGATTTACTATGGAAGAACACATTTAATAGTGGGCTCTATACAAATTTTGATTTTCGTTTCCGTTATTCAAATGTTGGCATTTTTTCTCCTACGCTTTCAGGCATAAGCAAAGCTGATAATAATTATACCTATTTGGATGGGACATCATATAAAGGTAACTACGTACAAAATTGCGTTTTATTAAATACCAAGCGTACACCTATTCGTACAACCTTCGCTAAATTTGAGTTAGGCAAAAAGGGTAGTAAACATGATTGGTCTGTTGGATTGCATGAATGGCGCTATGACGTTCACAAATATGTGACCGAATCGACATATTACTATCAGGAAGTAGCAGCTAACCCAAGTATAGTAATTCCAAAGAATGCTACAGGTTATCAAAATGGGTTCCACAATTTCAACTCAATCATGGAATACCATGATGGTAATATGAATAAGCTTGCTCTTGTCCTTAAAGATAATTGGAACATTACAAATAGATTTAACTTGAAAGCCGGCATGCGTATGGAATGGTTGGCTTTGCGAGGACATTATATTAAATCAGAAGATCGCAAAAGTGGTAGTTTGGAAGGTTGCCCACTTACTAATATAAAAAACGATTGGTTAAACAAAACTATCACTTTTAATGGTATATATAAAATCACAAGTGAATTAGGAGTTCTTGCTGATGCCATGTATACAGAGCAAGGAGGTATACTCGGTAACTACAATACTGGCACCACTCGTAATATTAAACAATCACACATCCCTATGTTTGATGCAGGTATTTATTTGAATAATAAATATATTAACATAGTTTCCAAAATAAATTACATCTCTCGTACAAATTATAGTGGAAACAGTAACTTCGTCAATCCTGAAACAGGTCTTGTTGCGCGCACTGTAGTTGGTTACGATGTTAAAACAATGGGATGGACTACTGATGCTATTTTAAAGCCAATTAAATATTTTAATCTTCATTTTCTGATAACATTACAAAAACCCGAATATAGCAATTATAGTGGAACACTGAATTTTTCTGATGGTACTACACGTGACTACAATTTCAATGGAAGTATAGTTACCGGTATGTCAAAGGTTTTATTGGAAATAGATCCTACATTATTATATAAAGACTTTACATTATCATTCAACGCCAGATATTTCAGCAAGCAAAATGCAAACCTTACTAACACTCTTACATTTGAGAGCCACTGGGAAACGTTTGCCCAAGCCAATTATAAATTAAATAAATATATTAGCTTCAACGCTGATATAGTTAATGTATTAAATCAAAGAGGAGCCTCAGGAACAATTTCAGGCACAGATTTGATGAATAAAGAAGAAGCTTCTTCAAAAGAAGGCACTGTTATGTCTGGTACTTACATACGTCCATTTACGGTAGAATTCGGTGTAAGATGCAATTTTTAAATTCAAGAAAGGCAATATAATATGCCCGCAAAAAAGAATGGTGAGTGCAATATGCACTCAACCTTCTTTTTTGCTTATTTTACAATATCAAGTTCTACAAGCATATTACCCAATATAGTGATTATATAAAAGAGTTGTAAATAAAGGACCATCATTATAATTCTAGCAGAACATCAATAACAATGAATGCAATTATCATTTTAATATATTTACACTATGAATTTCAATAAAAATATAGTTTTAGGAATGGCTTCTTTAATTGCTGTTACTACTGTAGCTAAATCAAAGAATAAACCTGTAAAGAATGAAGATCAGAAGCCTAATATTCTATATATTATGAGTGACGATCACTCATATAATGCAATTAGTGCTTATGGCAGTGCTGTCTCAAAATTAGCTCCGACACCAAATATAGACTGGATAGCTAATAATGGTATGATTTTCGAGCGGGCTTTTGTCGAAAATTCACTGTCTGCACCAAGTCGTGCTTGTATAATGACCGGATTATATAGCAATAAAAACGGTCAAATGCAACTCAACGAAGGTTTAGATAGCACAAAAACATTCTTTACCGAATTATTGCAAAAAGCCAATTACCAAACAGCAATAATAGGAAAATGGCACTTGATGTGTGCACCAAAAGGATTCGATTATTATCACATACTTGATGGACAAGGAGAATATTACAATCCTAGCTTTAAAGGTACGGATACCCGTGGGAAATTTGTTAGAGAAGAAGGTTATTCTACTGATTTAATAGTTGAACATGCACTTAATTTCTTAAAGAATAGGAAATCTAATAAACCTTTTTGCCTAATGGTACATTTCAAAGCTCCTCATCGCAACCAAATGCCGGCTCTGAAATATTTAGGGATGTATGACAATACGGTCTTTCCTTTACCATCGACTTTTTATGACAATTATAAAACAAGATGCTCGGCTGCACGAACACAAAAAATGTCTATCTCTAAAGACATGGAGTTAATGCAGGATTTAAAAATAGAACAATTAAAAGATTCATTAACATCACCTTATGATAAGTTATCCTACCGCTTTTTGATGACGGGAATAGATAAAATGACTCCTGAACAACGTTCTATATGGGAGAAATATTATACACCAAGAAGTGAAAAATTCCTTTCCGAACACTTAACCGGAAATGCTTTATATGAATGGAAATATGAAAATTATCTTCGTGATTACATGAGTTGCGTAAAAAGCATTGATGATGCTGTCGGAGAATTGATCGATTATTTAAAAGCGCATAAGTTGCTTAAAAATACGCTTATCGTATATACCTCAGACCAAGGGTTTTATTTAGGTGAGCACAATTGGTTCGATAAACGTTTTATGTACGAAGAATCATTCAGAACTCCATTGATAATGTCATATCAAGGACATATTAAGCCCGGAATAAAGAACTATTCATTAGTACAAAATATCGATTATGCTCCAACGTTTCTGAATTTGGCAGGATTAAAGCAAACAAAAGAGATGCCCGGGCTTCCACTAGAGCCTCTATTTAACGGTAAAACGCCTTCTAATTGGAGAACGAGTATATATTATCATTATTATGATTATCCTACATTCCACATGGTTCGTAAACATGACGGCGTAAGAACCGAAAGATATAAATTAATTCATTTTTACGGTAAAGGAGGATTGAGGGGAGTTACGACTAAATATCAAACTACTCCGGGAACGCAGGAATATAGAATACTACATTTACTCAATAATGTAGGTTATATATCACACGAAGATCCTGACATAGATGCATATGAATTATATGATCTCAAAAAAGATCCTCATGAATTGAATAATGTATATGGTAAATCAGAATATAATGATATAACAAAAAAATTAATGAAAACGCTTAATGGTTACAGAAAAAAAATACATATAGTAGAATACTAATAAAAACATAATTAATGTCTTATTTATCTGTAATCTTATTATCTTAGCAATAAATTAACTGATTATATGGCACAACTTAATCAAACTTTTGCACCTTTTGCAAAACCCATTTACATAATGCTGAAGCCTATCGGCGCTGTATGCAACCTTAGGTGTGAATATTGTTATTATTTGGATAAAAAAGACCTTTATCCTCAAGCCAAGAATTTTGTCATGAGTGATGAAGTACTTGAAAGATTTATACGACAATATATAGAATCTCAAACAATGTCGGAAGTATTATTTACCTGGCATGGGGGTGAGACACTTATGCGAAACAGAGATTTTTATGAAAGAGCATTAAAAATTGAACAAAAATACGCACAAGGAAGAAGGATAGATAATTGCATTCAAACGAATGGTACCTTACTTACTGATGATTGGTGTAAATTTTTCAAGGATAACAATTTCTTAGTCGGTATTTCCATTGACGGACCGCAGCATTGCCACGACCGATATAGAAGGACAAGAGACGGAAGACCTTCTTTTATAAAAGTAATGAATGGCATAAACCTCCTTAAAAAATACGGAGTTGAATATAATGTAATGGCTGTAGTTAATGATTATAATGTTGATTATCCTCTTGAATTCTATAATTTTTTTAAAGACATTGATTGCCATTATATTCAGTTTACTCCGATTGTAGAACGAATAAACGGACAATTCGCGCCATGGAACGTACCTTCAGAAAAGTGGGGAGACTTTTTAATAACAATTTTTGATGAATGGGTAAGAAAAGACGTAGGAAATTACTTCATCCAATATTTCGATTCTACTCTTGCCAATTGGATGGGCGTACCTCCCGGTGTTTGTACGCTGTCTGCAACATGCGGACAGGCAGGGGTAATGGAGTTCAACGGTGATGTATACAGTTGTGACCATTTTGTCTTTCCTGAATATAAATTAGGCAACATCCACGACAAAACTATTACCGGAATGATGTATTCTGAAAAGCAACAACAATTCGGAAGAGATAAATATGAGACCTTACCTCGGCAATGCAAAGAGTGTGAGTTTCTGTTTGCTTGCCATGGAGAATGTCCTAAAAATAGGATCATAAAAACTGAAGATGGTGAGGCCGGACTTAATTACCTATGTAAAGGATATTACAAATTTTACAAACATGTAGCTCCATATATGGATTTTATGAAAAAGGAATTGGAAAATAAAAGGCCACCTGCTAATATTATGAATTTTCTCAAAAAATAATACTTTTATGAAAAAACAAATATTGATCACATTTGCCTTGGTTCTTCTTTCCGGAGGAATTATCGCTCAGACTTCACCGCAAGCTAAAATAAATGACGGTATACTAGAAGGAGTAAACGAATCAGGAATAAAAGTATTTAAAGGTGTTCCTTTTGCAGCTCCTCCGGTGGGCGCCCTCAGATGGAAAGCTCCACAACCGGTACAAAAATGGAGCGGTATACGCAAAGCTGATGATTTTGGTTCGAATCCTATGCAGGAAAATGTTTTCGGAGATATGAACTTCGGCACAAAAAAGATGAGCGAGGATTGTCTTTATCTTAATATATGGACTCCAGCTAAAACTATGGATGAAAAGTTGCCGGTATTTATATATTTCAACGGAGGAGGATTAATGGCCGGTAGCGGCAGTGAATCGCGATATGCAGGATTATCACTTGCAAGGAGAGGCATTGTTGCCATCACAGCCAACTACCGTGAAGGTATTTTCGGGTTCTTCTCTCACCCGCAATTGACCAAAGAATCACCTTATAAAGGTTCAGGCAATTATGGCTTTCTCGACCAAGTAGCCGCTATAAAATGGGTAAAAGATAATATAGCAGCATTCGGTGGTGATCCTGACCGGATAACTATCATGGGAGAGTCGGCAGGTTCTATGTCGGTTTGTGCTTTAATGGCGTCTCCTCTGTCAAAGAATTTATTCCATCAAGCTATGGGTTCAAGCGGTTCGGTACTCTGCCTAAAGAATATAATAACTCAAGCTGAAGCTGAAAAGTTAGGTATAGAACTTGCCAAGAAAATGGGATATAAATCTATCAAGGAGCTAAGAAATGTACCCGCTGAACAACTAATGAAACTTGCCGGTGTAAAAAACGTCCCGCCATACAACATAGATGGTTATTTCTTTACCGAACAACCTAATGACGTATTTGCCAAAGGAAAACAAGCTCAAGTTGCATGCCTTATAGGCAATAATTCTTCAGAAATGGTTCCGGCGTTCATACTACAAGGCAAACCTGCCACTATAGAAAATCTCAAACCTGTTGTCGAAGCCACGTTTCATACTTCTGCCGATAATCTATTATCTCTCTACAGCATCAACAACGATGCCGATATAATGAAATTGCCGGGTTATCAATTGGCAGGAGATATATTCATAGCATATTCTACTTGGAAATGGATTGATATGTTGAAGAAGACAAGTACAATGCCCGTATATAGATATATATACTGTCACCCGCGCCCCGATATGGTATTGAAAGACAAGACAGCAGGACTTGCCGGTGGTGTACAAGATAAGAAAAGCGATACTGCAACACCAAAAATACCCGGAGCGATACACTCTGCCGATATAGAATATGAGATGGGCAACTTGTCAACAAATACCGTATTTGCATGGGATGCCGACGATTATGCCATATCTGATATTTTCGAAAGTTATTATGCCAATTTCATTAAGACAGGCAATCCAAACGGTCTAGGCCTGCCGGAGTGGACTCCTATCAACGGTCAAGCTGTAGACCCGGTAATGCAAATTGATGTAAATACATATCAAAAAGCTGATCCTAAAATGGAAGAGCGTTATGAGGTTATCGACAAAGCTGTTTGTACCGCTAAAAAATAATAATATGTTGAGCATGAAATTAAAATGACAATGAGTTAGAAATTATTGATAGTACATTTTAGCCACAGCATCGGCAAAATCTTTTTCAGGGATACTTGAATTATGTCTTATCTTTAATCTGTAATTATAAATTGTTTGTGTTGAGTAATGCAGGAAATCTGCAATACTCACACTATCAGTTATGCCGAGGCTAACGAGTGCATATATACGCAACTCCGGAGTAAGAGTGTTTGGCAACGAAACAATAATCTGCTTGTCGGGCTTCATTAATTTATTGAACTGCATTATGAAATCAGGATGCGTTGATAAATAAGCCTTATCGAACTGCTTATAGAAATTCTGCAGATAATCATCCATATTAGTAGATGAATTAAGTGCTCTTTTTGCTTTATCGGCATTGCCGGTTATAATTAAATTGTAAACACTTTTCTTAAATTTCTCGATATCGGCTATATACTGCGATACCAACAAATATGCATCGACGAAATTACCATTACGATATTTCAACTCTTCTTGCAGTCGATCATTATTTTCCTTTAATTCCAGCCTCATCTCGTTTTCTTTATTTATTGATTTGTTAAGAGATCCATTTACTTCTTTAAGTTTGATAAACATTGCATTTTGTCGTTTCCGTTTGCAGACAATTAA
>Ga0069004_10000008_pt1 | contig 22346 bp, 18 predicted proteins | sample WestPond_Cattail_2_FD_62358 | JGI IMG/M metagenome (GOLD analysis project Ga0069004, IMG submission 62358) | Wetland microbial communities from the San Francisco Bay, California, USA, that impact long-term carbon sequestration - WestPond_CattailB_D2 | ecosystem: Environmental > Aquatic > Marine...
AAACAATGTCAATATACGAAGGCGGCATCGTACCTTTGGGCAAATATAAGAACATAATGATATTCTGGCAGATAGAGGCATTGCTCGAAAAATATGAAGTGACGCTGAAAACACCGATAGAATCTTTGCCTGACGGTGTGATAGATGAGATATTAAACGGGGCGGAAGACCGTATCAGAATAAAGAAAAGTGTAGTAGGAACATCTTCGGATTATTTTACAGATTACGAAGGTGTGGTGAAATATATTCAGATGTTGCAGGATGTGGACGCATCGGCAACCGCTCACAAATGGGCTGAGCAATTCTCGCGTACAACCGTTTGTCCAGAATGCAAAGGGGCGCGACTGAATAAAGAGGCGTTGAGTTTCAAAATTCATGATAAAAATATCTATGAGTTAAGCCGCATGGATATTTCCGAGTTGTACGAATGGGTGAGTACGGTCGAGGAGTTCCTTACCGAAAAGCAAAAAAGTATTGCAACGGAGATATTGAAAGAAATTCGCACACGCCTTAAGTTTTTATTGAATGTCGGACTTGAATATCTTTCGCTTAATCGTTCCACCGGTTCATTGTCGGGCGGTGAAAGCCAGCGCATACGCTTAGCTACTCAAATAGGGTCGCAACTTGTGAATGTCCTTTACATTCTGGATGAACCGAGTATAGGACTGCATCAACGTGATAATGTGCGGTTGATCAATTCGTTGAAAGAGTTGCGCGATGTAGGAAATACGGTTATTGTGGTTGAGCATGACAAGGATATGATGCTCAATGCCGACTATGTTGTTGACTTGGGTCCGAAGGCCGGAAGGCTGGGTGGGGAAGTGGTGTTTGCCGGTACTCCCGACGAAATGCTGAAGAAAGATACGCTTACATCAAAATATCTGAACGGAAAACTTAAAATTAAAGTACCGGATATTCGCCGCAAGGGTAATGGCTTGACACTGAAATTGATAGGCGCTTCAGGCAACAACCTCAAGAATGTTACCGCAACATTTCCATTGGGAGAACTTATATGCGTAACCGGTGTGTCGGGTAGCGGTAAATCAACTTTGGTTAATGATACATTGCAACCGATTTTGTCACAAAAATTTTATCGTTCGTTGCAGGATCCGTTACCTTATGAAAGTATCGAAGGGCTTGAAAATGTAGATAAAGTTATAAATGTCGACCAGTCGCCTTTGGGGCGTAGTCCGCGTAGTAATCCGGCCACGTATTGTGGCGTATTTTCAGACATACGTTCGTTGTTCGTGGAATTGCCGGATGCAAAAATCAGGGGATATAAGCCAGGACGATTTTCATTCAATGTTGCCGGCGGACGTTGCGAAGCGTGCAGCGGGAATGGATACAAGATAATAGAAATGAACTTCTTGCCTGACGTGATGGTTCCTTGCGAGGTATGCCACGGCAAACGCTATAATCGTGAAACGCTGGAAGTGAAATATAAAGGTAAATCAATAGCCGATGTGCTTGATATGACTATAAATCAGGCGGTTGAATTTTTTGAGAATGTGCCGCAAATATTGAATAAGATTAAGGTCATTCAAGAAGTAGGCTTGGGGTATATCAAACTCGGTCAACCGTCAACAACTTTGTCTGGCGGTGAAAGCCAACGCGTGAAATTGGCAACGGAACTTTCAAAACGTGATACGGGGAGTACATTGTATATACTTGATGAACCGACGACCGGACTTCATTTTGAAGATATTCGCATATTGATGAATGTGCTTGAGCGGTTGGTGGATAAGGGTAATACGGTGATTGTTATCGAGCATAATCTGGATGTCATAAAGATGGCCGATTATATAATAGATATGGGACCTGAAGGCGGACGAAAAGGTGGCAACATTTTGCAGACCGGAACGCCCGAAGAAATCGTTAAGCATGATATAGGTTATACACCGAAGTTTTTGGCAGATGAATTAAACATTAAGAAAAATGAAAAATAAAATTGCTAAGACTAATGTAGCCAGGTTGATGGACAGAGACAAAATCGCATACGAGCTTGTGCCTTATGATGTGGATGAAGATGATCTGAGTGCCGTGCACGTGGCTTCGCAATTGGGCGAAGACATAGAGCAAGTATTTAAGACGCTAGTGTTGGTGGGCGATAAAACAGGACATTTTGTTTGCGTTATTCCCGGAGAACATGAAGTGGATCTGAAAATGGCGGCTAAAGCAAGCGGAAATAAAAGTTGCAATATGTTGCCTTTGAAAGAACTGTTGCCTACGACCGGATATATTCGCGGCGGCTGTTCTCCTGTCGGAATGAAAAAGCATTTCCCGACATATATACATGAGACGTGCATGCAACACCTTTATATATATGTGAGCTCCGGCCAGAGAGGCTTGCAATTGAAAATTGCTCCTGCTGATTTGGTGAAAGAGGTCGGCGCTACGGTTTGCAAGTTATTTTGAAAAATCTTTATTTTAAATATAATATCAATGAAAAAGGAAACAATTATCTTGGCAGCTGTTATCGGTGCTGCCGGGACCTCCACTTCATTGGCAGCGAAAAAAATAATTAAGAAGAATGCCAATAAAGTGGATACTGTAGCAATTACTGAACCTCAGGTTCAAATTAAAACCAAAGCTGATTCGGTGGCTTATGCTGCCGGTATGCTCAGATCTAACGGTCTTAAAGAATATGTCGTGTCAAGATTAGGGTTGGACACAACTTATTACAAGAATTTCGTTGAAGGTATCGAATCCGGTTCTAAAAATCTTAGTGCTGCCGAAAAAGCTTACAACATTGGTTTGAGCATCGGTATGCAGGTAAATGATCAACTCCTGAAGGGATTGAACAACGAGCTGTATGGCAACGATTCAACTTCTTGCGTCAACAGGGATTTATTTGTTGAAGGATTTACCACAGCTGTGAAAGGCGGTGAAAGTAGAATAGGGGGAATGAAGCAGGCTGAAGCTTATTTACCTGAGGCTATGAAACAACTTAAACACGAAAGTTTGTTGAAAAGATTCGGTGATAACAAGTTGGCCGGTGAAAAATTCTTAGCTGATAATCAAAAGAAAGACAGCGTTGTAACATTACCTGACGGTATGCAATATAAGATTTTGGTTAAAGGAACTGGCGAAACACCTAAAGCCGGTGACGAAGTGAAAGTACAATATAGCGGCAGATTCATTGATGGTAATGAATTCGACAGTTCATACAAGCGCAAAGAACCGGCTACGTTCAAAACAACCCAAGTTATTAAAGGTTGGTCTGAAGCATTGACTCTAATGCCTGTCGGTTCAAAATGGCAAATATATATTCCATATACGTTAGCTTATGGCGAACAGAATATGGGACCTATCAAACCATTCTCAACATTAGTATTTGATGTAGAGTTGTTGGAAATAATAAAACCGAAAACTGAAAATACTCCAAAACCGGCTCCTGTTTTAAAAACATCGCCTAAAAGAGTAATTAGTAAATCAAAAGCAAAATAAAATAGGCATTTAGGCAAAATAGGGTATTCAGATAAAATAAAAGCGCTGATAAAATAAACGCTCATGCAAATTTAAAACTCAGATAAATTAGAATACGGTAAATCTAGAGCGTAGAGCGGAATCAAAAGGTTTTTATATTTTATTCTAAATAATAAATGAGGCTATATCTTTTTTGATATGGCCTCTTTTATTATTCATAAGTTTTAAACCCTACAAAATTCATATTTCCTCTTCATATATTTCGTACTTACTTTTCCTATTCCAATTTTAATACTTTATTTTTATTACTATAGTATACAAATGTATCAATATTGTTATTACTTTCAGTAGTTTACAAATGTTATATGTAATTATGTAAATTACATTTGTGCAACAACAACCTGATTTACAGATGTGTATAGCTCGATAATAAATGTATATATCAAAGATGTATTGATGTAAACGATGTTGTTATGCTCATTTATAATGTTTAATTTCAATATAAATTTGATATATAATATATATGTTTATCAGTGCGTTATATTGGCTTGTTGAATTTATACTTTTATATATCTATGTAAATTGGCATAATTAATTTAAAATTTGTCTTATAAGACGTTATCTTATTATGTATAACTTGCAATATTTCAATAAGTTATAGTATCTTGTTAAAGTGGAAAGAAGTTGTAAACGACCGACTATTTACATTTATCCTAATACATCTGTATCTTCGTCTACTTTTGTGTTTTACATTTGTGCATTTTACAAAAGTACTGGATAAACATTTGTGTTATATTTTTGTGTTTTACATTTGTATACTAATAATTATGATTATATTTGTATCAAATTTGAATTTTTACTGTCATGAAAGAAAGAATTGAGAAAATAATGGAGTATAAGCAATTGACTGCTGCCGTGTTTGCCGATCGCATAGGCATTCAACGCTCTACACTCGCTCATATATTGAACGGAAGGAATAATCCCAGTTTGGACGTAGTAATGAAAATTCATCAGTGCTTTACCGATATTAACTTGCAATGGCTCATTGACGGTATCGGTTCAATGGTAAATACTTCTTTATCTAATAATAAAGATGATTATGATTTGTTTTCAAATTCTCGCGAACAAATCAATAATAAATCGCAAATATCTAAAGATATACCTCTACAAGATTCTGCAAAGCCTCAAGAGACTAAAGAAGTTGTTCGATATATCGAAAGGCCAAGCCGGAGAATTACTGAAATACGAATTTTTTACGAAGATAACTCTTTCGAAATCTTTAAACAGGAAAAATAAACTTACCTTTGCATGCGAAAAATGTAATGAGAGTTTGACATGAAGAAGTATGTTTTGGACTTGACGGTAACCGAAAAGATTTTGCTCAATGACAGGCATTATTTGCTTAAATTGACAGATCCTAAAGCTACTTTACCGGAAATGTTCCCTGGGCAATTTGCACAAGTACGCATGGACGAAGCACATAATATTTTACTTCGTAGGCCTATATCAGTAAATTATGTGGATAAAGCCCGCAATGAGGTGTGGTTTTTGATACAAATGGTGGGTGAAGGCACCAAATCTATAGAATATGTGGAGATAGGTGATTTTATGAATGTGATACTTCCACTTGGAAATACATTCACCATACCTGAAGATAAGAGCTCTCAGCTGTTGCTTGTAGGCGGAGGTGTAGGTATAGCACCGATGTTGTTTCTGGGTAATATATTAAAGGAAAACGGCTACAAACCTGATTTCTTGTTAGGTGCGCGTTCAAAAAATGATTTGCTTGAATTGGAATGTTTTAAAGAAAACGGTGATTTATATATTACAACAGATGACGGAAGTTATGGTGAAAAAGGCTTTGTTGTCAATCATTCCATATTGAATAAAAAACTATATGATAAAATATATACATGCGGTCCCAAGCCTATGATGAAATCAATTGCTGCTTATTCGCATAAAAAAGGCATAGAATGTGAGGTTTCATTAGAAAATATGATGGCTTGCGGTATTGGCGCATGTCTCTGTTGTGTTGAGGAAATAAAGGATGAAGGTAATGTTTGCGTATGCAAAGAAGGTCCTGTTTTTAATACAAAGAAGTTATTATGGCAAATTTGAACATTAATATAGCCGGATTATCATTAAAGAATCCTGTAATGACAGCCTCCGGTACATTTGGATACGGATTGGAATATGAGGATTTTTTTGATATTTCGAAATTAGGCGCCATTTTGGTTAAGGGTACTACGTTAAAACCGCGTCAGGGCAATCCTTATCCACGTATGGCTGAAACTCCGTCAGGTATGCTTAATGCTGTGGGGTTACAAAATAAAGGAGTTCATTATTTTGTTGATTCAATATACCCTAAGATTAAGGATCTTAATACCAATATAATTGTAAATGTATCAGGCTCTTCTCCTGAAGATTATGCTGCTACGGCAGAGATTATCAATGAGTTGGATGATGTGCAGGCCATTGAAGTAAACATATCTTGCCCAAATGTAAAAGAAGGTGGAATGGCATTCGGTGTGACATGTAATGGAGCTGCTAGTGTGGTGGAAGCTGTGCGTAAGGTATATCATAAGACATTGATAGTGAAGTTGTCACCGAATGTCACCGATATTGCTGAAATAGCCAAAGCTGCGGAAGATGCCGGTGCTGACAGTGTATCCTTAATTAATACTTTATTGGGAATGGCTATAGATGTCGAAAAACAGGAGCCTTTATTGTCAACCGTTACAGGAGGATTGAGCGGACCAGCTGTTAAGCCTGTTGCGTTACGCATGGTATGGCAGGTTTCTAAAGCCGTTAAAATACCGGTTATAGGTATGGGTGGTATTATGAATTGGAGGGATGCTATAGAATTTTTTCTGGCAGGCGCTTCGGCCATAGAAGTTGGAACAGCCAATTTTATTAACCCGACTTGTTGTGAAGAAATAATCAATGGCATTGATTACTATCTGGAAAGTCATTCATATCATGATATAAATGAAATTATCGGTGCTCTGAAATATTGATCATAATATACGGTCGTTTTTGATTTATTAAGTCTTTTAGTTTGGATGTATGCTTTCAATTTCTTATTTTTAAAGTCCATATTTAATTGAACAACATCTAAATTTATTATTATGACTAGAATGATTACTTTTAATGAGTTGCGCAGCATCAAGGATGCCTTGCCCTCAGGAAGCATGCATCGCATAGCAGAACAATTGGGAATTGAGGATGATACAATCAGAAATTTTTTCGGAGGTTATAATTTTAAGGAAGGTAAAAGCATAGGAGTTCATTTTGAACAAGGTCCTAATGGTGGCGTCGTTGAATTAGATGATACCACTGTTCTAGATTCGGCAATGAACATACTTAGAGAAACTTATAGTGAGTCGGATATTAAGAGACTGTTATCATAAGGTTTTTTCTAAGCAAAGTTTTTATAATAGGCATTATGTTTAATTGGATTTTATGAATTTCCCTATTTATGTTATAAGCTTGTCTTTCTCATGCTTGAAAAAGAGATAGATAAGCTTATATTTATTATTATACTTATATGATTAGAAGTAAACTTATTAATTTGTTTGTGTTGGTTTCAATTATATTGTGCGGCACATCCTGTGATTCAACGAAGCATGAAATTACGTTGGTTGCTACAAGCTATGCTGAATCTTTTTATAACTATGATTATAAAACAGCTGCACAGTTTGTTACAAATGAATCAAAACATATTATTGTATTTTATTCTTCAAATGTATCGCAGTCTGATCTTGACCAATATACTCATTCAAAAAAGATAAAAGTTGAAATTGAAGATGTTAAGCTAAATGATGAGTACAACGAAGCTACAGTTACTATGAAAATAACTAACATGCTCAAAATAAGCCTCTTAAATAAACATGATACTACTATTAAGGAGAAAGAAATACATCTCGATTTAAAATTGGTTGATGGAAAATGGTTGGTTGATTTGACTTCAACTAAATAACCCACTGCACTGTGTGTATATAAAATGGTTTAAAAAGGATACCCTACTGCAAAATGGAATGCAAAATCTCTGTGGAGCGACGGATGATAAAACGGAAACTGCTCTTTACCTGTATAAGCCGGGTTTATTGCTTTCATACCACCATCGAAGCGAAGAACAAAATATTGAAAGTCAAGGCGCAGCCCTAAACCGTATGCAACAGCAATTTGCTTGTAGAATTTATCGAAACGAAATACTCCGCCCTCTTGCCCTACATAGTTTTTTATTGTCCAGATGTTTCCTGCATCAACGAATGCGGCACCACAGAAATGCCAAAACAGTTTACTCCGGTATTCAACACTACCGTCAAGCTTAATATCTCCGGATTTATTCATGAAGTCAACATCTTCATTACCTTTATATGTACCCGGTCCCAGTTCGCGAACCAACCACCCTCTTACACTGTTTGCACCGCCTGAAAAGTATCTTTTGATAAATGGAAGTTGGCTCGCATTTCCATAAGGTACGCCAATACCAAATGCTCCATGAAAAGCTAATGCATTTCGTTTATCAAAAATAATTTTTTTTGCATAGTCTAAATCGGTTTTGATATATTGTTCATAACCAATATCCAGTATAGCATATCTATTATCGGAATTGCGGCGTATGTTGAATATCTTTGACATTGCATATAACATATTTCCTGCTGACTCTACATTGAAGCGTATTGTATATGAGTTTTGGTTACTGTTGGTTAATAACTTTGTCGGGTCTATATTGCTATAACTTAAACTATAATTCATTCCTGCAATAAGCTGGTCATTGTAGTTATACTCCAATATAGAATTCTGCAAATAGTTGTTTTTGAAATCTGTAGATATCCATGGTAAATACGTGTAACTGACGTTGATGACATCCAAACGATGTTGTATAAGGTTTTTATCACTATACCATTTGTAACTCCATGCTCCACTGAAGATATTACGTGAATATTCCGGACTTTGTTGATAATCGTATTGTAGATCCAATGCAGAGTTTGCTTTTACGTTTTTTCGAAATGATGCCTTTGCAAAAGGCAATAAAAACCTTGGAAAATTGAGATTAGTCTCTACACTATATTCTGTGTAATTATTGTATTTTGAGTCTTGGAGCCCTGATATTGCTTCATAATCGCCTTTTAATTTGATCGTTAAATCTTCAGAACCATGAAAAAGGTTACGATGTTGCGTTGAGATTGCAGCTGCCATACCCAAATCACCTTCAGAGTTTGTACCTTCCAATTCAAACGAAATAGATTGCGGTTTGGCTTTGTTCATCAATATTTCACAACTTAAAGCGGTGCTGTCTACCGGGTCAATATCATATTTTATTGCCGTATATTTTAAAGCCGACAATTTATTGATAGCCGAATATGTCTTTTGAGTAAGACTTTCATTATATAGATCTCCTTTGGTTATGTAGTTATTATCAAATAATATGTTAGGCCTTAACGGTATTTTATTTTTATATATTATGGGGTATCCTTTGTATATTATTGAGTCTTGTTTTTCAGAAGACATTCGTTCAGGATGAAGAGGATTATAATCAGTGACGAACGAAACACTTTTCACTGAAAATTGTTTATGGCATATTATGGTGCCGTTTGGCAGAGTTTTATAAGGTGCTATATGTATTGTAAGGTCAACATTCTTTGAATTCTTAACCGTATCTGCCGAATAGCTGATATATTCTTTATTGAATTGATAAAATCCGTTGGACGTTAAATATTTTGTAATACGCGTGCGTTCAGCCTCTAACGTATTAATATCCAATCGCATACCGGCATGCAATAACGATGCTGCAGAATCTCTGCTGAACAATTTATTTATAAGGCTATCTTTTATATCTTTATTAATGGAACTGATTCTGTATGGTTTGCCACTGACGATATGGTATGTTACATCTATTTTTTTGTGATTTGTTTGTGTCGTAGTATAAACGTTTGCACTCATGTATCCCATATTGTTAAGGATATTGGTTAATTCGTTTTTTGTACGTAATGTTTGCTGATCATCATAAATGACAGGGGCGTCACCTATCCTTTTTAGCATGCGGTTAAACCTTTTTGTAGAATCTCTTCCCGATAGATCATAAATATATAAAGGTACCTTAATCCAACTAAACCATTTTGTGTTTGGTGTTTGGCGTATGTAATCAAGATAGTCGTATTTTTCAAAATCTTTTTGATCCGATAATATATTCACGCTATTCAACAGATATTTACCGTCAGGTACGTATTTTGTACTGCTACAACCATATAATACTATGATTGACGCAATTATAAAAAAGGTTTTTTTTATATTATCAATGGTCATTACTTTCTCATTTGAGATTACAAATATAGTTTTAATTTAAAAATTTCTTAGTAGTTTTGTCGAAAATATTCGATTATATGGCACTAAGTAAGAATAAGATTAAGCTCATTCATTCTTTGGATTTGAAGAAAAATAGAATAAAAGAAAATTTGTTCGTATGTGAAGGACATAAATGTGTAGATGAGTTGCTTAAGTATTTTGATTGTAAATATATTGTTTCTACCGAAGATTGGGCTAAATTGCATCAGAATATTAAGTGTGATGAATTTGATGTTGTATCACACGGTGATTTGGCAAAAGCAAGTCTGTTGAAAACACCTCAAGATGTAGTTGCTTTATTCTCGTTGCCAGAAAGTAAGATTGATACGTCATTACCTGCAAATTCACTTTGCCTTGCTTTAGATGACGTGCAAAATCCAGGTAATGTCGGTACTATTATTCGTTTGGCCGATTGGTTCGGCATTAAGACGATATATTGTTCAGATGGGTGTGCCGATGTTTATTCTCCTAAAACGGTACAAGCTACAATGGGTGCACTTGGTAGGATAACCGTGTATTATGTAGATTTGGTGACGTTAATAAAACAAATGCATAATGTACCTGTTTACGCAACTCTTTTGGACGGACAAAACATATATGATGAGGAATTAAGCGATCACGGACTGATAATTATGGGGAATGAAGGAAACGGTATCAGTACAGACGTGGAGAAATTAGTTAATCATCGTTTGTATATACCTAATTATCCGATAGGTAAAGAAACTTCGGAATCTTTGAATGTTGCGATGGCCACAGGTATTGTGTGTGCTGAGTTTCGTAGAAGAGTTAGAAAATAAATATTTATCCTAATTTCATGGTCATGTGTCCCTTAATATCAATGTATATATTAACGATATTACACTCTGAACCGTCAGGTATACAAATCCAGGCTTGGTATTGAAATCCTTTTGTGCTTACGCCGATAAACTGAATATCCGAGAATATTGCATTCTTTATAAAGTCCACCGGCAATAGCTTTTTGAATGACATTTTAGTTAAATCGCTTCCGTAAATCATATCTTTCCCCCGATATACACAGACATGCATAATATTATCGTAGTACACATTATCGACACTTACTCCATTTTCATCGTAAGATGTTTTTGTCACTTTATATTTTGATGGATTTATATATAAATATGCGTGATATCGCTCTCCATTATAAAACACTACCGAATCTCTTTTTGTCACAGTATTATATGTAGGAATGACAGTTGATTGTTTACTGAAACTCAGCGCATCATCAGGATCATCAGATTTGTAGAGCTTGATGATAGCATCCGATAGAGAATGAAACCAAAAAGTATCTTCAGTTTGTTTATCTATTTTATATTTTGCAATCTTATTCCCGAACGTATATAATGTATCACGCACTATTTTGAAATATACCGGGGAATTATGTGTGTCAGGATAATAAATGGTATCACCTTTTATTTGAAAATACGGTTCGTCGGTGTCGTCGTCCAACCACACACCGGCAAGCATTGCTTTAGCTTTTTTGCTTTCATCAGCATTCACTATCCTTTTTCCTTTGTGACATGATAACGTACACAGTGCAAGAAGGATACATACAAATATAGGTATCTTTAATTTCATGTTATTATCTTGACAAAGATAAGATATATTTTTTTAAATGCATTTGTTTCTTTTATTTTCTTATTATATTTTTCAAGAATTGACATAAATAATTTAATAATTACGAACATAAAATTCTGCGGAAAGTTTGTATATTTGCAAACATGAAAGAATTGATTCAACATATTGAAAAACTTCTATTGTCAAGTGATTGTGTGATTATTCCTGATTTTGGCGGTTTTGTTGCACATTATTCTCCTGCAAAATGGGTAGAAGAAGATAATTTATATCTCCCTCCTACTCGTGTGATTGGATTTAATTCTCAATTGAAATTGAATGACGGGCTTCTTACCCAAGATTATATGGACACCTACGGCACTAATTTTGCCGATGCTTCAAGAATGGTGACTAAGGCCGTAGATGAGTTGAAGTATTTCTTGCACCTGAATGGATATTTAGATATTCACGGGCTTGGCGAGATGACTCAAACTATTAATAATCAGTATACATTTAAGCCCTATAATGACGGTATAATGACGCCAGATCTTTATGCTTTGAGTTCATTCCATATAAATTATTTGAATGAAGTGCGTGAAGAACCGTCAAGAATAATATCACATGTATTTACGGCTACTACTGATGTTAATAATATTACAAGTGATGTTACGGAAGATGTTGAAGATACAGATGATATTAAGATATATAGCAATAATCGCAAGCGTGTTTATTTGTTTTCGGCAATAACTGTAGCTGCTGCATTATTGATATTCTTTTTATTTCCGGTAAGAATAAATAACACTGAACTTTCCAAGGTTAATGTCGCTCAACTCATACCTGTTGATGCATTTGGAGGAGCGTCTGAAGTAAAGAAACATTCTCAACAATCAGTTGCATACCATACTAAAAAGATTGCTGTTAAGCCTGATAGTGTAAGTGATAAATATTTTATTGTAGTTTGTGCTCTTTCAAAAGAATCAAAAGCTAATCGATTAGTTAAGTCTCTTCACAAACAAGGTAATGACAAATCATGTGTAATTCCACAGAAAATAAGATATTTTATTGCTATTACATCCTATAATAACCGCGCTATGGCTTTTTTCGGTTTGAAAAAATATCGTGCTGATAAGAAATATAAAGACGCTTGGTTATTAATTAATAACAACAAATAATAATAACAAACAATACAGCAATAGTCGCGTATTATTTTTTCACTTTTTTAGCCCGTTCCGATAACTTTTTCATTATTTCATCACGGTTTGTACTGATTGGTCGCGGATGTGAAGCATCCATCGGCTCATTCTGCAATGCTTGTGACGCGTTTGCGGCTGCTTGTGATGCTGCATTTGTCTGATTCTTGTTGCTCGCATTTGCCGGACTTATTGCAGTATTATGCGCGCCATTATTTATTTGTTGCGTTCTTGTCTGATGGGCTTTATTTGTGTCTATAGGCATAGCTGCCGGCATTGGTCTGCCAGGTAATCCCGGCGGTCTGTTTACTGGTGCCGGAGTATGTACGTGTATTCTCACAAAAGACATTTTATCTACAATCATGAAAGTTCGTGTGCTATTTATCACTCCTGTTCCGCAATAGACAAATGCCCTGATATTTTTAATGGCTATAGGATTATTGTTTTGTACTCTTACGGTGTAAATACCTTCAGAATTTATTGAGCGATAATCCGTTATTGTAGAGTCGTTTACGTATGTCACGGATAACATTAACGTACCTTGAACTGAGAATGACATCATTGAGCAACGTACGGATAACATTATAATGTCGCGAGGATTCAAATTGTTGGGAAAAACTGAGAAAGATACATTTGTCGATGCCGGAGAGTTTGACAAGCAATAGTAATTAGGCATTTTCATAATTGACGCCGTATCACCGTTTGCATTGAATTGATTACCGGCCATATCGCCTATTGAAGGTTTTTGAGACACTGCGCTTGCATAATTATCCTGTTCTTTTTTCAAGCGTTTGGTTACCTTGTCATATACTTTGGCAAAATCGTTGGTATGTGAAGTGTACCATACTATAGACGAATCCAGTTGAGCCTTAGTAATATGATGTTGATTATAAAATGCATTTTCATATAATATTGCTTTGTACCGTTCTTGCGGAGGCAGATTATTTACCATAGTTTTAAGAATATGGTAGTCAACCAATATATCTTCCATTTTGCCGGGCGACAGCACTCCTTTGGGACGATTAGAACATGATCCCATCATACAACATATCAAAACTATGTTTGCAAAAACAAGTATGTGTATGATTTTCTTCATTTCCCAGTTACGATATGCTTATTTAAGTACAGCTTTTTTATTAAGATATTTACTGTAAAAAAGTAATAAAGCAATGATTCCACAACTTATAGAAGCATCGGCAAAATTAAATATGGGGCTGAAGAATATGAAATGACTACCTCCAACTATTGGTATCCAATCCGGTAAATTCGTATCAATGATAGGGAAATAAAACATATCCACCACTCTACCGTAAAGCCATGTTGAATAGCCGCTTCCTATTGATGTGAGATGGGCTAATGTTGAACCAAAACCTGTATTCGGAGTACTTTCAGTAAATATTTCACCGTAGAAAACACTGTCAATAATGTTGCCTAAGGCCCCTGCCAAGATAAATGACAGACAAGCAATATATCCGGTTTTGTAGTTTTTCTTTACTATTTTATAAATATAGTATCCAATTAAAACAACAGCAATTATTCTGAATAATGTAAGGAACAGTTTTCCGAATATTTCCATTCCGAAAGCCATTCCGTTATTTTCTGTAAAATAGATGTAAAACCAATTGCCACATATTCTTATATTATCATGCAAATACATGTGAGTTTTAACCCAAATCTTTATAATCTGATCTACGATAATTACTGCTGCAACAATTATAATGGACAGCTTACCCTTTGATATTGATACTTTCATTTATTTTTTCTTAGCTTCTTTTGCTTCAATACTCAAAGTTGCGTGAGGAACTGCTCGCAATCGTTCAGCCGGAATTAATTTACCGGTTTCCCTACAAATGCCGTATGTTTTGTTTTCGATACGTACCAACGCAGCTTGTAAACTCTGAATGAATTTCAATTGGCGCTGAGCTAAACGCGTAGTTTCTTCTTTTGAAAGAGTATTTGCTCCTTCCTCCATAATTTTATATGTAGGAGAAGTATCATCTACATCATTACCGTCTGCATTCATAATAGCAGCTTTCATTTGTTCATAATCACGTTCGGCCAAAGCCAATTTTTCATTGATTATTTTTCTAAACTCTTCAAGTTCTTCGTCTGAATATCTTGTTTTTTCTGCCATGGCTAATGAGTTTTAAGAGATTAATTAACTTTAGTTATCTTAGCGCTTAATGAGAAATCGTCGAATTCGAGTTCTGTGCCGTCTGTGACTTCATCAACCAAATTCAAAGATGTTCCCAAAACTTGCTTGCAAATATAATTATTATATTCAGATATAGCTTTATCACTGATTTGATTCTTTGACAAAACAATATCTATTTTATCGGTAATTTCAAAATTATTCGATTTCCTTAAGTTTTGAATTCTGTTAACCAATTCTCTGGCAATGCCTTCACGTTGTAAATCTTCCGTAATTGTTATTTCCAGTGCTACAGTTAACTGACCTTCATTTGAAACCAGCCAGCCGGGAATATCTTCATTAATGATGTCTACATCATCAATCATTACTGTTGCAGTTTCATCACCATCAAGTTTTATACTGATCTGTCCTTCTTTATCAAATGTATTAATTTCCTGTTGCGATAATGCAGATATGGCATTTGCAACATTCTTCATTTGTTTGCCGAATTTCGGACCCAATGTTTTGAAATTACATTTTATTCTACGAACCAACACGTCGGAAGCTTCTTCTGCGAACCTTATTTCTTTTACGTTTACTTCGTTCATAATAAGGTCTTTCACCGCTTCTATTCGTAATTTTTGTTCATTATCCACAACCGGAATCATAATACATTGCAGAGGTTGGCGTACTTTTATGTTCACTTTACGGCGTAAAGCCAATGCCATAGAAGTAATCTTTTGAGCAGTTTCCATTCGGGCTTCCAATTCTTTGTTTATCAGCAATTCATTTGCTGTCGGAAACTCTGCCAAATGTACCGAATCATGATTCTCACGTCCTGTTATGCTGTTTAAATCACCATATAATTTATCCGAATAAAATGGGGAAATTGGGGCCATCAATTTGGAAACCGTTTCCAAGCATACATACAAAGTTTGGTAAGCTGCCAGTTTATCTTTTGTCAATCCTCCACCCCAAAATCTTTTACGACTCAGGCGTACATACCAGTTTGAAAGATTGTCTGACACAAAGTCACTAATCAATCTCCCGGCTTTAGTTGGCTCATAATCAGCATAGTTAGCATCAACTGCCTTAACTAAAGAATTCAACTCCGAAAGTATCCATCGATCAATTTCCGGACGTTCACTAACCGGTACTTCATCCTGACTGTAATCGAAATCGTCTACATTTGCATATAATGCAAAGAATGAGTATGTATTATATAATGTGCCGAAGAATTTTCTCCGAACTTCGTCTACACCTTCTTCATCAAACTTCAGGTTATCCCATGGTGATGAATTGGTAATCATATACCAACGGACAGGGTCACTACCGAATTTTTCAATCTCTTTAAACGGATCAACGGCATTCCCCAAACGTTTACTCATCTTGTTGCCGCTCTTGTCAAGAACCAAGCCATTGGAAATGACGTTCTTATAAGCTACACTGCCAAAGACCATTGATGCAATGGCATGTAAAGTAAAGAACCATCCGCGCGTTTGGTCTACACCTTCGGCAATAAAATCGGCAGGATAAATCTTACCGCTGTCAAACAACTCCTTATTTTCAAAAGGATAATGAATTTGAGCGTAAGGCATTGAACCCGAATCGAACCAAACATCTATTAAGTCCGTTTCACGTTTCATCGGTTTACCAGATTTTGAAACCAATATAACATCGTCTACATAAGGACGATGAAGATCTATCTTATCGTAATTATCTTTCTTATAATTGCCCGGAACAAATCCTTTATCTCTCAGAATGTTGCTCTTCATTAAACCTGCTTTCACAGATTTTTCTATTTCATCGTATAATTGTGCAACACTCTCAATGCATATTTCTTCCTTGTTATCCTCTGTACGCCAGATTGGCAACGGAGTACCCCAAAAACGTGAGCGACTTAAATTCCAGTCGTTTAAGTTTTCAAGCCATTTGCCGAAACGCCCTGTTCCTGTCGTTTCCGGTTTCCAATTGATGGTTTTGTTGAGCTTAATCATTGTATCCTTGCACGCTGTTGATTTGATAAACCAACTGTCAAGAGGATAATACAATATAGGCTTATCCGTACGCCAGCAATGAGGATAATTATGGATATGTTTCTCTATTTTGAAAGCCTGGTTATTTGTCTTCATCTCCATACAGATGGATATATCCAGAGTTTCATCCTTATCTGTAAGTTTAGGATCGTAATCGTTTTTTACGAAACGACCTTCATATACTTTGTATGCGTCGACATCGACATTTTCTTTAATCCACTTCTCGTCCAATTCATCAAGCATGTAAAACTTACCTTTCAAGTCGACCATCGGACGTTTTTCGCCTTTTTTACTTATAAGTTGCAAGGGCGGTATTCCGGCAGCTTTAGCCACATTGGCATCATCTGCACCGAATGTCGGAGCAATATGTACGATACCAGTACCGTCCTCTGTAGTTACGTAGTCTCCCGGAATTACTCTGAAAGCATTTTCGCCCATAGGTTTTACCCACTGGAACAGCTGTTCATATTTGTATCCGATCAAGTCAGTACCTTTGTATTCGGCAATTATGCGGTAAGGAATAACCTTGTCTCCATGTTTATAACCGTTCAATGATGCGCCTTTACCTTTCGGATTGAAATATGCGTCAATTCTGGCTTTTGCTATAACAACTGTTATAGGTGCACCGGTATACATATTATATGTTTGGACAGCCACGTAATCGATTTTCGGTCCTACGCAAAGAGCTGTGTTTGAAGGCAATGTCCAAGGGGTGGTTGTCCATGCTACGAAGTAAGGCGTACCCCACTTCGTCCATTCTTCTTTAGGATTTGCTATTTTGAATTGTGCCGTTACAGTCGTATCTTTTACATCGCGGTAGCATCCCGGTTGGTTCAGTTCGTGAGAACTCAGTCCCGTGCCGGCAGCCGGAGAATAAGGCTGTATCGTATAACCCTTATAAAGCAACCCTTTATTGTATAGCTGTTTCAGTAACCACCAAAGAGTTTCTATATAGCGGTTATCATAGGTTATATAAGGGTCGTTCATGTCAACCCAATAACCTATTTTGTAAGTCAAGTCACTCCATTCTTTAGTGAATTTCATAACATCCTTACGGCAGATATTGTTATATTCGGCAATAGATATTTTCTTGCCTATATCATCTTTTGTTATTCCAAGTGATTTTTCAACTCCAAGTTCAACCGGTAGTCCGTGTGTATCCCACCCGGCCTTGCGTCTTACCTGAAATCCTTTCATTGTTTTATAGCGGCAAATAAGATCTTTAATTGAGCGAGCCATCACATGGTGAATGCCCGGCATTCCGTTGGCGGATGGCGGTCCTTCATAAAATATGTATGACGGACATCCTTCTCGTTCTGTTACGCTGCGTTTGAAGACATTGTTTTTTTCCCATTTGTCTAAAATCTCTTTGTTTATATTTGAGAGATTAAACTGATTATACTCAGCAAACTTTTTCTTCATCTTATTATCTTATTAACCCCTATGGTGTAATTTGAGCGCAAATTTACGAATAAAAACCTTAGAATAGTACTATGTGATGAAAAAATACTAAGATTTTTATTTGTCAACGGTTGTTCTTTTTGCGCAATTGGTAAGTTTTGGTTTTTAAAAAGTCGCCGTATCCTTTAAGTGTTTTATATTTTCCCTGCTCTTCAGGTGTAATAATTTCTCCTATTGTAATATGTATGGTTTTACCTTTCTTGTTAAATATTTCGCACGGTAAACGCGTGGATCTTATTTTCCATCCGAGCAAACCAAGTAGATAAAAAAACGGAGAATTATGTCCGTGAAAATATATAGGTAATACAGGCTTTTGAGCACTTTTTATCATTTTGCAAGCCGATGTATTCCAACCTATATCTTCAAAACGAATACCGTTTTTCCATGTTATTTCCGATACGCTTCCGGCCGGGAATAAACCTAACGGCAAGTTGTTTCGCAAATGCATTTCAGCATCCTTGATGCCTTTTACGCTTATTGATTTCACACCTGTCGATACCGGATCTACACAAATGAAATATTTTGACATTGCCTGTACCTTATTAAGTATCCAGTTGACTATATATCTATATTCAGGATACCGATTCCCAATAATATCTATAAGTATGATGCCGTCTATGCCTCCAAAAGGATGATTTGACACAGTGACGAATCCTTCGGGAAGGTTTTCAAGACGTTCTTCATGTTCTATGTAGCATTTTATATTTAATTCTTTCAACAAGCGGTCTACAAAATGAATATCCTGTTCTTCACATGCGGTTTTATATAGATTATTGACTTTATCCATATCGGTTATTTTGAATAAGGTTTTGGCTATTATATTCCCTACTCGTGTTTTAAAAAATGGAAATGCTTTTTTTACATCATCCAATGACAGTACTTCTTGCTTCATACGTTTTACTTATGAGTTTGCACAAATTCAAATTTTTCCAATGCAAAATTAAAAATTGATGCAATTATTGCAAAATATTAATTGATAAAAAATGGTCGTATACGGAACATTATTGTCTCTTTATGGTTATAAGGAGCATATTTTTGGTCTTATTTGTTACTCTGTAGCGATTGTCACTCCTTTCATCTACCAACCAAACGATATTTGTTCCGCTACATACAATCCACTGGTTATTTTTTTGCAGAAGAGATTGTTTTTTATCGGTTAAGTAATTGCTGACCAGTTTACTGCCGCTCATTCCGAACGGAATAAAACGATCACCTTTTTGCCATTTGCGAATGGTTAAAGGTTCTTTTATCAAGTCAGCGTCAACGCACGCTATGTCTGCATTGCGTGGAATTATAAAGTCTTTTGTTCGTTCAACGCGCCTTATCTCAAGTTGAGGTTGCGCATTTTCTTCTTTTTTTTGAATCAGTATTTTATTCCTGTCCTTAACTGCTATCCATCCAGAGCTCTCGAATATTTTACCAGGTTGCCCGTTGAGAGCGGTTAATAGCTCGTCTATTTGTGACGACACAAATCCCAACGGGTAAAGTATTTCAAATAGTAAGGCGTGTGGTGATGGTTCTTTTTTTAGCTTTTCGATATTTATATTGTTGCCATCAACAACATTCTTTTTACCTTCTGCTATAACCATATTATATATGTCAGCCGCTTCTGCCAAGTGTTCCGCTGTCTGGCTCAGAGCTTCTTTTACCGAGGGGTTGATTGTTTGCATAAGCGGAATAATATGCAGCCGAACTTTGTTTCGCTTGAATTCATCTTCAGCGTTTGTACTATCTGTCACATATTGCAAGTCGCCGTTGTTCAGTATTTCAATTATATCATCGCGGCTGATGCATAATAGAGGTCTGACGATGCATCCGTTTTTGGGACGAATGCCCAATAATCCGTTAATGCCGGTACCACGCATAAGATTCAGCAGCATTGTTTCGTTGCTGTCGTCGCGGTGGTGAGCCACGGCAATCCACTGTGCCCCTATTTGCAGGCGCAGTTTTTCAAACCATTCATATCTGAGTTCGCGAGCAGCCATTTCTATTGATAAATGATGTTCCTTAGCGTAGTCCAAAGTGTTGAAGTGACTGATGTGTAATTTCACTTTCATCTTTTCGCATAATCGACTGACAAATGCTTCATCACGGTCAGATTCGTCGCCGCGCAGATGAAAATTACAATGAGCCGCTTCTATGTCGTAGCCGTACTTATTCAGTACATAAAGCAATGCCACCGAGTCGGGTCCGCCACTTACCGTCACCAGCAACTTATCATTTAATGTAAATAGGTGATTTTTTTCTATATATTGTTGAATCCTTGAGATGTCCATATCAATTCTCTACTGTATTTTCTTACAAAAATACGCAAAAGAATTAGATTTATATGTTTATGTGGTAAAAATAAGGTATTTTTGCAATATCACAAGTAAAGTGTAATCATTATGGACAGTGTAAAAAGAATACCGTACGGCATAGCCGACTTCAATCAACTGATAAGTGAAAACATGTATTATGTGGATAAGACTATGTATCTGCCAATGTTGGAAGATACTGCAAACTATCTTTTTCTTATTCGCCCGCGCCGTTTCGGCAAAAGTGTTTTCATTTCCATGATGAGGGCATATTACGATATAAGTATGAGTGACCGTTTCCAAAAATTGTTCGGTAACTTGTGGATTGGACAACACCCGACTCCATCTCAAGGGAAATTTCAAGTGCTGTATTTCGACTTTTCGTTAGCCAACGGCGGAATGGGAAGTTTGGAGGAAAATTTCAATAATTATTGCTGCATTTGTTTGGATAGTTTTATCCGCACTTATGAACAATTTTATAAAGGAGAAGATCTTAGCGAAGTATACGCCTCGAAAAATGCCGGTTACAAGTTACATTGGATAGATACTACGGCAAAACGTTTAGGCTATCCTCTATATCTTATTGTTGATGAATACGACAATTTTACCAATGTAGTGTTGAGCGAACAAGGTTGCGATGTTTTTAAACGATTGACGCATGCAAGCGGCTTTTATCGCGAATATTTCAAACAATTCAAAGTGATGTTCAAGCGCATTTTTCTGATTGGCGTAAGTCCGGTTACGCTTGATGATCTTTCAAGTGGATATAATATTGATTGGGGAATCAGTACAGATCCGAATTTCAATGCCATGCTTGGCTTCAGTGAAACGGAAGTACGTGAGATGTTCAGGTATTATCAGGACAATGGTAAACTTAAAGGCGATATTGATGCTATGATTGAGGAGATGAAACCGTGGTATGATAATTATTGCTTTGCAAAAAAATGTTTGAACGATCCTAAATTATTCAATTGTGATATGACGCTTTATTATTTGAATAATCGTATTAGGTTTGGGGCATCACCTGATGTAATGGTTGATAAAAATATTCGTACCGACTATAGCAAACTGAAGATGTTGGCACGTTTGGATAAAGAAAAAAGTAATGGCATGCGCATGAGTACCATTGAGGAGATTGCTGCAAAAGGAGAAATATACGTAACGTTGAAAACTTCGTTCCCTTCGGAAAAGATAGCCGATGATAATAATTTTCAAAGTTTGTTGTACTATTATGGGTTGCTGACAATAACCGGGTCGCGTGGTGACCGTTTACTTATGAGTATACCTAACAACTGCGTTCGTGAACAATATTTTAGTTCTTTGCTGGATTATTTCCAAGATGGCAATCATTTGAATTTATCACATTTAAGTGATGAAATAGACGATATGGCTTTTGACGGTAAATGGCAACCTCTTTTTCAAACAATAGCCGATGCTTATCGCGATAATTCGTCGGTGCGCGACGCTATTAAAGGTGAACAGAATTTACAGGGATTCTTAAAAGCATATCTATCATGGACTTCATATTATTTGGTAGAGCCTGAACTAGAGATGAACTACGGATATTGTGATTTTTTCCTTTTGCCTGATAAGGTTCGTTATCCTGAGGTTGAGCACAGCTACATACTTGAATTGAAATATTTACCTCGTACAGCTACCGATACCGAAATAGAGGCTCAAGCTGAAGAAGGTCGCAGCCAGTTGCAACAATATGCCAAGGATAAGAAAGCAATAGAGTTGTCAGTCGGAACAAAATTACATTTGATACTTCTTCAATTTCACGGTTGGGACATGGTGAAAAGTGAGGAATGCTAATCTTAATGTGAGAATGTAATCTAAACTGTGTCAAATAGAAGAATAAAGAATTAAGTTTGTAAAAACA
>Ga0069004_10000009_pt1 | contig 21949 bp, 21 predicted proteins | sample WestPond_Cattail_2_FD_62358 | JGI IMG/M metagenome (GOLD analysis project Ga0069004, IMG submission 62358) | Wetland microbial communities from the San Francisco Bay, California, USA, that impact long-term carbon sequestration - WestPond_CattailB_D2 | ecosystem: Environmental > Aquatic > Marine...
TAGCTAATGATTTTGCAAACTTAAAGCCGGGCGACTTGGTTTTCTTCGGTCGTAAAGCTACTGCACAAAGCAAAGAAAAAGTATCGCATGTCGGTATATATATAGGTAATAGAAAATTCATTCATTCATTGGGCATGGTGCACGTCAGCAGTTTCAACCCAAAAGATGCGGAATATGACGCATACGACTTGGGACGTTTTATAGGTGCCGTACGTTTTTTAAACCATATTGGTGAACAAGGAATTATGAAAATACAACTTAATCAATTATATCAATACGAAAATGAGCCAAAATAGAAGACAGTTTTTAAAAACAACGTTGATGGCTACGGCAGGTGCCGGATTGGCTATCAATGGGTTGGGAGCGACTAACAATACTCCGTCTCTTTTTAATGTTAACCGTTTGACCGGTAGTTCACCACGCTTAAAACTGAGTTTTGCTCCTTATGAGTTGAAACTGAGACATGCTTTCACCGTCGCAATTTACACTCGTACCACAACTCCTGATGTGCAGGTGCAAGTGGAATATGATGGAGTAACCGGTTATGGCGAAGCTTCAATGCCGCCATACTTGGGAGAGAGCATTGAGTCTGTAACGACGTTTCTGAAGAAGGTGGACTTAAGTCAGTTTTCCGATCCTTTCCAACTTGAAGATATATTGGCCTATGTAGACAACATAGCACCTGATAACACTGCCGCCAAAGCCTCTGTGGATATTGCATTGCATGATTTGGTTGGTAAATTATTAAAGGCTCCATGGTGTAAGATATGGGGATTGAATAAGGCTAAAACACCGATTACCGACTATACCATAGGAATAGATACCGATGATGTTATCAAACAAAAAGTGTTGGAAGTTGCCGGAAAGTTCAAAGCATTGAAGGTAAAAGTCGGTACAGATCGTGATAAGGATTTGATTAATACTATACGTAGTGTAACTAATCTGCCGCTTAGAGTAGATGCCAATCAAGGTTGGACGGATAAGTACAAAGCTCTTGATATGATTAACTGGTTCAAAGAGCAAGGGGTTGTTATGGTAGAGCAACCTATGGCAAAAGATAATTTGGAGGATATTGCATGGATTACGGAAAGAAGTCCGCTACCTATCTACGGCGATGAATCGGTGAAACGGTTGAAGGACATAAAGCGTATGGTAGGCGTATTCAATGGTATCAACATTAAGTTGATGAAGTGTACCGGCATGCGTGAAGCTATGAAAATGATAAACTTATGCAGAGCTTTAGGGTTTAAAGTAATGGTAGGTTGCATGACAGAAACATCTTGTGCCGTTTCAGCTGCCGCCCAGTTATCCCCGTTAGTCGATTTAGCCGATTTGGACGGTAATCTGTTGGTAGCCAACGATCGCTTCAGCGGCATGAAAGTAGTTGATGGCAAAGTTACTCTTACCGATTTACCAGGTGTGGGTATAAAGAAACTTTGATAATAGCACATAGCGTATTCTGCTCATAATAAATGGTTTTGTGCAATTTTGAGTAAATAAAGTTTTGTTATCCGAAGAGTATTAGTACTTTTGCACGTGAAAAATATATATATAAAATAGAATATAAATAAATGAGTTTGAAAATTGTAGTATTGGCAAAGCAAGTACCGGATACTCGTAATGTGGGAAAGGATGCCATGAAAGCTGACGGAACAATTAACCGTGCAGCATTATCTGCTATCTTCAATCCTGAAGATTTGAATGCTTTGGAGCAGGCTTTATGCTTGAAAGACACACATCCCGGTTCTACCGTTACTATTTTGACGATGGGCCCCGGACGAGCAGCTGAGATTATTCGCGAAGGTTTGTATCGTGGCGCTGACAACGGATATTTGTTGACTGACCGCGCATTTGCCGGTGCCGACACGTTAGCCACTTCTTATGCATTGGCAACAGCTATTCGAAAGATTAAGGATTTCGATATTATTATAGGTGGACGTCAAGCCATTGATGGTGATACCGCACAAGTAGGTCCGCAAGTGGCTGAAAAGTTGGGATTGCCTCAAGTTACTTATGCCGAGGAAATATTGAGTTGCGAGAACGGGGAGATTAAAATACTTCGCCATATCGACGGTGGTGTTGAAACGGTGCAAACAAAGTTACCGGTGGTTATCACCGTGAACGGTAGCGCTGCTCCTTGTCGTCCGCGTAATGCCAAATTGGTGCAAAAGTACAAACATGCCAAAACCGCTACTGAAAAACAACAAGGCAATCTTGATTATGAAGAACTTTACAGCAAGCGTGATTATTTGAATTTAAAGGAATGGAGCGTGGCCGACGTTGACGGCGATTTGGCGCAATGCGGTTTGAGCGGTTCTCCTACAAAAGTAAAAGCAGTACAGAATATTGTGTTTCAAGCTAAAGAGAGCAAAACATTCTCATCAAACGACAATGACGTTGAAAATTTGATTGTTGAACTTTTAGACAACCATACGATAGGTTGATCTGATGATAAAGACAAAAAAAATTATGAATAATATATTTGTATATTGCGAGATAGAAGAAGGCAGCAAAGTTGCCGACGTCAGCTTGGAACTTTTGACAAAAGGCCGTTCGCTGGCTAATCAGTTGAATTGCCAATTGGAAGCCGTTGCAGCAGGACATGACATGGACGGAGTTCCTGCACAGGTGTTACCTTTCGGCGTGGATAAATTGCATATATTTGATGCTCCGGGATTGTATCCTTATACATCAAAGCCTCATGCAGCTGTTCTGATTAATTTGTTTAAAGAAGAGAAACCTCAAATAGCTTTAATGGGTGCCGATGTTATCGGCCGTGACTTGGGACCTCGCGTTTCTTCAGCTTTGAAGAGCGGGTTGACTGCCGACTGTACGGCATTGGAGATAGGCGACCATGAAGATGTAAAGAATAACAAGGTATATAAGAATCTGTTATATCAAATTCGTCCTGCTTTTGGTGGCAACATCGTGGCTACCATCGTAAACCCCGAACATCGTCCGCAAATGGCAACCGTTCGTGAGGGTGTGATGAAGAAAGCTATTGTTAATGCCAATTATAAAGGTGAAGTCGTTCGTCACAATGTACCGTCTTATGTAAATGATGCCGATTACATCGTGAAAGTTATTGAGCGCCACGTAGCAAAAGAAAAGAATAATCTGAAAGGAGCTTCTATCATTGTTGCCGGTGGTTACGGCGTGGGATCGAAGGAGAATTTCGATATGCTGTTTGAATTGGCAAAGGAACTTCACGGCGAAGTCGGTGCAAGTCGCGCTGCCGTTGATGCAGGCTTTGTTGTCAACGAACGTCAAATAGGACAAACCGGTGTTACTGTTCGCCCTAAACTGTATATTGCATGCGGTATCAGCGGACAAATTCAACATATTGCCGGCATGCAGGAGAGTTCGATGATTATTTCCATTAATAATGATCCGGCGGCTCCTATCAATGCCATTGCCGATTATATTATTAACGGTACCGTGGAAGAGGTTATTCCGAAAATGATTAAGTATTACAAAAAGAACAGTAAATAATGGCTAATTTCTATACAGATACTCCGGAACTCAAGCATCACTTGAATCATCCGTTAATGAAGAGAATAGTTGAACTCAGGGAGCGCGACTACAGAGATAAAGAAAAATGTGATTTCGCTCCGGTTGATTTTGAAGACGCAATTGACAGTTACGACAAGGTGTTGGAGATAGTTGGTGAAATAGCCGGCGATACAATTGCTGAAAATGCCAAACAGGTTGATATTGAAGGGCCGTCGGTTGCTAACGGTCGCGTTACTTATGCCGCAGGAACATCAGCAAATCTTGAGGCTTGCCGCAAGGCTGGTTTAATGGGTATGGCTATGCCGCGTTGCTTTGGCGGATTGAATTTTCCTATAGTCCCATATATGATTGCTGCCGACATCGTCTCGCGTGCCGACGCAGGTTTTGAAAATCTTTGGGGATTGCAGGATTGTGCCGAGACAATTTATGAGTTTGCAAGTGAAGAACAAAAACAACGCTTGATACCTCAGATATGTGACGGCAAAACAATGTCGATGGATTTGACAGAACCGGATGCCGGCAGTGACTTGCAAAGTGTGATGTTGAAAGCTCATCAGGATGTTGACGGTACTTGGAGATTGAACGGTGTTAAACGTTTCATCACTAACGGTGACAGCGACATTCATTTGGTGTTGGCCCGTAGTGAAGAAGGTACGCGTGACGGTCGGGGATTGTCGATGTTTATATACCAGAAGAAAGACGGTGGTGTAAATGTTCGTCGTATCGAAAATAAAATGGGTATTAAAGGTTCGCCTACATGCGAATTAATATTCAAGAATGCAAAAGCTGAACTTTGTGGTGAACGCCGTTTAGGTCTTATCAAGTATGTAATGAGCTTGATGAATGGTGCACGTTTGGGCATTGCCGCGCAAAGTGTAGGTTTGGAACAAGCAGCTTACTGCGAAGCATTGGCTTATGCCAAGGATCGTCGCCAGTTCGGCAAAGCCATCATCGAGTTCCCTGCAGTTTATGAAATTCTTTCAAATATGAAGGCAAAACTTGAGGCTTCACGTTCATTGTTATATATGACATCACGTTATGTGGATATTTATAAAACGTTGAACGATATTGCAAATGAGCGTCAATTAACGCCTGACGAGAGAAAAGAACAACGTAAATATTTAAAGATAGCGGATGCGTTCACTCCTTTGAGTAAGGCAATGGGAAGTGAGTTTGCCAATCAAGCATCTTATGATTCCATTCAAATACATGGCGGTTCAGGTTTCATGAAAGACTATACGTGTGAACGTATTTATCGCGATAGCCGTATAACCAGCATTTATGAAGGAACAACTCAATTGCAGACAGTTGCTGCTATTCGTTATGTAACTACCGGTACTTATCTCAATATCATTAAAGAATACGAGAAAATGCCTATTGCTCCTGAGTTCAAGGGCTTGTTGAACAGGTTGTTGAATATGGCTAAGAAGTATGAAGCATCAGTGAATAAAATTACCGAATTAAAAGATCAGGAGATGCTTGACATAACTGCACGCAAGTTGGTTGAAATGGCTGCGTACATTATTATGGGGCATTTGTTGCTTCAGGATGCTACAACAGATAAAGAGATGTTCTCATCTGTGGCTAATGTATTTGTTCGTTATGCAGAGGTGGAAGTTGACAAACATGCTTTATTTGTAAGTAAATTTAACAAGGATGATTTGGCCTTCTATCGCAAATAAGATTATAAAACAGAAAAGAGGAGAATTTTTATTTGTTCTCCTCTTTTTAAAGGTTATTTGATTTCGATTTCTTCTTTCATATCAATTTCTTCTCCGTGCGAATCATAAAAGATATATTGCAGGAAGGCCAATTTTTGATTTGGAATAATCTTAATACCGAAACCATACTTGAATTGCCATTTAAGCTTCATGGGTATCAATCCATGATTTACATATGCATAGATGTATGGATGTATGTGCAATGTAAAATTGCTAATCTTCAACTTGTTGACTAAATAGTTGATCTTACTCTCTAGCATGTCGGTAAATAAAATAGAAGATTTTATTTTACCTGTTCCGTGACATGTAGGGCAAGCTTCGGTGGTGATTACGTCCGTCGCGGGTCTAACCCTTTGGCGTGTAATTTGCATTAATCCGAATTTGCTCAAAGGCAGAATGTTGTGTCGGGCACGATCGTTCTGCATATCATGGCACATTCTTTCGTAAAGTTTTTGTCTGTTGGCGGGATCGGTCATATCAATGAAATCTACGACGATGATACCACCCATGTCTCTCAACCGTAATTGGCGTGCCAGTTCATCAGCAGCTCCGAGGTTAACCTCCAAAGCATTACCTTCTTGGCTGTTAGTGCCTTTGGCACGATTACCGCTATTCACGTCTACTACGTGCAGCGCTTCAGTATGCTCAATAATAAGATATGCTCCGTTTTTGTATGAAACAGTTTTACCGAACGAAGATTTTATTTGTTTGGTAATGGCGAAGTTGTCGAAGATAGGCAACTGCCCGGTGTAGAGTTTCACAATGTCTTTGCGATCGGGAGCAATAAAAGAGACATACTCTTTAATTTCTTCGTAAACACCTTTGTTGTTGACATAGATGCTTTCAAATGACGGGTTGAAGAGATCACGCAAAAGGGCTACGGCACGACTTGTTTCTTCATAGATGAGTGTAGGGAACTTTTGTACCTTTTGAACTTTAGCAATTGCATCTTCCCAATGCTTAACAAGCATTTTCAATTCGCTGTCAAGTTCGGCCACCTTTTTGCCTTCGGCAACAGTGCGAACAATTACTCCGAAATTTCTTGGCTTAATGCTTTGAACAAGCTGCTTCAGTCTTGTGCGTTCGGCGTTTGACTTGATTTTTTGGGAAACGGAAACCTTGTCATTAAAAGGAATAAGAACCAAATAACGTCCGGCAAAAGAAATTTCGGAAGTTAATCGAGGTCCTTTTGTGGAGATAGGTTCCTTTACAATTTGTACTAACACTTCGTCACCTGTTTTCAGCGTATTGGTGATAGTGCCATCTTTTTCGATGTCGGGAAGTATGTTAGCCTTGCTAATAGAAAACACCTTTTTGCGATTGCTTAAGGCTTGCTTTACGAATTTGGTCAGAGAGTTAATCTGAGGACCTAAATCAAGATAGTGAAGAAAAGCATCTTTTTCATAGCCGACATCCACGAAACATGCATTCAATCCCGGCATGAGTTTTTTCACACGTGCCAGGTAGATATTACCAACCAGGAAAGAAGCATTTCTCCCTTCACTTTGGAGTTCTACGAGACACTTATCTTCAGTAAGTGCTATAGAAATCTCTTTAGGTTGTACATCAATTACCAGTTCGCTTGTCACTATTGCTTTTCTTTTAAAATTATAAATTGTTATAATGCACAAAGAACAAACAAGCAAGACATATCTTGTAAGTTTGTTCTTCCAATTTTTTGACTCACAAACGTATATTATTTTTTACTTTTGTGTCTATTTTTTCTTAGTCTTTTTTTACGTTTGTGAGTAGACATTTTGTGTCTCTTCTTCTTCTTTCCACTTGGCATATTCCAATATTTTAAAGTGTTAATAATATATTTATTCTTTCGTGCTCTCTTTTACAGCGGTCACGAATTCTTTTGCCGGTTTGAATGATGGTATTTTACAAGCAGGTACCAACAAAGCCGTATTGGCTGAAATGTTACGTGCCAGTTTTGCAGCACGCTTCTTTGAACCAAATGATCCGAAGCCACGTAAGAATATTGTTTCTCCATCAATTGTGGCGTTTTTAACTTGTTTCATAAAAGACTCAATAGTGGCTGTGACAGTTGTACGATCAATACCTGTGTCTTCGATGATTTCGTTGATAAGTTCTGCTTTTGTCATTTTATCTTTGCAATATAATATTGTTACTATTTTGTTATCGGTTTGCAAATATAATGCTTTTTGATTATTCTTAAAAGTTTATTCTTAAGATTTTAGAAAAAATTGTTCTTTGGTTAATATAATGTGCTAATTTAAATTGTTTAAGTAAATGTGTAGGTTTGCGATTATAACATAAAACTATTAGGTAGAAAAATAAATAAATTCTTGTTTAGTATATGAAAACATGCTATATTTGGTGCAAAATATAAAAAAGTAAATATATATGTCAGTGAACAAAGTCATCTTGGTCGGAAATGTTGGAAAAGATCCGGAAGTAAAGTATTTTGAGAATAAGCAAGCTGTTGCCAATTTCCCATTAGCTACTACCGAGCGGGGCTATACATTGGCAAATGGAACCACGGTACCTGAGAGAACTGAATGGCACAATATCGTTTTCTGGGGAAAAACTGCAGAAACGATAGAAAAGTATGTTCATAAAGGTGATAAATTATATATTGAAGGAAAAATTCGTACTCATTCTTATTCAGACCAAAATGGTGTGCAGCGTTATCGCACTGAAATTTTTGGTGAACATATTGAGCTTTTTTCTTCCCCTAAGATTAACGATGCGGCAGAAAATGCTTCTTTTTGATATGTCTAATTAAAATACAATTCTTTGGATTCAGATTATTTATCCGGTTTGACGGATGCATTTAAACAAATAACAATTCAATCTCCTTCAGCTGGAGCTTATGCGGCGTTGATAATAGCCATTTTGCTTCTTGGCGTTTCGGCTTTCACTTCTGCAAGTGAAATAGCCTTTTTCTCTCTTTCTCCGAGCGATAAAAGTGAATTGGATGATGGAAAAAGGTTAGTTGACAGCAGAGTCAAGAAACTTTTGGACGATTCCGAATATTTGTTGGCTACTATTCTGATTACAAACAACTTCGTTAATGTCACAATCATCATATTGTTGAATTATTTCTTTATGATGACGGTGCGGTTTCATTCCATCGTTATGGAATTTGTTATCATGACGGTGATTCTTACCTTTTTGCTGTTGCTGTTCGGTGAAGTTATGCCTAAGATATATTCGGTTCAGCGTCCATTGAAATATGTTCGTTTCGCAACTCCTGCAATAAGTGCCTTGCGTAAACTGTTTTATCCTGTTTCGTCTATTTTGGTTAAATCCTCATCGTTTATTCAACACTATAGTACTAAGGATAATCATCTTTCGGTTGATGATTTGTCACATGCTCTTGAGTTGACGGATAAAAAAGAACTGAAAGAAGAAAACAAGATATTGGAAGGTATAATCCGTTTTGGAGGTGAAACGGCAAAAGAAGTTATGACATCGCGACTGGATATTATCGACCTGAATATACGTTCCGATTTTAGTAAGGTTCTCCGCAGCATTGTCGAAAATGTATATTCGCGTATTCCTGTATGGAGCGGTTCGCGTGATAATATAAAAGGTATACTTTATATAAAGGATTTGTTGCCGCATATTGACAAAGGACCGAACTTCCGATGGCAGTCGTTGATTCGTCCGGCTTATTTTGTACCTGAAACTAAAATGATAGATGATCTGTTGCGCGAATTTCAACTTAACAGAGTGCATATCGCCATTGTTGTTGATGAATTCGGCGGTACTTCCGGTATTGTCACGATGGAGGACATCATTGAGGAAATTGTGGGGGAAATACGTGATGAATATGATGATGAGGAGCAGAATTATGTCAAAATAGATGATATGACTTATATCTTTGAAGCAAAAACGCAATTGACGGATTTCTATAAAATCACGCATCTTGATGATGACACGTTTGACCCTATTGAAGGTGAGGCCGACACTATAGGTGGTTTGTTACTTGAACTCAAAGGTGAGTTCCCCAAACTTCACGAAGTAATTAGTTATAAAAATTATGATTTCGGTGTGTTGAGCATGGACAGGAAGCGTATACTGAAAGTGAAGTTCATGATTAAAACCGACAAACCAGTGCAAAATGACGGTAACGACAAATGAGATAATCGGTAAAAAAAAATGGAATGAGCGTTCTTTTTAAACATCAATATGCCGATTGCCTGATAGGTGTTTGGAAAATAGACGAATATGAAGAAGACTTATTGGTGACATTACCGGAAGAATGTCGTGAAAATATTGCAACATTCAAAAATGCTACACGCCGAAAAGAATATTTGGCAGTGAGAAGATTGCTGATTGAGATGCTTGGAGGGTACACAAAAGTAGATTATTCCCCTAACGGTAAACCTCTTATAAGCAACGGGTATATAAGTATTTCACATACAAAAGGTTATGCTTCGGTTATATACAGTGCCAGTTATGACGTAGGCATAGATATAGAATATGTCAGTGACCGCGTGAATAAAATTCGCTCTTATTTCCTTAATCCGAATGAAGAAGAACTATTTAACGAAACACCTTCGTCGTTAATCGCCTGGTGCGCCAAGGAAACGCTGTTTAAGATGATTAATAATGAAGGTTTATCGGTGGACTTGAAAAGCGACCTTCATTTGACGGCTTTTGACGACACGCAAATAGAGGTGTACGAAACAGCAACAAAAGACCAACATTCATATACACTATCTTACAAGTTGACCGACACGTTTGCGTTGGTTTGGGGAGTTAATAAACCCTTATGCAACTGTTTGACAATAAAAGATCATTGATTATCTTTTCATGGTTGCCGGCGATAACCACATGATGGTTACCCAACGGGTTATTTATGAAATAATCGGTTGAGAGATTCAGCTTTACACGAAATTGAGTGCGGCTGGCATTAACATAGTTCGTATTCTCGGTTATGAACCCTTTCGAAACAAAAAAGCTGTCGAGGCTTTCATTGCCGCATTTTAGTACCGTCACTTCCGATTCTGGTACAATGCCCTGTATTGTAACTCCCTTATCAATTTCCACATGATTGCGAATGATGAATTGCGTTGTTTGCTTCAGCCCTATTGTGTTGTGCCCGAATACGACAACATTATCAGGCTCTATAAACAACACGTTTCCCATAAACCCTGTTTGTTTAGTTACGGTATTTGCCATTAAAAGTGTGAATACCGATTGCATGTCGCCTTCACATCCAGATATTATACCTTCGTCATTAAGAAGAGCTATTGCAAGACATCCTGTAGTATTGAATGCCTTTGCCACATCGAAGCAATTTATTGTGTAAGCATCCAGCTTATAGTCTTTTACCGTTTGTTTTATTGCCAAATACAAAGAACATGCTTTCAAAATTGAAGCAGGCTGAACCTCACGTATTGCCAAAGCGCGTCCGGTTATCTCGGCTGCTACCTTTGCAGAATCGGCTTCATTGACGTCTTTGAATCGTTGGGCTACTTCGTTTAATGAGACGTCAACGAAATTTACCCCCCAACGATGTTGAGCCAACAGATAATCAACGTTACTTGCAACTAACCATGGAGAAGGTGCACCTATAACGCCTATCTTCTTTTCGTTGAGTGAGTTGCGCGAACGAAACAACTTGTCGAGATAATAAAGTCTTTCACTTATTTCTTCGTAGTTGCCGTGAAGCAGTTCATATTTAGCGCCTTTTCTTTTTATCCAGCACATAAGCTCCATTGCCGAAGACAGTGAGTTGTTTATTCCATCTGCCAATAAAATAACCGGGTGCGGCAACATTTCATAATCGGCAACTATTTTATGTTCAACGCCGCCTGAGGTAATGAAGATAATCTTTAGATTGCTATCTGAAATTTTGTCGATGTCTTTGTTATCAATGAAGTTTAGAGATATATTTTCCGTCAAAGCGGAGATTAATTCTGCATGAACCGAACGAAAATCATATTTTTTCCCATTATCAGAACTGTAGGTGATAAGATCAATTGTCAACATATTTTCTATTAATGAAAATTCTTACGCAAATTTACACATTAAATTCGATTTGTGTTATTCGCTTTGAAAAAAATAGTAACTTTGCAGCAATAAAAAAGATATTTAAATACATCCATAAGAATAATGCCAACAATATCCATTCGTGGTAATGAGATGCCAGCTTCACCCATTCGCAAGCTTGCTCCTCTGTCAGACGCAGCTAAAGCAAGAGGGATAAAAGTTTACCATCTTAACATCGGACAACCGGATTTACCCACTCCGAAAGAAGGTTTAGAAGCATTGAAACATGTTGATCGCAAAGTGCTTGAGTATACGCCGAGTGCAGGGTTTTACAGTTTACGCAAGAAACTAACGACTTATTACGCGAAATTCAATATTAATCTGTCTCCTGAAGATATAATTATCACAAACGGCGGTTCTGAAGCCGTGTTGTTCGCATTTATGTCGTGCTTGAATCCCGGTGACGAAATAATCATACCTGAACCGGCTTATGCCAATTATATGGCTTTTGCCATTTCAGCCGGAGCCAAGATCCACACTATTGCCACGACTATACAAGAAGGCTTTTCGTTGCCTAAAGTTGAGAAATTCGAGGAATTGATAAATGAAAAGACTAAGGGCATATTGATCAGTAACCCTAATAATCCCACAGGCTATTTATATACCCGTAAGGAAATGAACCAGATTCGTGATCTTGTTAAGAAATATGATTTATTTTTATTTTCGGACGAGGTTTATCGCGAATTCATATATACCGGTTCTCCATATATTTCAGCTTGCCATTTGGAAGGGATAGAAAACAATGTGGTGCTGGTGGATTCTTTTTCGAAAAGATATTCGGAATGCGGCATTCGTGTAGGAGCATTGATTACTAAGAATAAGGATGTACGCCAGGCAGTGATGAAATTTTGCCAGGCACGTTTATGCCCGCCGCTGTTAGGTCAAATAGTTGCCGAAGCTTCCATTGATGCTTCTCCCGAATATATGCGTGATGTATATGACGAGTATGTTGAACGTCGTAAATTCCTGATTGACGGATTAAACAGAATACCGGGCGTTTATTCGCCTGTACCTATGGGTGCGTTTTACACGGTGGCCAGTCTTCCTGTTGATGACAGTGATAAGTTCTGTGCATGGTGTTTGAAAGATTTTAATTATGAAGGTGAGACGGTGTTTATGGCTCCTGCTTCGGGATTTTATACTACTCCGGGTTCCGGACGTAATGAGGTACGTATTGCGTATGTCCTGAAAAAAGAAGACTTGAGACGCGCTTTGTTCATTTTGCAAAAGGCTTTGGAAGCATATCCCGGCCGCACGAATAAATAATATAGACTATGAATTTTCCCTTTTTTATCGCAAAACGAATTCGTAAAGGTTCAGAGGGGGGTAAACAAGTGTCGAAGCCTGCCGTACGCATAGCTACGATAGGTATCGCTATCGGTTTGGCTGTAATGATTGTATCTATAGCTATCGTGACCGGTTTCAAACATGAAATTCGCAGTAAAGTGGTTGGCTTCGGTTCCAATATACAGATAACCAACGCCGATGCTTCATCTGCGGCAGAGTGCAAACCTATTATGGTTAACGACAGTTTGATGAAGGTTGTCGGCAGTTTTCCGGGTGTGAAACACGTTCAACGCTATTCGTTGAAGGCCGGCATGTTGAAAACGCCGGATGCTTTTCAAGGGGTACTGTTTAAAGGAGTGGGGCGTGAGTATGATCCTTCCTTCTTAAAGCAATACCTTATATCAGGTCGTTTGCCGAAGTTCTCAGACTCGGAATCCAGTAATGAAGTGCTGGTGTCTAAATATATAGCCGACCGTTTGCATTTGAAATTGGGAGATAAGGTATTCACCTATTTTATACAGGATAATATTCTTGTACGCCGTTTGAAAGTTGTCGGTATCTATCAGACTAACTTCTCGGAATATGATAATCTTTACGTGTTTACCGATATGAGTGTTATTACTCATCTTAACGGTTGGAATGACGATCAGGTTTCGGGTATGGAGATAAGCGTAGATGATTACAAATATTTGTATCAGATAAGTTATGCCATAAAGAGTGTCTTCGCTCATTTCACGGATAAATACAATGATAGCTATTCGGTTCAGAATATAGAAGAGGCAAATCCCGGATTATTTGCATGGCTTGGGCTTTTGGATATGAATGTATGGGTGATTCTTATATTAATGACAGGCATATCATGTTTTACGATGATTTCCGGTTTGTTAATCATTATTCTTGAACGCACCAATATGATTGGCGTGTTGAAAGCTTTGGGCGCAAGTAGCGGCTCCATTCGTAAAACATTCCTTTATGTGGCTACGTTTATTATCGGCAAAGGCATGTTTTGGGGTAATGTGATAGGGTTGGCAGTATGCCTTATTCAGAAACAGTTCGGCTTGTTTAAGCTTGATCCTACTACTTATTATATTGACCGTGTACCTATTGAGTTTAATGTTGTTATATGGATTTTATTAAATATAGCCACCTTTATTATTGCCGTTATTATGTTGGTAGGTCCGTCATACTTGATCTCTAAAATTCGTCCTGCCAAGTCAATGCGTTTTGAATAATATATGATATGATGAATAATTTATTACAGTTTACTACACTCGAAATAGTGATGATGATAGCTTTATTGCTACCGTTCGTCATTCAGTTAGTTTATCATTTTAATTTATATAGGGGCATTAGTCGCCATTGCCATGACGAACAGGTCGGCAATTTGCCATATCAAAAGGAATATTTACCTATTTCAGTTATTATCATAGCGCGTGATGATGCCGATGATTTGGAGAAATTTTTACCTTTGGTGTTGGAACAGGATTATCCTGATTTCGAAGTTATTGTAGTTAATGATGGAGCAACCGATGAATGCAATGATTTGCTTAAGCGTATTGAAATGAAGTACGGTAATTTATATCATACCTTTACGCCTAATGATGCGCACCACGTTTGCTATATGAAATTATCCATCACTGTAGGTATTAAAGCGGCAAAACATGAGTGGCTAGTATTTACCGAACCGAATTGTCATCCAGTAAGCAACCAATGGTTGAGATTAATGGCTCGCAATTTCACTGATTCAACCGAATTGGTTTTAGGATATAGCACGTTTCATCACGGAGAGGCAATGTGGCAGCATAAAGTGAAATACTATAATTTCTTTAATCAACTGCGATATTTAAACTTTGCCTTGAAGGACAAAACCTATATGGGTTGCGGACGTAATTTGGCTTACAGAAAAAGCGTATTTTTCAATAATAAGGGATTTTCATCACACCTTAATTTGAATGCCGGTTATGATGACATCTTTGTTAATGAGGTTGCTACACCTTTTAATACGCGTGTTGAATTGAATCCTGAATCCGTAGTTATGATGGAAGCATACGAAACTGAAAGCCGTTGGCGTGAAGAACGTTCGAATTATCGCTCAACGTGCCGATTATATAAGGGCAAACAACGTTTTTGGCTTGGCTTAGAAACTTGCACACGTATATTGTTTTTGCTTTTTGCCTTTTGCGTTATTATCTATAGTGCAATAGTTCAGCAGTGGGTATTATTAGGATTTTCCGCTTTACTTTATATCCTATATTATGTTTCTCATATAATAATTTTTGATGGCGCAGCTGCTGCGCTTGGTGAGCCTAAGCATTATTTATCTTATTTGAGACGTGATTTCCAACAGTTGTTCGTAACTATAAAAGAGAGAATTATTTATTCATCATCCGAAAAAAGTGAATATGACAGATAATAAAAAAACCGCATTAGCGGTTTTTTTTATGTTTAGAATTCTGTATCCAAATATCCTTTAGGCAACGGTCGGCAATTATAACCCATAGCCATAATTTCGCCGTATGCACCGGCACTTCGTATTGCAATGTAATCACCACGTTTAACTTCATTCAGTTTTTCGCCTTTGGCAAATACGTCAGTTGATTCGCATATCGGACCTACAACGTCGTAAGCTTCTTCTTTCTCGTCGCTTGTCAGGTCTTCTATCTTATGGTGAGCTTGGTACAGTGCCGGACGAATTAAATCTGTAAATCCGGCATCCAATATGGCGAACTTCTTTACCGAACCTTGCTTTACGTAGATAACCTTACTGATGAGGCTTCCGCATTGACCTACTATACTTCGTCCCAATTCGAAATGCAACGTTTGTCCGTCTCGTAATTTCAGATTCTTATGGAACGTATCAAAATAATCTTTGAAGCTAGGTATGGGATTAGCGTCGGGATTATCATAATCAATGCCCAATCCACCGCCTACATTAATATGTTTAAGCCTAATATCGAATTTGTCCTGTAATTCGTTAACGCGTTTGCTGAGAGCGGCAAAGTCATCCATCATCAGTATTTGTGAGCCTATATGGAAATGTAAACCTTCAATGGCAATATGATTCATGTTTTGCGCTTTTGCAATTACATGCTCCATAAGTTCCATATTGATACCGAATTTGTTTTCGTCAAGTCCGGTCGTTATATATGCATGCGTATGTGCCCCGACATTAGGATTTATACGGAATGCTATATGTGCCGTCATATTTTTTTCGGTAGCTATATGGTTTATTACATCCAATTCGGCTTCCGATTCCACATTGAAGCAAAATATCTTTTTATCAAGTCCTAATTCTATTTCCTCATCACTCTTACCTACACCCGCAAATACTATCTTATCGGCAGGAAAACCACATGCTATCGCCATCTCTATTTCCGGTCCGCTTACGCAATCCGCACCGAATCCGGCTTTACTGATTATCTTCAGCACCTTGGGATTTGCATTGGCTTTAACGGCATAATGAACGATGCTGTTGGGATAGTCCGACAATCTCTGTTTGATAGTGTCAAGCGTAGTCTGTAATATATTAGTATCGTAATAATAGAATGGCGTTTTTACGCTCTTGAATTTCTCTATCGGGAAACAACTTTTTGTCATCATTTTTTGTTGTTGAAAAGTATGTTACTTAATGACTGCAACGCAGCTTTTTTATCACTCTCACGTATTAAGAATGAAATATTGTAGTTACTGCCACCATACGAAACCATGCGTACCGGTATGTCTTTCATTGCGTCTAGCGATAGTGATTCAAAACCTATGTTTTTCCATTGCAAGTCGCCTACAACGCATACAATGCACATGTTGTTATCAACGGTGACTGTACCGTATTTTCTTAAATCATCCAATATCTCTTGTAGATGTTGCGTATTGTCTATTGTGACAGATACGCCAACCTCCGAAGTACATATCATATCAATTGACGTTTGATAACTTTCAAATATTTCAAATACCTTACGCAGGAAACCGTAGGCCAACAGCATGCGCCCTGATTTGATGCGAATAGCAGTAATGTTATCTTTGGCGGCAACAGCTTTTATCTTATGTTTTTCCGTTTGGTTACTAATCAGTGTGCCCGGAGCGGAAGGATCCATTGTGTTCAACAAACGTACCGGGATGTTGGCAAATTTAGCCGGTTGCACGCAAGTAGGGTGCAGAATTTTTGCACCGAAATAAGCCAACTCTGCTGCTTCTTCAAAATGCAGATGCCTTACAGGAGACGTCTTGTCAACTACGCGCGGGTCATTATCGTGCATTCCGTCAATATCCGTCCATATTTGTATTTCGTCAGCTTTGATGGCGACGCCTACCAAACTTGCGGTATAGTCGCTTCCACCACGTTTCAGATTGTCAACTTCATCGTAAGCGTTGCGGCAGATAAAGCCTTGCGTAATATATATGTCGGCATCCTTATGTGCCTCCAACAGTTCGTTGATATGTTTCTGAATATAAGCAGGGTCCGGTTCTCCGTTCTTATCTGTGCGCATGTATTCAAGAGCCGGTATGAGTATTGACTTTATACCTTGTTCTTGCAAGTAATAATTCATCATAGTGGTTGAAATCAACTCACCTTTCGACAACACTGATTTTTCTTCGAACAGAGTGAACAGCTCTTTGGTGAAAGTGCGTAATTCATCAAAATGTCCTTTTATTATGTTCCATGCTTTTTGTTTATATTCTTCGGTAGAAAATAATTCATTCAGGTGCTCTTTGTATGTATTTTCCAGTTTATTGATAATATCATTGGCACCTTCAGGGTTCTTTTTGTACAGGTAGTTGGAAATTTCCACTAATGTGTTGGTTGTTCCCGACATAGCAGAAAGAACTACAATTTTCCTCTCTCCGTCGTTGATGAGTTTAGCCACATCTTTCATTCTTTGGGCTGAGCCGACGGATGTTCCTCCAAACTTTAAAACTTTCATCTCTTTTGTATTATAACTTTATATTTTCATTTAATTCTATCTCATTTAAGTGGTGATCTTCAACGCGATAAACCTTGGCAGGATAATTCTCTACCAATTGTAAATTATGGGTACTCATTACGACTGTTGAACCTTGTTGGCTGATAGATCTTAACAGTTCTACAATATGTCGTCCCGTTTCCACGTCCAAATTACCTGTAGGTTCATCGGCGAGTATCAATGCCGGATTATTCAATATAGCCCGTGCTATTACTATACGTTGTTGTTCGCCGCCGCTTAATTGGTTGGGAAGTTTATTGTATTTTTCAGGCAACCCCACTTCAAACAGTACTTCCTGTATACGGTCGTCTATTTTCTTTTTATCTTTCCAGCCGGTAGCTTCCAGTACAAATTTCAAATTTTCATATATGGTACGATCGGTTAATAGTTGGAAGTCCTGAAAAACGATTCCCAATTTACGGCGCAATTGCTGTATCCTGTTATTCTTTATGTTTTTCAGATTATAATCAAGTACGCTGGCTTCACCTTCATTGATAGGCAATTCGGCATAAATAGTTTTCAAAAAACTTGTTTTGCCTGCGCCTACTTTTCCGATTATATATATAAATTCTCCCGATCTAACCTCAAGATTAACATCGGAAAGTACACATACGTCCCCTTGATTAAAACTTACATTTTCATATTTTATCAGATTGTCGTCCATGGTTTATGGTATTTATTCTTTATGTCTTTTCTTTAATTCGTTAGCCAAATCCTCAATACGATAGCCCTTTGATGTAAGCAACACGATGAGGTGGTAAATTAAATCCGAACCTTCATATATTAGTCGGTCGTCAGTACCGTTTGTGGCTTCAATTACAGTCTCAACAGCTTCTTCGCCAACTTTTTGAGCCATTCGGTTTACACCTGAATTGAAAAGTGATGTAGTGTATGAACCTTCAGGCATTTCGGCATGGCGTTTGTCGATGAAATCTTGCAGATAGTTGAGGAAAAGGATGTCATTTTTATTTTCTTCGTTCCAGCAAGTGTCGGCACCAGTGTGGCAGACAGGACCGTCCGGGATAGCCTTAATTAATAAGGTATCGTTGTCGCAATCGCTTTTGATGTCAACCACATGCAAGTAGTTACCGCTTGTTTCGCCTTTAGTCCACAGGCATTTTCGTGAACGACTGTAGAAAGTTACTAACTTAGTCTCTACTGTCTTTTTGTAAGCTTCCTCGTTCATGAACCCGAGCATCAAAACCTTTTGCGTATAACTGTCTTGAATAATTGCCGGAATTAATCCGTTCATCTTCTGAAAATCTAAATTATCCATATCTTTTTTATTTGCTATTGTCTTACATTTATTCCGTTGTCGCAAAGATAAGACTTTAATTCCGAAATCTTTATTTCTCCGAAGTGAAAAACACTTGCAGCCAATGCAGCATCTGCTTTCCCTTTAACGAAAGCATCTTTAAAATGTTCCATTTTACCTGCTCCGCCACTTGCTATCACGGGGATAGGGAGAATATCAGCCAATTGTGACAATTCTTCGTTGGCATAACCTTCTTTCACTCCGTCGTGATCCATGCTTGTGAATAATATTTCTCCGGCACCGCGATCGGCTGCTTCTTTAGCCCATGAAAACAGTTCTTTGTCCGTCTTTATGCGGCCGCCGTTAAGATAACAGAGCCAACGTTCGTCAGGTTGCTTTTTTGCATCTATGGCAACAACGCAGACCTGCGCACCGAAATTCTTTGATATTTCATTTATAAGATTCGGGTTGCGGATGGCCGATGAATTTATTGACACCTTGTCGGCACCGGCTTGCAGAAGTCGTTCCACGTCACTTATCTCATCTATTCCGCCTCCAACGGTGAACGGTATGCTCAAGTTTGCAGCAACGCGTTTCACCAGTTCGGTGAATGTTTTGCGCCCTTCAAAACTTGCTGTTATATCCAGAAACACAAGTTCGTCCGCTCCCTGGTCGCTGTATGCTTTACCTAGTGCTACCGGGTCACCGGCTTCACGCAAATGCACGAAGTTGGTACCCTTTACCGTTGTGCCGTCCTTAATATCCAAACAAGGAATAATTCTTTTTGCTAACATAATTTCTTCCTTACAAAAATTGTTGTAAATCTTTTAATTGTATTCGTCCTTCATAAATGGCTTTGCCGAAGATCACAGCCGGAATTCCTGCATCTTCCAAATCTTTAATATCATCAATGTTGCCGATACCTCCGCTTGCAATCAGATAGAGCTTCGGGAACTGTGCCAAAATCTCTTTATACAGTGATGTTGACGGACCTTGCAACATACCGTCTTTCTCTATGTCGGTACATATAACTTTTGTAATACCTTCTTTGATATATCCGTCAAGATAAGTCGTTAAGTCGGTTTCGGTGTTTTCCTGCCAGCCGTTAATAGCAATTTTTTTGTCTTTTGCATCAGCTCCGAGAATAACACGTTCGGGAGTATACTTGCTTATCCATCCCTTGAACTTATCCGGCTCTTTCAAGGCAATGCTTCCGCCTGTAATCATTTGCGCTCCGCTGTTGAATGCGATGCGCAAGTCTTCATCCGATTTGATGCCTCCACCGAAGTCAATTACTAAATCAGTATTATTTGCCACCTTTTCCAATACCTTATAATTAACGATGTGTTTTGCTTTTGCCCCGTCAAGGTCTACTATATGCAGACGCTTTATGCCGTTATCTTCAAAAGCTTTTGCCACTTCCTCCGGGTTCTCATTGTATACCTTTTTAGTATCATAATCGCCTTTTGAAAGCCTTACGCATTTGCCGCCTATTATATCAATGGCAGGTATTATTTCTATCATAAAGTCAAGTCAATGAAGTTCTTTAATATTATTTCGCCCACCGAACCGCTCTTCTCAGGGTGAAACTGTGTGGCAAAGAAGTTATCTTTGTGCAGTGCCGCGCTGAATGGAAGTATATATTCGGTTGTCGCTGCAGTATATTGGTTAACTGGAACATAATAGCTGTGCACGAAATACACGAACTCGGGTTTTTCGAAACCTTTAAACAAGTCGCTTTTAGTGTCGGTTATGGTGTTCCATCCCATGTGTGGAACTTTATCTTCGTGCTTTGTTGAGTGGAAGAGTTTCACGTCTGTATCGAACAATCCCAAGCATTTGGCGTCGTTCTCTTCTGAATGACGGCACATCAGTTGCATGCCTAAGCAGATGCCGAGTACCGGTTGCTTAAGGTCGCATATCAGTTGATCCAATTTATGTTCTCGCAAATAATCCATTGTGGTTGAAGCCTCGCCAACACCGGGGAATATTACGCGGTCGGCTTTTGTAAGCAATTCTTTGTCATCGGTGATTTCAGCTTCAATGCCCAAGCGTTTCAGCGCATAAGTCACAGAATAAATGTTACCTGCATTGTATTTGACTATAGCAATTTTCATTTTGTCAATTGAATATTACCGTTTTATTTTTGTATACTAATATCTTTCTTTCAATATGCTTTTTCACAGCCCTTGAAAGTACAATCTTTTCCAAATCCTTACCTTTCAGCACTAATGATGCCGGCGTATCTTTGTGTGTTATGCGAACTACATCCTGCTCGATGATAGGTCCTGCATCCAAGTCTTTTGTGACGTAATGGCTGGTGGCGCCGATAATTTTAACACCGCGCTCGTATGCCTGGTGATACGGTTTGGCACCTACGAAAGCCGGCAGGAATGAGTGATGGATGTTTATTATCTTATCAGGATAAGATGTAATCATTTCTTCTGATATAACCTGCATGTAGCGAGCCAGAACTATAAAAGTTATCTTGTTCTTTTTCAAAAGTTCAAGTTCTTTTTTCTCCTGTTCCGCTTTATTTTCTTTTGTAATAGGAAATACGTAATAAGGTATGTCGAAGCGTTCCGCAACGTGTTGCAAGTCGGGGTGATTGCTGATGATTAGCGGCAGTTCCACGTTCCATTCGCCTGTGGTGTAACGTGCCAGCATATCATAAAGGCAGTGCGACATTTTTGAAACGAATATAGCCATACGTGGCTTTTCGTTGCTTAAGTACAGCCTGAATTGCATGTTGTATTTTTGTGCATAAAGAGTATTAAAGTAATCATTTATTTTTTCCTTCGGTATAAGGAAATCGTCCAACTCCCATTCGATACGCATAAAAAATACATTTTCGATATGATCAACGTATTGATCCAAGTAAATAATGTTTCCTTTGTTGATAGTTAAGAAATTTGTCACATCTGCGATGATGCCCGGTTTATCAGGGCAATGGAGCAATATCGTAGCGGAGTTTTTGTCGTTTTGCATATTAATTCGTTTATACCTATTTCTTACATGCAAAGATAGATATTTATTACAAGACGGCATAAAAAAATATTTTTTTTCTGTGAAATACATTGATAATTGAAAAATATGTCTACCTTTGCGCAACGAAAACATAATGAGGTGCGTTAGTTCAGCTGGTTAGAATACATGCCTGTCACGCATGGGGTCATGGGTCCGAG
>Ga0069004_10000011_pt1 | contig 21442 bp, 35 predicted proteins | sample WestPond_Cattail_2_FD_62358 | JGI IMG/M metagenome (GOLD analysis project Ga0069004, IMG submission 62358) | Wetland microbial communities from the San Francisco Bay, California, USA, that impact long-term carbon sequestration - WestPond_CattailB_D2 | ecosystem: Environmental > Aquatic > Marine...
CTATATTATTCATTAGAACACTCCTTAATAAAATTAGAAATTGAATTATCTATTTTGTTGGTTTTCATAAATTCAAAAAGATCGGTCATAAAATCTAATCCAATTTCTCTTTCTTCAGATAATCCTTTTACAAATGATTCCAATTCTTCGTTCCTTTCTTCTTCTTTTTCATTAAAAACCATTACTTCTTCAATTGGTTTAATAGGAATATATTTTATTTCGTGTCTTCTTGTATTTGTATCGTAGATAACAATAATTGGTTTATGATTTTTTTGGGCTGTAGTGGACCTCATTAAAGAACCACAATTTACAAGTAATTTCCCATTGTGTTCAACTACAAAAGAAGTATGATTGTCACCAGAAACTATTAAATCAAATCCAGTTTTAGTCAATAAATGATTTGCCCAAGTATGACCTTCTTGGTCTGCCCAAAGTTTTTCGTTCACAATCATTTTATGGATTAATAGAATATTTAGAGTTTCTTTATCCACTATTTTTGGTATTTCTTCTCCCCAAGAACATCCGTAAATATTAAAATTAAATATATCTGGAAATTGATTAGGAAAATTTACATATCGTGATTGTTGCAAAATAGCCAATGGAGTATTGTCCTTAGACGCATGATAACGGAGATCATGTTGTCCAAAAATGGTTATTATAGGACTACCTGTTTCACGGTCGAAACTGGAATCACATAATCTCATAACTTCCAATACTAAAGAATACGGGGACATCGGAGAATCGAAGAAATCACCGGGTTGGAGTATCATTCCAATATGACCTAATATCCATTCTAATTTATCAAACAAACTTTCTTTGTAATTATCAATTCTATATTTAGGTCTATTAGTCCGTATATGAAAATCACCTGTACAAATCAGTTTCATCTTGTTTTTTCCTGTCTTTTACCCATTGTTTTAATTGTAAAAATTTTAAATTTTTTATGAGTGAAATAAGTCCTAATCCTTTACTTATTTGGTAAAATAGATCCAAACAAGCTTCATTGAATTGTTTACCTGCTTCTATTATGGTCATCTATTTCCATTCCTTGACACAAATTATTTCACTCTGTTTGTAATTCGAGAAGCATCAATTATAAAAGTATAAATATCACCTTTATAAATCATTCTTTCAAGTGTTTTTGCTTCATCCATCTTGTAATAGAAGAATCTTTTTGACCCCATTATTCCAAATATATTACCAAGTATAAATGTTAATAATAAAAGCAACAAAATATGTCTTCCAAGAATTTCGATCATTTTTTTCATTTTAGATTCCTTTTTTAATTGATGTAAAATAAAATTAGTATCCCAGTCACAGCTAGTAGTGAATAAAAAATTGCTATAGTTAAAATAGTTTGGTTTTTCATCAATCGTCCTTTTCTAAATGTAATTCTCCAATATGATCCTCTGAGCCATTCCAAAAGATGGCAGCTTCTCTTGTTTCAAACACCGGCATAAAACCGACTACACCATCTTCAGATGATAGAATTACTGTAGGGAACGGAGTAGGCCCTACTAGTTTAACAGCAGACCAAGGAAAAACTTTTGTAATAACATAGCGTTTTTTCATCCGATGATCCTTTTGTACATAGTTAAAACCTGTCTGGCTTGTTTTCTTGCCATAGGATTTTCCCCGCCCTTATATAAAGATAAAGCTTTAAATATATCACCTTTGCTGATTTTTAATTTCTCTTGTAAAATTCTTGCACCGTGTAGAATATCAACATCGGCCCATTGTTTTGTAGCAGTCGGGGTTTGCATAAGGCCCTTATACCCCTTATTTGATTCCGCTTTATAATTAAAGTTGCTTTCAGTAAACATCAACACCGACAATAGACAAGAATCAATTTTTGTTTGTTCACTTGCTAATTCCACAGCTTCAGTTATTTCGTTTATTCTGTCTTTAGGACAACCTAGACGTTTTATAAGTTCTTTAATTGGATTTGAAGTATTAACTTCTATTTTTGGAATAGGAATAATCATTATATTTAATTCCGCCACTTGCCAAACACCAAATCCGGTAGATATAGTTATGAGAAAAGCCAGTATAAAATTAATCACAAAATCCCTCCTTAATTTGATTTAAAATAATAGAATCTATCTTAGAACCACAAGTCGGGCAAATATTATGTTTTTTTAGTAAGATTAAGTATTGGGATACTTTTGCAGATAGAATTTCTTTTTGTGTGTTCCGTTCAACAGACAAAACTTTATATGCTTTTATATTTTTGCCAATAAGAAATTGTTTATGTTCCAATTTTTTGAGTTCAGTTATCTTATCTGATAGACCGTTATATTTAGATTCTATAGACAACCATTCTATTTCAGATTGGTAAGATTCTGATACCTTTTTGATAGAGGTAACCAAGTTAGTTAATTTTAAATTATCGGTTATTAGTTGTTCCTTTTCTTCTATTTTTTCTTTTAATTTTGCAACCCTTGATTCAAATTTAAGTATCTTTTTCTGACTTTCAATTTTTGATTTGATCTCGTTTATAGATTGTATCAAATTCCGAACGGAAACACATCGGTTTTCAACGATCTCCACTTCAGTAGTCATAGTATCAAGCAAGCTTACTATTTTGGAAATCTCGTCTATAGAAGCTAAATTTTCAATCGAAGTTTCCAAGTCCAAAATTCTCTCAGAAGAATACTTAATTCTACTTTTGGTATCAGTTATTTTTGAATTTATATTTTTATATAATCGGTCTATAATATCAAGACCGACAAGTTCATTTAGTTTTCTTGCAACTTCACCAGGTGAGTCCTGTAATAAAAAATAAGATTGATGTTGTGTTTGAATATTAAAGTCGGTTATTTTTGTTATGTTCTGAATTTCTTCTGGTACATCAGACCGAATAGATTCTAATTTACCTGATTCTATTTCGTAAGAATTTTTACCTTTGTCTCGTTCTTTTGAAATTTCTCCATCATCAAAATATATGGTTACTTTTACTGGATCTTTTGAATCCCAATTTTTAAAATCCTCACCAGAAGGTCTATTTGTAATTACCCATAATAATGATCTAATTATAGCAGATTTTCCCGCATCACTTGAACCCGTGATGATATTCAAACCCGGATCAAATTCTATTTCAGAATGTTTATGACTTTGGAATTGGTCTATTATTAAAGAATTTATCATCCGAACACACCATCGCTATTATTTGATTAACTTCAGCTAAAGTTAAGTTATATTTTTTGATTATGTTTTTAAAGTCTATTACAGCCCATTTAAGATTCATCTGGTCGTTTGTAGATTTCTCCATAATATTACCATTTTTTAAATTGTTTCTATATCTTCTTTTTCTAATTGACGTATTAATAAATCTAATTCAAAATTAATTCTTTGGATTTTTCTGTATTCTTCCTCGGTAAAGGAATAATAAAGAATAGCAAGTTCATTTTTAACTTTCATTATGTTTCTAATAACGCTTTCGGGATCATCAAAATCTTTATGCAATTTCATTATCTAATCTCCCATACCATAATTCCCAATCCTTTAATCGGATCATAACAAGTGAGTTATTGAACCTTTGGTTTAATTCATGTACTATAACTATCGGAGTTTTATCTTTTGGTGCATTTTTAATTGCTTGAGCCATAAAAGCATTTCCAACAAACTTCTTTCGGTGCTTAACCTCAATGCTCCATGGTTTGTCATAAAAAGCCACGTCTTGTCCTTCAATGGTCCCCACCGATTTTCCACCTAATCGTTTAGCTATTTTACTTTGAATAGACCTACCTTGAGCTTTATTCCTTTTTACAATTTTACCTTTTTTGGCTATATATTCGGGATCAGCTTTAGGTATAGGTTTTGTTTTGTCTCTTGAAACAATAGTCATGTGTAATACTTTCTTTCATCATTGTCCAATAATTTTTTTAGTTTTTTCATAGCCTTGTCTAATTTTTTACCTTCTTCCGATCTTCTAATTTTACTTTTGGTATTATTAAAAGATTCGTACCTTTCAATGGTTTCTTGAATAGCTACTTCAATTTCAGGTTTGTTCTCCATTGAGAAATTGACTCCTTCGTAAGTAAAGATTTAAAATCATATTGTTGACAAATCGTTAAGAATCCTTCCAAATATAATGGATGATCTACAAGACCGTCTATAATTATATAAGGTGCTTCTTCATAAGGCAAAGTAACTAACGGTAAGTTTCTATTAAAAATATCCAAACTCTTCTTTATATTTAAATAGGTATTACTATTAAGTTTTAACAAACCTTTCAAATATTTTATAGCTGTCTTCTCCCCTACACCCTTTATACCGATTACATTATCTGATTTGCATCCCGATATGGCTTTAACTTTGTTCCATAAAAAAGGTGAAATCCCCCATTCTTCATATAAATTATTTAGAGTATAAATTTCTTTTTTGGTTATACTGTAAAGTGAAACAATTCGCTTCCCACTTTCTAATAATTGGTAAAGATCATTATCAGAAGAAACGATAATATTTTCTTGGTAGAAATTATATTTTAAAATGGAAGCAATTAAATCATCTCCTTCATATCCATTGTATTTAAAATTAGCTCTAAATCCAATTTGTGGTAATACTTCATTGCAAATAATATTAAATTGGTTGTAAGCTATTTTATTGATTTTCTTTTCTTCTTCAGTTAATTCTTTATGCCTATTATTTTTATATTCGGGATATACTTCTTTTCTTTTTGAGTAGCGGGAATCCCAAACAAAAACAAATTTATCTGTCTTAAATTTTTTAGATAAGGATAATATCTGTCTAAGAAAACCAAATATTATTCCAACTTCCATTTCATCGTAAGATAAATCTTTTATGGAATGTTTTGCAACATGACAGATATAATTTGCATCCATTATTATTAAAGTATTCATACTAAGGGCTTTCTCGGTAAATGTTTACCGACTTCAACACCTTTTAAAAAAGCTTTATAAGCTAGTTCTTTTTCAGTTTTCCATAGTATTTTAGAAAACCATTTATCAAATATTTGTTTATATGTCATCTCGCTTCTCCGTAAAAGTGAACATCCCAAACATCTCGAAATTTTAATTCATTTTCTATTGGATCAACTAATTCTAAATATTTTCCTTCAAACCAATCGGATTCGACTAAATATTTAAGGTAATCTGATGGCACATCTTCCAAATCCTTACCCTTAAATTTTCCGAACATTAAAACATCACTCATCTTGCTTTCCTTTTTCTATTCATATCAAAAGATGATTCTACTTTCTCCCAAATTTCGATTACTCTTTCTTTTAATCCCGATTCCAAATTATTTTCTTCAATGTATCTAATGGCATTATCCATAGACTTCCATTCTTTAGTAAAACAGTCATACATGGATTTGCCTGTCATATCTTTAACATATTGAAGATTGGTTCGGACATCATCAATACCATAACCAAAGATAATAGATAAAGGAGCTTCTCTATGGGGTTCATCTACAGAACTTTTGGCTATTTTACAGGTACTATTAATGCCAATTATTTTTTCAATTTCTTTTTCTGTTCCATCAATATTGACTTTAATTTTCTTTTTAATTTTTGAAGAAGGATAAGCTGGTCCGATTCGTATTCTCAAAGAAGAATAAAATTTTACAGCTTCCCCTCCAGGTGTAGTCTCACCCTCTTTCCCTTGTCTTACCTGGTTAGTGAGAACGATCAACCAATTATTATCTGCTATTTTTTTACAAGTCTTTCTCAATCCTTGTGAGAATTCTTTAGCCCTTCTCATACCCATTTTATCTTCATCATCCATTTCCATATCAGTAGACAAAGCAGCTAAAGAATCCCCACCGTACACATTGATAATATTTTCATTTTTTGGTTTCCATGAAAATAGATCATCAAATATTTCTGATACTGTTTTTGGTCTAGCATAGTCAAAGAATTTATTTGTAAAATCTATTCCGTATATCTCGGCATATTCTTTATCTAATCGTGCTTCTGGATCTCTTAATCTTACAGAACCCCCTTTTACCTGAACATTACCACAAATTTCAGACAATATGGCCGTTTTTCCCGATCCAGAAGGACCAAATATTTCTACTATGATCCCTCCTGGCAGTCTCCCTCCCGTTCTGCGTTTACCTGATATAGCCAAATCAAGTAACGTAGAACCTGTAGATATGATCTTATCAATATTTACTATACTTTTAATCAAAGAAAGATCGGTTTCATCTTCTTTATTTGCATTGTCAATAATACTTTGAGTTTCCGTGTTTCGTTTAGTTAATTTCACTTACCAGGTCTCCTAGTTAAAGTTCTTTTAGGTTCTTCCTTTTTTATTTCTTCTTTAATAATTTCTTCTTTCTTTTCCAAAAGTTCATCAGCTTTCTTTTCACACTCATCCAAACTTTCACACTTTTCACACTCATCGAAATTATCAATATCTTTTCCAAATTCGTGACCATGTGGACAAGGATTATCTTTTGATTTTCTTTCTTCTCTCATTCGCCTTCGCGCTTCTCTTGAATCTTCATGTATTTCTTCTTTATTTATCGGAAAATCAGGAATATCTTTTTCCGACTCTTCTTTTACTTTTTCTTCTCCAAATGATTCTTCTTCGTTTTCTTTAGAGGAAGAATGAAAAGCATCATATACTTCTTCATAAGAAGGTTTATAAATCAATTCATCTAAACATAAAGCTTTACCTAGAATTTCATCAGGAATAGGTTCTTCTCTATCTAAGAAATGAAAAGATTTATATTTTGTAGCTAGGGCAGATTTGCCTTCTCTCACAAACGAAATACTTTTACCGTCATCAGGATCAGAGAAAGGTACAAATCCCCCACCTTTAGGTAATCTTGCTTGAGAAGCAAGTTCTTTTTCAAATAGGTATTGAGACACGTCCCAAATCTGTACTCCTTTAGCCTCTTCTTTGTCATTATCATGTACCCAAATATTATAAATACACCTTCTAGTGGGATTTAACAATTTCACTTCTTTTTCATCAAATTCATCTTGTTTGGTTAAAAATACTTTGTGTTCACAAATCGGACAAGGTTGTTTAAATGTTCTTGATAAGCAAATATAAGTGTCTTCATTTGGTCCTACTCCACGATGAACAAAGAGATCCAAATTATAAGTAGGATCACCTTTAAGTGTTCTTGAATTGTTGTCCCCTGCAATATAAGGGATTATATCTATAATATGCTCATCTTCGGAACATTTGAACATACTATATTTTTCTGGTAATTGCTTAAAGATAGATTTAAAACGACCCGAATCATCTTTAGTGTTATAACTATCCTTTTGTCTTTCTAATAACTTTTCTTTCCATTTTTTACGATCTAAACTCATAATTTCCTCCTTGATTTTGGTTTTTCAGAATCTTTTTTAGCGTCATACCAACTTTTAAATACCGACAGACTTATCAATCTTCCGATAATATATATACCCATTAAACTGCCAATAAGAAGGGCTCCCCATTCAATAACAAACAAAATAGTTTCCAATTCACGACCTCCTTACTAATCTATTATTTTTCTTTAATGTTTCATCTTGAACCTCCTCTGATTTTTTTTCAATTAATTCTTTATAAGGTTGTTTACCCGCAAAATATTGAGCTTTGAACAGTTCAGTCAAAACGTCTAAGCCTTTTCTTCTATGGTCAAAAGATTCTTTAGCTGACATAAAAAGGTTTACTTCAAATTGGATTTCGATCAATTCTTGAGTAAGCTTTTGATGTTCCTCATTCAAAAGAATTTTTTGTGATATTTGTGTTTCTGTTATTTTCTCAGTTGCTTTTTCTCGTATTTCGGAATCTAATCTTGCTCGTAATACCGATAATTTTTCTTTAAGTTTATCTCGTTTTAAATAAGATTCTGCCCATCTTTTAGACCATTCTGCATATAACAGTCCTTGATCCATAGCATTTTCATCTAAATTATTTAAAGAGAGTTTGACATCTTCCATAATATTATTACTCATAATATCCCCTTTCTATTTATATTATAGCACAATTTTAGTTATTTTTTAAATTTAATATTATAGAACCTTCTACGGTTTTTATTGATCCGATTACATAATCTTTAATTGTAAATTTATAAAAATCCTGTTGTGTTATAGTAATTTCTCCACCCAATTTTTCTAATAAAAATCCCATTAGGGTATAAGTAAGTTTATTGTCCATTCTGATCACCTTTTAAAATTTAGAAGCTTGGTATAAAGAATAGACCATTCCCGCTTTTTTTGAATACATCCACGTTTCAAAAAACAGTTCCATCATATCCGCAACTTTATCATTTGTTCCTCCTAGTAAAACTTTTGTCAAATATCCGAGAATTGCATATCGGACTGTTTCTGGTTCTTCTTCTAAACCCTTAATAAGTTCTTTCATTTGTACCCATTTATTTTTATCAGAAGACAACAAAAGCCGACAAATATCAATAACTGATGTCTCAGACGAAACGAAGTTGGAAATAGCTTCTATCGCTTTCTGCTCGCTCTCTATATCTATTACGGAGTCAAGTAAGACAAGAGCTTGTCTAGGGCAACCTTCAGAAGCTTTAACTATTTCTTTTATTATAGATTCTGGATAATCTTCTAACTTTTCTTTTTTTAGAACCCATTTTAAAAGTTTAGTCATTTGAGAAGCAATAAGAAGTTTTGTTTGGTACATCATACATCTTGTTCTAATGGTCTTTAAAACTTTTTCAGGTTCGGTTGTACATAATAGAAAAATAACGTGTTTTGGAGCATCTTCTATTATTTTTAATAGTGCTGATTGGGCATCTCCTGTCATTCTGTGAAATTCATCCAAAAGATATATTTTGAAATTACCGTCTAAAGGAGCATATCTACAATTTTGATCTATTTCTCTAACGGCATCTATTCCTCTTGTTTCTGCTGAATTGTATTCGATAAAATCTGATCCATCAACTTTGAGAAGTTTTCCGATGATTCTGGCAAAGGTGGTGTTGTGGCTTATGTACCCATTTGTTATAAAAGAATGATAAGTAGGTATAGAAAAATCATAAACTTTTTTTGGATCATTCAATACAGATACTTCGGTTATTTTGGAGAAATAAAAGTGTTTTTCCAAAATGACTTTAATATTTTGCATTTCTTTAAAAATTATCGGATCTTCCAATTTAATAGTTTTTACAAATTCAAAAAGGACATTACAAAACCTAGTTAATGTAGGATATGTAAATTGTTCTTTTTGATTTGTATGAGTTATGTATCCTATTTTTCCTTTTACTTTTTTACCTTTGTAGGAAAAATAACCGTTTGTAAAAAGTAAACTTTCTTTTAGGTTATTGATGATTGTTATAATATGTTCTTTTATAGGGACAATATCTTTGTTGGTGTTTCTTGATTTTTTTACATAATTTTTTAAATTACTCCCTATTTCTTCAAAATATAAATCAACATCTTCACCATAAATTTTTAAATCATAATAAACATGATCGTACCCTTTTACTGTTTTGCTTGACAATCTTGATATAATTCCAAAATTAAGTAACATCATTTGTATTTGATTAATTAACACCTTACTTGCACTACAATATTCTATTGAAGTGGGTAAATTTAACCAACTGTCACAATCAAACAGTCCTTTTATAAAGCTACTTTGTATTTCTTTGGTGCCTTCTAAAATACAAGTGGGCACTTTTTTATAACGAGCGGTAGGAAATTTGGATTCATTTAATAAATGGAGTATAAATTTATAAAACCGAATTCCCCCTATTGTGAAATCTTTTCCTTCTTTTAAAGGCCCTATTGTTTGTTCCATATTTTTTAAAATAGAAGATAGATCCGCTCGGATTTTTTCATTTTTAGATGAAAATTGTAAACTATTGCTCCCATTGAAAGAAGAATTAGCAATTAAATAACCTAATAACCTTGCTAATTCTGTATTAACTTCTTTAGGAATATTTTTTAATTCGTGACTTCCCGTATCATGTCTGTTTTTTTTCACAAAATAAAAATCTATTTTTTTATTTGTCGTTGGGAAAAACCCTTTTCTGTTTACACAAACTACATCTCCTTTTTTCAAATATTTTAATTTTTGGAATACAATATTACCTGTACTTTCTAAGATCAGGATAGGATGTTCAGGTGTACCTTCTAATTCCATACCTAAATCATTTTTTATTTTTATGGTTTCCTTTGTTTCTTCTTCGAATACTTTATTTGATTCCATCATGCCTAAATGGGTTAGTATTTTTATTTTACAATCAGAGAAGCCTAATTTGTTATTGGAATAATTGTGTATATTTTCTATTCCTTTTTCTGTGATTATAAAAGAATCTCCGGTTATACATTTCCCGCTACCCGATGGTCCGTAGAACAAGAAAGCGTGAGGAAAGTCACTAGTTCTTGCGAATATGGAAGACAAGCTGTCTTTGATTGAGTCATTTCCTATAACCTCCTCTAATGTAATTGGTCGATAATCGATATGGAGTGGCATGTTTTATCCTTTCTAACTTAATTCAACAACAAACCAATTTTTATCTATGTGAACCTTTTTTAATTCGTGTCTTCCCCGATATTCTCCTTTTAATTCAACAATTATATTAGGATCAGCTTTTAATAAATTCTCATCCCAACCCTCTTTTAATAAATTGTTTATCAATTCTTTTAAGGTCATTAGAATTTTCCTTCCTTTGCTATCAAAGCCATTGTGTTTGCTTGTTCTTTTATATCCACTCTTAAATTTTCATTAACAAGGTCTGATAATTCATCATAAACTTCCTCAGGGTTGTCTTTTTTATCATCTAATGAAACAGTTATAAAAACAGAAGCTTCACAGGTGTTGTAATTTTTAGATAATTTAAAACTTCTACCAATAGTGATTTCTTTAATTTTCATTATAATTTCTCTTCCATTTATTAAACCATTTTGGTTCCATTATCCAAATAGCCAATAATTTTCTTTGTTTTTCTGATATAAACCCGTTTTCTCTAAAGAACTTCCTGATATTTACAATTACAAGTTTTCTTGCTAAAGTAGATAGGTCAATAAGTTTTTGGTTGCTCAAATTATAAAGCAAATCTTTTACATAATTGTTAGGCATCCAATTATTATAATCTTCAGAATCCCACATTTTTCATATCCTTTTTAGAATACCAACTACAATTAACTTCAGTTGCTTCCCATTCAACAGTTAAAGGAACAATTAACCAATCATATCTTTCTCTAATTTGTTTTGTTGCAATATCTTCAAATAATGAGATAATAATATCCTTTTCTTGTGGGGGTGTATCTAATGTAGCTGAATCATGTATTTGTCCTATTATTTTAGTTTTCAATTTTTCTTTTTTAATTATTTTGTTCAGTTCAATCAAGGACCATAATAAACAATGAAAAGCTGTACCTTGAAATGGGGCATTTAGAATTTCATTCTGAGAAGCAACACCTCCTCCATATTTGAATCCATTAAGAAGTCTAATATATCCATTTTTTTCAAACTCTTTCATGGTTTCTTTTTGCCATTCTCGAAATATCTTAAATCTTTTCCAGAATTTTTCTTCCACATTCTTAATATGTTTTTCAAAACCGTTTAATGATTTGGGATCAGATGAAAAAGTTAAATCTTTTGACTTTATTATACCTTTATCAATAAGATGTTCCCAAATCGGAACATTTTCTGCTGTTGTTAAATTTTGACATTCTCTCCATAAATCTCTTGCACAAGATTTATAATATGATCCGTACCATTGAGGAAAAACAAAACCATTTTTGGCAAAGAATCTTAATTTAGAAGTTACTTGGTTGGGTTTTAATAAGAAAATATTGATAGCTTCATCACGGTGCATATCTGTTTCAGGATTATTTACATAATCAATTAAAACTGGGTCTTTTGTGTAGCAAGCTCCGATTCTAACTTCTTGTTGACCGTAATCAGGATCAAGTAATAAATTACCTTCAGATGGAAATATACCACTTCTTGAAGCTTTTTTAGCTTCTTCATCTCTTACAGGTATATTTTGAAAATTTGGACCTGATGATCCAGACCTGTAGGTACGAACAGTATGTAAATCACAAAAAGGGTGGATTTTATTATCATCATCAATTTCCCTTACAAATTGATCTATATAAGTACTTTTGGTTTTACTTAATTTATTCATTCTTATTAATTTTTTTGCAATAGGTGTATCTAACCCTGATAATACACCAAAATCAACTGATTCCAAATCTGTAGCAGTTTGTTTTATGCCTTTTAATCCCATTTGTTTGAAGAACAGTTCTCGAATATCAAAATCAGATTCAAGGTTTATAGCCCTTCCCTTCTTCATTTCAAAATTAGTTATTTCAGGAAATGCCCGAATTTCTTTTTCTAAATTAGAAATTTTATTTTCTAATTCGTTATGTTGATTTAAATAATAATCGGGTTTTACACATAGTCCATTGTGTTGCATTTCAGAAAATAGTTCCAAACCTTCTTTAAATAAATCGTGAGCTTCTTGTAATTTTTTATCCTTTTTTAATTCATCTTGTTGATCCAAATATAACCAATAAGTGAATAGGGAATCTAACCCGTTATAAAATAAGAGGTCATCCAAATCGGCTTGCATAACTCTGTTGAAAACACCATTTTTTGCTTTTAAGAAAGGTTCAATAGTATTTTCATATCCTTCAACACCATAATTGATAAAGGTTTGAAATTTTAATCCCGTATATTTTCTTCTATTATCTAAGATATGGGCGGTGTTCATAGTACAAGAAACCCAATTTTTAGGTTCCACACCTAGAATTTGCCTTGACCAAATTTCCTCGAATTTTATGTTATGTCCGACTTTCCCTATGTTTTCATCTTTTAAAATATTACCCCATTTTCTTTTTATCATTCTTAATTGTGATTCTGTCCAATGATTATTGTATTGAAAAGGAAAAGAAAAAGCATATCCTTCTTCCATACAAACAGAAATAGTGGCTATTTTGTGTCCTTTTCGGTAAGGTTTAAGGCCGGTAGTCTCATAATCAAAGGTCAATATTTTTGGTTTTTCAACAAGAATTGCATCCAATAATCTATTAACGTGGTTAAAATCTTTACATCTTACTACAAAATTTTCAAAATTTTCATAGGGTTCAACATGATCTTTTCTTAAATATTTTGTAGCTTGATCTAAATCTCGGTCAAATATATTTTGTGTTGTTCTATCATCTTCTTTTCTTTTCACAAAGCTTGGGTGAAATAATGGAAATACCCAAGCTTTGTGTTTTTGATCTGGTATAGCTAATCCTCTCCATAGAGTAATTTTGAGTTCATTAAATCTACCTTGAAAATAAGACTCTATGGCAGAAGAACCTAATAACCAGATATATTTGGGTTTTAAAGTTTTTATAGATTCATCCACAAATTCTTTACAACAAGTGATTTCATTCTTACTCGGTTTTCTATTTTTTCCGTCTTTGTCGATTGCTCTACAGCGAATAGCGTTGTCTTTCCAACAATCTTTGTCTAAATCAATGCCTCTAATTGCCAATTTTCTTCTGAGAAACTTCCCAGTTTCTCCCACAAATTGTTTATTTTGTCTATCCTCATCTTCTCCAGGGCTTTCCCCCAAAATCAAAATACCTTTTTTACCTTCTCCCGATATGGGCATTTTAGGAGATGAACACCCCTTAAATAATTTACATTCAAAACATGCTGAACCTTCTATCCTTATTTTAGATAGATTATCTGTATTAAAAAAACCGTTGACTTTCATAATTTATTCTTCAACAGGTAAAGAAATTATATGTTTAAAAGTATCGGTTACAAATAAAGCGGAAGTTTCACCGACAACCATATCAACTGCTCTATCTAATATCTGAGCAAAGAATATCGGGTTAATATAGAAAGTTATAGGTTTATCGTTATATTCAATTTCTGTGGAATTTTCTACCCACCCTCTTTCTTTTTTGGCGGTACATTTTATTATGTTTTTAGCAATATCTATTTTAATAACTTTATTGGTATCAATATCCCCTTCTGCCAAAATTGTAACCGTTTCTACAACTTCTTTTAATTTTTTAGGTAAAGTTATTTTAATACCCCTAATGTCAAAATACTTTTCAATGTGTTCGGGATATTCTTCTAACAATACTCTACAATTAAACAACACACCCTTCTCAGTTTTGAAATGAATCCAAGAAGTTCCAAGAGCAGTCTCAATAATAGGAAACTTGACCAAATCCACAACATTTTTATAATGGATCAAAGAAAATTTTACACGGGAATTCATTTTGAAATGACTTACTCGTAATGAATCTGTACTAAAAATATTATCATCATGGTAACATACACAATTCAAAACACCTTTAGTTTGATCTTTTGAAGTGCTAAACATAGCAAGAAAAGAACCATCAAGAAAATTAGTTGGAATTTTTTCAAATTCCAATTTTCTAATACTTCTTTTAATACTATTAATCATTGGTTCTACTTTTTCTTTTTCATCAATAAGAATGGATAAACCTGCTTTCAGTCTTTTTGATCCAACTTTTAAATAATTATCTTCCACATTGATATCCACTTCATCTTCACTTACACCATAAAGAATCTTGTAAAATTCTTCGCCTTTAACGGAACATTTAAAATCTGTTTCGTAAGGGTAAATAATGCAAGTTCGATCATTGTAGGTACAAATGTCTTTTCCGGTGAATATAAAATGACTTGCTTGTTCTATAATATCTTTTTTAGCAAGTCCTGGTTTTAATGAAGCCAAAATATTAACCAACTGATCCCGAATCACACGCATTATTTAGTCTCCTTTTTCTTTTCAGATTCTACTTTATTTTTTGCTTCTTCTTCCTTCTTATTAAGTTCTTGTAATTGTTTTGAATAAATGATTAAATCACTGTTCACTTTTTCAAATTTAAGTTTCATCCATTCTAATTCAAAATACCTTGCTTGAATTTTTGTTTCTAAAAGCTCCTTATTTTCTTCAGCAAAGACAGGTATAGATAATAACAAAGACAAAGATCCTATAACAATTAGTTTTTTCATATTTTTTCTCCTCGTTTGATTAACATTTTCTTACAAATTAAACAAACTCCCTTTTCAGGTATAGTTTCAAAAGTATCCACAATATCATTTAAGGGCTTGCCACAAAAGGTTATTATAGATTGTTGATAAGTGAAATGAATCCTACCTACTTTATTTGTTTTTATGGCTAATATTTTTTTCACACAAACCCCTTTATTTTTGTTTTTTTCATTTTTGGTGTTTCTATTTTTTCTTCAAGATATTCTTCTTTTCCTTTAGAAAATTCTCTTGCTAAATTTAGTACCACTTCAGCTTCATCTAAATAATAAAAACTAATTAACCTATTGTATTCTTTACCCTCTTCTAATAAATCAGTTAAGAATTTCCGTTCTTTTTCTATTTTTGATAATTGGGGGAAATTGCCCGCTAAGAAAAGTCGTATTAGAACCACCTCCTTTTTATAAAGTTATGAGACTACCATTTTCATTATCTTCCGAAACTACACACAATCCTTCTTTTAATGTAAGTTTTCTTGAAAAATAATCCAATATATTTTCTGCTATCATTTCACAAGATAATGATCCTAAATTTAAAGTAGTATTATGAGGATTTTTTTCTCCTATATATTCACGAATATAGACATCTAATTCCGATTTAATCATAAAGAATTCTAAATATCTATCTGATTCTATCGGTAATAATAATTCCACATAAAACAAATGTCTATGAGGATTTTTTAAAAAAGCGACCTCTTTATATGGACATTCAGGCCAAGAGTGTATTCCTTCAAATTGTGTTCTGACTACTATGAATTTTTTCATTTTGCTCCTATGATAGAGGTAGCTTCTATTTTTTCTATACCCGTGTATGATAATATATCCATACTATGATTTGTTAAATGCAACAGAATATTGGTATTTCCTATTTTTAAATATATTGGTTTGCATTGAGTCATTCTTTTTTTAAGAATTTTATAATGATTGTCGAAAGAATCTGATTCAATTTTTACTTTCATATCGGATTTTCCTTTCCCAAGGCCACGGCCATTCTGGAATACTTTTTTCTAAATCAAAAAAGTATAAAAGGTTTAGTTTATCCCTTAATTCATGAGAGTTACAAAGACCTTTTTCTATGATAATTTCTACAAGACCTTTCGATTTGTCGGCCCAATGTTCGTTTAATTTTAGTTTATACAAATTATGGACATTTTTAAATTCAGACTTACCAAGAATAAATCCTTTTTCATTTAAATAATCTTGAACATATTTTTTGTATTGATTTGTAAGATTATCAAGGTGCATTGTACCTTCTTTGGTAATCTTTTTTGATTGTGTTGAAACAGCAAGAGCCCAAGGTGATTTAGTATAGTCATACTTACCATTTTTTGATCTTGGAACAACAATCATACCATATTTTCCATATTGTACCCATGAAGTTGAATCAACCGAGAAAAAAGGGTATTTAGTCATAAGTTCAGGTGAAGTCATAGCAAATCCGTGAACTTTGCATCTTGGTAATCTATTTTTAGTATCACAAATTAAATCAAAAGCGGGATCACCGACTGTGTGCATCCAATAACTTTTAGTTATTTGTCCTACCCCACCTAATCCAATATAATCATAATTATCTAAATAAAGTTTTAACCATTTAAAATCTTCACCAGGGTGGAATACTGGAAGTGGTTTTAATCCATGATTTTGTTCTAAGTATTTCTGAACTTCCCATGTCATTTCTGGATCAAAAATTATATCCACATTAACATATAATTCTAATAGGTGTTCATTTTTTTTCACAAATTCGGCATAATTATCAATATATTTCCATAATTCTTTAGAGTGTTTATATCCTTCTTTTTCTTTATTTTTTAATAGCAATTGGTATATAGAATGAGCGCCCGAATCAAGAAAAATTCTCAATGATTTCATATATTTACATGACCCCACTTATCTCCTTGCAATATTCTGTAAAGCGTTTTTCTAAGTAACATGTATTTCCTTTAGCATATTAAGAATTGCTTGTTCACATTTCTTTTTTAATGTAATTCTATTTTCTTCAGCCCAATTTTGAAACCATGTAAACTGGTATTCTGATTCGATCATGCTACTAATTTTGCTTATAGCTTCTTGGTAACTTTTAAATCTTAAAGTATCTAAATACATTTCTTTATAAGAAAGTTTATTGGGAATTATAGGTATACAACCAGCAAACAAAGCCTCCTGAATGCCAATACCCCAATACTCTTGATCTGCAAAAGATACCACTATTTTTGATCTGTTCAAAAGATTATAGTAATCTTTTTTGGATAAGTTCAATTCATGGGTTTTTATGAATTGCCAATCTGGAAAATCTTTTTGTAAATCCATTTTTAATTGGTCAAATATTTGTGGATTCTTTTCTTCTACCAATCTATGTGGAAATACTATTATGTTTTCTTTTTCTACTTGTGGAAGATCCTCCCAATATAAGGGGAAACCAGTGACAATAATTTTATTCTGATCCACTATTCGACTTTCAATTAATTCAGATTTATGAAAATTAGTAGCCACAAAAATTTTATCAATTAATTTAAACCAACCGTTTTCAATTTGTCCAGCCCATTTATACATCCCCATTTTGTAAGTGAAATCATTTCGATCATAAGAACCATCATGAAGACAACCGACTATTTTAATATCTTTTTTCAGCCCATCCCTCATGTAAGCTAACATTTCTATACCAGGAAACCACAGGTCTTGGAAGAAAAAAACATCTCCATCTTTAACATAATTGTAATGAAACCAATGGGCTATCCATTTTAATTGGGATGCTTTATAATAATTAGTTCCACAAACATCAAGAAATGAACCAGTTGTTATTTTATCTGTTAATGTTTCACCCGTAACAGTTGTAAAAGACAACAAATTGTGTGCAAATTCGTTTTCAAACCATTTATTCCATTGTATGGAATACCGCATATCTAATGGCTCAATCGGTACATTAAAAATCATTATCTATTCCTTGATAATTGGATTAAGGATAATGCTTCTAATTTAGAATCTAAATGATCTCTAAAAACACCGTAAATTGCAGAAGTAGTCATACCAGAATCATCATACTGATATGATCCTCTATCAGATACACAACTATGTACTGCTCTTAAAATAATCATGGCCCCTTTAGGCTCTGCGGCTTTTACAAAGTAATTTAACACCTCATGAGTTAGAGCTTCTTGAAGTTGGGGTTTATTAGAATAGAAGTTTATTATTCTACTTGGTTTTGATAACCCTATTAATTTTTTATCAGGAATATAAACCAAGTCTGCTTTTCCTCGAAAGGTTAGAAAATGATGAGAACAGGTTGATCTAAAATGGATATTGTCAACAACGATCATTTGGTCATAGTTATGTGAATTTGGAAATACTGAAAAGTTTTCTTCAGGTTCTTTTCCAATATTTTGGAATAGCTCCCGAACGTACATTTTTCCTATACGTTCGGGAGTTCCTTCTAAATTAGGGTCTTGTAGATCAAGACCAAGACCCTCCTCCATAAGTTTTCTAAAATAGAAACTTACTTTTTCTTGATTCATATCTACTCCGATACCTTGTAGATGCCTTCTTTTAATTCAATTTTTAAACTACGTTTTGCTTTTAAATGTTCAATATGATTTCTAACACGCATATTGGTGGTACCGAGTTTTTCAGCCGCTTCAGCGATTTTGATACCTTCAAAAAGCATATCATCTAATTGGGCAGCTTGTGTACCTACTTTATGACCATACCGAGATTTTTCTACAGGAGCTTTTTCTTTCTTTTCTTTTGGTGGCTTGGGTTCTTTGGGGGATTTCGGTTCTTTTACAGCCTTTTCTTTCTTTTCTTTTGGTGGCTTGGGTTCTGTCTTAACAGGTTCTTCTTCCTCTTTTTCCTCTTCTTTTTCTTCTTCTTTTGTAGGTTCCTCTACAGGATCTTTAGGTTTAACTTCAGTATCTTCTCCATACAGAAAGTTCCACATTTCAGCAGTAACTTCAGGAATACCTTCAGTCTTATCAGGATGATTGTCAATAATATCATCCATTTTTTCTGTAAAGAGTTCCACCAATTTTTCCTTAGATTGCCCAAATGTTTTGACTTTGACATCAATTATACCAGAGTCATTTAAAGCTTTAATGGCTTCCTTCAATTTAGTCAAATCCACTTCTTTCAAGTCTTTCATAATTCCTCCTTGTTGTTTTTAGTCCTTCGGACTTATTGTTTGATACTTATATCATATCATGTTTTTAGATATTTTGAAAATTTATTTTTCCCTTTTTAAGCGATTTTTAAAAATTTGTGAATCTGAAAATTTAATGACCAATCAAATAGTTTATGCTCTTGAATTGTTTTAATAAGTGTCTTTACATCAATACCCCCTTTCAGCGGACTAAAGAAAAATCTTGCTCGGCATCCTTGCTTAACGAGTTCTTTTTTTACTTCCACAGCATTCCATAAATCAATAATATCAGCAATAACAAATTTTACAAAATCCTTTTCGGTTAAAAAAATAAAAGCTTCTGTTACCATTTTTTCTGGAAATTGTAATTTGTAATCCACAATCCAACATAAATCTTTATACCATTTAAAATAATTAAGTATAGAAAAACTACCGTTTGTTTCTACACTAATTTGGTAATTCCTTGTAACTAAAGCACTTAACAAGGTGCGAAAATCGTTTTGCATTAAGGGTTCTCCACCCGTTATTGTAATCTTTTTGCATCCATACTTTTCTACAACTTTTAATATTTCATAATAAGTCATATCTTGACCAGCATCTTTTTCTTGTGCGTCGGGGGTGTCACAATAGGAACATGGTGTTCCTTCTATTGAAAAATTACAGCCAGCAAAACGGATAAACGTAGAAAATGTTCCTTGTCCCCAATTGTTACACTCTCCGTCAATCGAATTGAATATAGAATTAATTATCATATTATCACCTCAATGTAAATATATTCCCATTGTTTATATCTTCTACTTTTTGTACCAATAGTTTCAGCATAACAAAGTTCACCCTTTCGTATGGTTTTAAAACAAAGGTTGCAAGTATAATCTTGTAGAGCAATTCCTTTCTTTTGAAAAATCCATTTATCTTTGTCCACTTTTTTAAGTGTGGCACATTTTGGACAAACCAATCTTTTTGTCAATTCAGTTCTCCTTTTCTGGAACTATATGATAATTATGGTAATCTTCTTTGCAATCATATTTTTCTTTATAACCAGGTTCACAAACTTCATTAAGAGCATCACAAGGTGATAAATCTTCTACTGTGCAACCACATTCTCCGAAACTATTAAATAACCCATCATAATTATTATCCTTTAAATATTTTAAAACAATGTCTTTCACATTCATATCGTTTTCCTCCATTCCGCATAAGAATCTTCCGTTTCATAAAGTCTCACCTTTGTCAATATTGCTTCTTTTGAAAAAGGTTCTATATAGTATAATTGATTTACTATCCAATATACTATATTTTCTGCTGTAGGATTAGGTATTGTGTCGTTCAAATAAGAATGGTCTAAAATAGAAATTATTAAAGTATCCACTATTTTCTTCAACAAAGAGAAGTCAATCACCATACCACTTTTATAAGTGACGCTGGGAATAGCTGATACCTCTATTTCTAATTGGAACCCATGGCCATGGAGATTTTTGCATTTTCCATCATAGTTCGGTAAACTGTGTGCCGCATCAAATTTAAATTTTTTTGTAACTGAAATATTTCCATGTATAGAAACCATTTTTTACTCTCCTTAATCAATATCAAATATTCTTTCGGAATCAAGTTCAACTTGTCCTAAATCCAATTGTTGTAAAACTACACAAGTCTCATCTTCATTAAAATCCATATGCCTATGACCCAATAATCCTATTCTAACTTGTTTGTTCCTTTTTTCCTCCTTTGTTTGGTTAATGGACATAAAAATATCAACATGACCTAAAATACCAATCCATTCGGAAATAGATTCCTGATCCATTTGTTTTTTATAAATTGCTCCCCTATTCCCTTGCCATCCTGTAACAACTAAACACCTTCTTTCAGCAGCCAATTGTCCTAAAGTTTTCCAAGTATCATCAATTTGTTCTCTTTTTTGTGCTTTAGAATCTTCTGGTTTTAAAATACCAGCATAGTCAATAAGGATAACATCTGGAATAAAGTCTTCAGTTTGTTCGAGAATATCTAAATCCCTTTTTATATCAGAAATATTAGCAGAAAATTTAGGGTAACTTATTGTCCTGATATTTGATCCATACATTTTTTGAAAACTTCTGATAGATTTTACCACATTTTTCAAAGTGAATTTCGGTCTTTTTAAATATTCAAACCATGTTTCCATTTGGTACTCATTCGTACCTTTACAAATAGAACACGGTTTATATTTTAAGTCTTTAGTAAATTCACTTCTTATACCTTCTTCGTTTATCAGCCTTATATGGTTTGTTCTTTTTGGATTAGTGCATTCACCTGTTTGATTATGGATACAATCAAAAACAGGATAGATAAATTCAGGGTCATCTGAATCTCCT
>Ga0069004_10000012_pt1 | contig 21434 bp, 18 predicted proteins | sample WestPond_Cattail_2_FD_62358 | JGI IMG/M metagenome (GOLD analysis project Ga0069004, IMG submission 62358) | Wetland microbial communities from the San Francisco Bay, California, USA, that impact long-term carbon sequestration - WestPond_CattailB_D2 | ecosystem: Environmental > Aquatic > Marine...
TCGGATACGATACGAAAAAAGTGCCTTTTGAAATAACGGCTGCCAGTCCTACATACGCTGCCGGAAAGATTAGACTAGGCAGCACAGGTATAATGTTGAAAGAAGCTGTGGTAACAGGCAAAGCCATACAAGTGGTGGTAAAAGAAGATACCATAGTGTATAATGCTGCTGCATTTAAAGTGGCTGAAGGATCTATGCTTGAAGATTTGGTGAAAAAACTTCCAGGTGCGGTTATTGACAACAGCGGGAACATCACCATTAACGGCAAACAGGTGAAAAAGATATTGGTTGACGGTAAAGAGTTTTTCACCGACGACCCGACTGTGGCAATGAAGAATTTGCCTGCCAACATGGTAAATAAATTAAAAACATATGATAAACAATCAGACTTCACCAAACTAACCGGTATAGACGACGGAAATGAAGAAACTGTACTTGACTTGCAAGTAAAGCCTGGAATGAAAGACGGCTGGGTAGGTCAAGTAAAATTAGGCGCAGGCAACCAAGGCAGATATGAAGAAAACCTTAATGCAAATAGATTCTTGGATAACTCACAATTCTCTGCAATAGGCAGTGCAAATAATATAAACAGTCAAGGATTCTCGGAATTCGGAGGAGGAGGAATGGGATTCAATACAAATGCCGGACAGGGAATAAATACTACAAAGACTCTAGGTGTTAACTTTGCTGAAGATAAAGGTAAATTGCAAATAGGTGGTGACGGTCGATTAGGTTTCACCAATCGTAAAGGTGTTAGTGAACAAAATACGACAACATCTTATGGTGCCGACACTTTCAACTATAACACAAACAATAATAATTCTATCCGTAAAAATGACGAGTTCCACGGAAACTTCCGCTTGGAATGGGACCCAGATTCAACAACAAGCTTCATTTTCCGTCCTACATTTACGTGGAATAGAGCTAATACTACCACAGACGGTACTTCACGCACTTACAATACAAAATATCCTTATGTTGAAGGTAGTGCTACGGAACGTGGAGTAAACTATAAAGACGGTAGTTCGAAATCATCCGGAAATGGAGTTCAAACAAGCGGTAATCTTCAATTTACAAAACGATTGAATAAAAAAGGACGTAACGTCTCTGTTTTCGGCAGTTATGGATATAACAAACAAAATACCGATCAGTATTCACTCAACAATATCGACTATTTAGTTCAGGATAGCACAGTATTGCAAAACAGGTATATTCCTACAAACAATCACGGATACAATTATGAAATAGGGGTTTCTTATTCGGAACCGGTTTTCACACAAAGATTCCTGCAATTAAGATATAGTTATAGTTATCAGCACAATACGCTTGACAAATATACTTATGAAAGTAATGATACATCACAATATGCAGGTTATTCAAACCAAGCTATAGAATCTCTTGGAAGCGGATATTACAATAATTACTCTGCACACAGCATAGGACTGTCATTACGCACGATTCGCACTAACTATCAATATAATATAGGTTTTACTCTACAACCGCAGTCTTCGCAAACATTTACTTATTACGGGTTGAACAAAAAAACAGAACCTCTGAAACAACATGTACTGAACTATTCACCCGACGTAGAGTTTCGCTATCGTTTCAATCGTACCAAACAATTACGAATCACTTATCGCGGGCAAAGCAGTGCGCCAAGCATTTCAAACTTGCAAGCTATAATAAGCAACACAGACTCATTAAATATACAATACGGTAATCCGAATTTAAAACCGTCATACACAAACTCATTAAGAATGATGTATAATAACTTCATGCAATCCAGCCAAAGCAGTATTATGGGAATGTTGAATTTCCAGAATACTCTTAACGGCACAACAACGCAAACAACCTACATAAACAAAACAGGTGGTACAGTGTCACACCTTGTAAATGTAAACGGTAATTGGAGCGTTGACGGACACATGATGTACAATACATCATTGACTAAAGACAATTCGTTCACGATGAACTCTTTCACAAATGTTTCGTACAGTAACCAAGTTGGATACACCAGCGTAAGCGACACAACTTCTACAAGTGCATACTCGGAGAAGTTTACTTTAGGCGAGAAAAGTACTACTTACAATTTAAGCTTAGGGCAAAACTTACGTTTCGGTTACCGAAACGATTGGTTGGATGTTAACTTATCAGGAGGCTTGACATACGGAAAAATCCATAACAACAAGCTCACAACAAACAACAACAATCAAGAAACATGGAACTACACCATAGGTAATGATTTCAATATAACTTTCCCGTGGAGTGTATACCTGACAAGCAATCTGAATTACACAATACGTGAAGGTTACAGTGGCGCTTCAGAAAAAAACGAATGTTTATGGAATGCACAACTAACAAAGAGCTTCCTAGAAAACAATGCAGGCAGTCTTCAATTTAAGATTAATGATATCCTGCATCAACAAAAGAATATTAGCAGAACAAACACGAATCAAAGTGTGATAGATACACGTTACAACACGTTAGGCAGCTATTGCACTCTTTCATTTATATGGAAATTCAACACGCTGGGTCAAAAAGGTAATGATAGACGTCATTCGCCGATGATGCATGACGGTTTCGGAGGAGGCCGCAGAGGCGGAGGCGGCTTAGGAGGTCCTGGTGGTTATGGCGGAGGCGGTGGCCCGATGTGACAACAAGGCACAAAAAAAGATGGTTGAATAAACCATCTTTTTTATGCTATTTTTAAGAAAAATCATGCTGTAACAACAACTTTCTTCTCTCTAATCTTAGCTTTCTTACCGGTAAGCTTACGTAAATAATACAATTTAGCGCGACGAACTTTACCTACCTTATTTACTTCGATACTATCGATAAAAGGTGAGTCAATCGGGAAAATACGTTCTACACCGATAGAACCTGACATTTTACGAACTGTAAAACGCTTCTTATTACCTTCACCTGAGATCTTGATAACAATACCACGATAAGATTGGATACGTTCTTTGTTACCTTCATTAATACGATATGCAACCGTAATTGTATCACCCGCTTTAAAAGAAGGGAATGTCTTACCTGTTGCAAATGCTTCTTCAGCAATTTTAATAAAATCCATTTTAAATGACTTTTGATTGTTATACGTCTTACGCAATATATCAAATTACACTTCTTTGACAGCGATTGCGCGAAAGCAATTAGCTGGGCTATCCGGATTCGAACCAGAAAAGTCAGTGCCAGAAACTGAAGTGTTACCATTACACCATAGCCCAAAAGCATATTTTCGAATTGCTCGGCAAAAGTACATATTTTTTCGACAATCGAGAAAACTTTGCAATTTTTTTTTGTTAATATACCAAAAACCTAAGATATTTGTTACTTAAAATACTTTTTATTATAGAAAAGAACTATCTTTGTGCACTAATTGTATAGTACATTTTATAAGTATGACAGAGACAAAAAAGTTAGTTAACACAATCGTTGAAGGAATTCAAGAAAAAAAAGGTTACAAAATTGTTATTGCCGACCTTACCCATATAGATAACACGATATGTAAATATTTTATCATTTGCCAAGGTAATTCCCCAAGTCAAGTTTCAGCCGTTACCGATGAAATATATGACCATGTATGCGAAGACAGTGGAGAAAAGCCTATATCTATTGACGGGAAAAATAACTCCGAATGGGTGGCCATTGACTACAGTGACATTGTAGTACATGTATTTTTGCCGGAGATTCGTAAATACTACGATTTGGAACACCTTTGGGAAGATGCACAACTGACAGAAATCGCAGATTTTAATTAAATAGACAAGATAATGGAAGATCAAAATAAACCGAATATTAATGATAATAATGATAATGGCACAAAACCAGGACCACCACATTTCAACCTTAATTGGATGTTTGCCATTATCGGCGTCATATTAGCAGTTCTGTATTTTGCCGATGGCGGCCAAAATACTGGAAAAGATGTTAGTTACACTAAATTCCAGGATTATGTCGCGAGGGGGTTCGTATCTAAAATAGTTACTTACAGTGATAATACGGTTGATATTTATATCACGCCCAATCATGTGAAAGATGTGTTCGGCCCCGACTCAAACAAGGTCGGCCATTTACCTATACTTAATACACACGCTCCATCTGCCGAGGCTGTAACAAATTTCATACAACAGCAACGTACACAGCACCATTTTAAAGGTGAAGAATCTTATTCTGAGAAAAATAATTATTTTTCGTCAATTCTTATACAGTTGTTGCCTATAGTATTAATAATCGCCATCTGGATATTCATAATGAGGCGAATGGGCAACGGTGGATCGAACAACGGAGGCGGCATATTCAGCGTGGGCAGATCAAAGGCTCAATTGTTTGACAAGAATGGCAAACAGATGAAAATAACGTTTAAAGACGTGGCTGGATTAGCCGGCGCTAAACAAGAAGTGGAGGAAATTGTGGAGTTTTTAAAAGAACCTCAAAAATATACCGAATTGGGGGGAAAGATACCTAAAGGAGCTTTACTGGTAGGTCCTCCGGGAACAGGAAAGACTCTTTTGGCTAAAGCCGTTGCTGGTGAAGCTAATGTTCCGTTCTTCTCGCTTTCAGGCTCCGACTTCGTAGAGATGTTCGTCGGCGTAGGTGCTTCACGTGTGCGTGACTTGTTCAAGCAAGCTAAGGAAAAAGCTCCGTGTATTATCTTCATTGATGAAATTGATGCCGTTGGACGCGCCCGCGGTAAGAACCCAAGTTTAGGCGGTAATGATGAACGTGAAAGCACATTGAACCAACTACTTACCGAGATGGACGGTTTCGGTACCAACAGCGGTATAATTGTATTGGCTGCCACCAACCGTGTAGATATATTGGATAAGGCACTTTTGCGTGCCGGTCGTTTCGATCGCCAAATCCATGTTGACTTACCTGATTTGAACGAACGTAAAGAAATATTTGAAGTACATTTACGCCCTATAAAAATTGATGAATCGGTTGATGTAGACTTACTTGCACGCCAAACGCCCGGTTTCTCAGGTGCTGATATTGCGAATGTATGTAATGAAGCGGCACTTATTGCAGCGCGTCACCACAAGAGCTTTGTCGGTAAACAAGACTTCCTTGATGCCGTTGACCGTATAGTCGGCGGACTTGAAAAGAAGACAAAAATTATGACAGCCAAAGAGCGTAGTACAATAGCGCTTCATGAAGCCGGACATGCATCAATCTCGTGGTTGCTTGAATATGCCAACCCATTGATAAAAGTAACTATTGTTCCGCGCGGACAAGCATTGGGAGCTGCCTGGTATCTACCCGAAGAACGCCAAATAACAACCAAAGAAGAAATGCTTGACGAGATATGTTCGCTACTTGGCGGACGTGCCGCTGAAGAACTCTTCACCGGACATATATCTTCAGGTGCTATGAACGATTTGGAACGCGTAACCAAACAAGTATACGGAACGATTGCATATATGGGTATGAGCGATAAGTTGCCAAATATATGCTACTACAATAATCAGGAATATTCTTTTGAAAAGCCATACAGCGAAAAGACGGCCGAGAATATCGACAATGCGGCAAAAGAATTAATAGCCGAACAATATGCCCGTGCCAAGAAAATACTTTCCGAGAACAAGGAAAAGCATAACCAGTTAGCTCAATTATTAATTGACAAAGAGGTAATTATGGCTGAAGATGTTGAACGAATATTCGGTAAACGCCCATGGCACTCACGCTCTGAAGAGATTATGGAAGAAGATGATAAGATGAAAGAGCAAAAAGATGAAGAGGCTGGTAAAGAGCAAGAAAGTACCGAAAAAGAACAAAAAGACACACCGGATACTACAATAGAAAATAATGAAAAACAATAATCTATTACTCCGAACGGCTACAGGCATCTGCTTTGTAGCCGTCGTAGTGAGTTGCATACTATTCAGCTATTACAGTTACGCCATACTATTCACTGTTTTTTGCGCATTAAGTATTTGGGAATTTTGTACGCTCGTCAACAAAAAAGATAATGTAAACGTAAACTGCTTCATCAATATAATATCAGGTATTTACTTATTTTACGCATTCTTCGGCTTCTGTAAAAACGAAGTAGGATCATATATTTTCATACCATATCTTATTTTAATTATTTATTCAATAGTGAGTGAGATATACAGAAAACATAAAGATCCGATAGAGACATGGGCTCACACAATGCTTGCTCAGATATATGTTGCTTTACCTTTTGCCTTACTTAATGTGATAGCATTTCAAATAGTTACAGGTTCCAATGGAGAAATAGCGTACCACCCTACTCTATTGTTATCAATTTTTATATTCATTTGGTTGAATGACACAGGGGCCTATTGTACCGGTTCACTCATAGGCAAACACAAGCTGTTTCCACGCATATCTCCGATGAAATCATGGGAAGGTTCAATAGGAGGAGGTATTTTAGTCATAATTGTTGCATTAATCTTCTCTCACTTTTTCAATGATTTGTCTGTCGCAGGATGGTTGGGATTCGGATTGGTAATAGTTGTTTTCGGTACGCTTGGTGATTTGGTTGAGTCGCTTTTCAAACGTACGTTAGGAATAAAAGATTCCGGCAACATACTTCCGGGACACGGAGGAATGCTTGACCGTTTCGACAGTGCAATAATAGCTATCCCAGCTGTTATTGTATACCTTTATACATTATCATTGTTTGCTTAATAGAGCTATCATTTGCTTTGCTGCATTTGTTGAAGTGTCAGTATTTCCCAAGAAAGCAGCCATTTTATCATAATCTGAAAGCATCTTGTTGCGGGAATCACCGTCATTATATATTTTCACCAACTCATTTTTTATATTTGCCAATGTCATCTTATCAGCAACCAATTCCGTTACTATTTCATGTCCTGATATAAGATTCACCAGTGAGACGTATTTCACGTGCAAAATACCCCGTTTTAAAAATGAAATTATCTTTCCGATTGGAGTATGGTAGCATACAACCTGAGGTACACGAAATAAAGCCGTCTCCAGCGTGGCAGTACCGGATGTAACTAATGCAGCACGGGAATGAGAAAGTAATTCATACGTTTTATTATAGACGATTTTCACTTTAGTGCCTTTCAAAAACTTATCATAATAATCTAAAGGGATTCCGGGTGCACCGGCTAATACTACCTGACAATCATTGAACGAAGAAGCAGCTTTAATCATCATCGGCAAATTGTAGTTAATTTCCTGCTTTCTACTTCCCGCCAACAAAGCCAATATTGGCAACTGCGATAGGTCGTTCTCTTTTATGAAAGATCCGAAATTGTCTGTATATCTCTCTTTAAATGTCATCACCTCATTAACCGTCGGATTACCTACATAATGTATGTTATAATCATGCTTTTGATAAAAAGATACCTCAAAAGGCAAAATGGAAAACATCTCATCGACATCGCGCTTGATATTCTTAATACGATATTCTTTCCATGCCCATATTTTCGGAGAAATATAATAATAAACAGGTATAGACGTATTAGCTTTAACATACTTTGCTATGGAAAGATTAAAGCCTGGGTAGTCTACTAAAATAATCACATCGGGTTGCCATTCAACAATATACCGCTTACATAGCTTCATATTCTTTAAAATAGTACGAGCATGGATTAATACAGGAATAAATCCCATATAAGCCAAATCTTTATAATGCTTCAACATTAAGCCCCCTTCGGCCTTCATCAAATCACCACCGAAGAAATGAAAATCGGCGTTGTTATCAGCTGTTTTTAATGCATGCATCAGATTTGCAGCATGCAAATCTCCTGAAGCCTCTCCTACTATCAAGAAATATTTCATAAATTCCAAGACTTAATTTTATCAATCATATCATAAGCTGTAAAATCAACAGTAATCGGTGTTACAGCAGCATATCCGTTACGGAAAGCCCAACGATCGGATTCTTTGTTATCCGGCTCTTTTTCTACAAACTCACCTGTCAACCAATAATAGTCATAACCGCGCGGATGCGTTTGCTTAACCCACTCATTCTCCCATACTCCTGATGATTGACGGCACACTTTAATTCCTTTCAACTCGCCTTCAGCCGGAAAATTCACATTTAGGCATACGCCGTCGGGCAACCCTTTATCAAGCACTTTTTGAGCAATACGTCGTATTGCATCCGAACAATGCCCAAACTCGGCATCTGCACTATGATTGTCAACCGAATAACCGATAGACGGAATACCATTCAGGCAACCTTCCATAACAGCACCTATAGTACCTGAATAAATTGCATTTATACCGGCATTGTCACCATGATTGATTCCTGCTATCAACAAATCAGGCTTACGCTCAAGTACAGTAGTTTTGGCAAGCTTTACACAATCAACCGGAGTGCCGTCGCACCAATAAATCTTAACATTATCGCTTTGTTCCACCAAGCCGTAGCGCACAGGATGGTTAGCCGTGATTGCACTTGACTTGCCTGAACGGGAACGATTAGGAGCCATCACTACCAATTCTCCCATATCACCGATATATTTTATTAACTCATTAATACCCTTAGCCTGGTATCCGTCATCGTTAGAAATAAAAATCAGAGGTCTTTTCTCTCCCATACTCTAATAAATTTGCAGCAAAAGTATAGAAAATTTATTCTTTTTACATGTTTATAAGTATTAAGTTATGCAAGCCAATGAAAAAAAACGGCAAAAATCAATCAAAATTACATATCTTTGTGGCTGATAGTTATTAACAAAAAATATAAGTTATCAACAGTTTTGGCAAAGAATCCTTTTTTTTGTTGACTGGATAAGTAATTATTACTTATTTCACCGCACAAAAAGAAAACTTATGGGAAAAATCATAGCTTTGGCCAATCAAAAGGGCGGTGTAGGAAAAACTACTACAGCCATAAATTTAGCAGCATCGTTGGCCACTCTTGAAAAGAAGGTGCTGGTAATAGATGAGGATCCGCAAGCAAATGCTTCTTCAGGTTTAGGTGTAGATATTAAAAAAATCGATTGCAGCATTTACGAGTGTCTCATCAACAACACAGATCCGCATGAAGCCATTTATACGACAGATATAGATGGATTGGATATTATACCTTCACATATTGACTTAGTTGGTGCAGAAATTGAAATGCTTGACTTGCCGGATCGTGAAAAAGTATTGAAGAAAGTGCTTGATCCTATGCGTGTAGAATATGATTATATACTGATTGATTGCTCTCCTTCATTAGGTTTGCTGACAGTTAATGCGCTGACATGCGCTGACTCGGTTATCATTCCGGTGCAATGCGAATACTTTGCCCTTGAAGGAATAAGCAAACTGCTTAATACTATCAAGATTATCAAATCGCGATTAAATACGGCACTTGAAATCGAAGGATTTGTACTTACTATGTACGACTCGCGTTTACGCTTGGCAAACCAGATTTACGACGAAGTGAAAAAACATTTCCAAGAACTTGTATTCAAAACTGTTATTCAGCGCAATGTCAAATTAAGCGAAGCACCAAGTCACGGACTGCCTGTAATCTTATATGACGCAGAATCAACAGGCTCGAAGAACTACTTATCTTTGGCAAAGGAGATTATTAATCATAACGAACAGAAAAAAGAGGAGAAATAAATATATATGTCAGTACATAAGAAATTTGCTTTAGGCAGAGGCTTGGATGCCCTAATGGAGACCGATGAAGTGAAAACTCAGGGTTCATCTACCATTAACGAAGTGGAGCTATCGAAAATATCGGTTAATCCGAATCAACCGCGACGTGAATTCGATCAGGAATCGCTACAGGAACTGGCAGATTCCATTAAAGAAATAGGTATCATTCAACCTATAACCTTAAGGGAAATTTCCGATGATTCGTATCAGATTATTGCCGGTGAACGGCGATTTCGTGCATCACAATTAGCCGGACTAAAAACAATTACCGCCTACATTCGTACCGCTAATGATGAAAACATGATGGAAATGGCCTTAATTGAAAATATTCAACGTGAAGACTTAAATTCACTTGAAATTGCATTGGCATATCAGCATCTTATCGAACAATACAGCCTTACTCAGGAAAAATTAAGCGAACGCGTAGGTAAAAAGAGAACTACTATTGCAAATTATATAAGGCTACTTAAATTACCGGCAGAAATACAAATTGCACTTCGCAACAAAACCATTGATATGGGGCATGCCCGTGCATTACTGACATTGGAAAATCCTAAATTACAAATAAAAGTCTTCAAAGATACCCTTGCCCATAATTATTCGGTACGTAAAGTGGAAGAGGTTGTGAAGACTCTCAGCCAAGCAAGCGAGGCTAAAAACGATACAAAAAATTCAGAATCATCATACAAGACACCTGAAGAATATAACATATTGAAAGAGCATTTATCCAATTTCTTCAATACAAAAGTCACACTCGTTTTTAATAAAAAAGGAAAGGGAAAAATCAACATTCCTTTCAATAACGAGTCGGAACTTGAGCATATAATGGAACTTTTGGATAATTCAAAAAAATAATAACATTTTGAAGTTACGAATAACAACATACCAAAAACTCATGGTACTATTATTTTGTCTGATGCCATTCGTCGCAATCGATCACACATCAGCTCAACATATTATCAGTCCTACAGACTCACTAAAAAACTTGCCGAAAGCCTACAGGCACCGGCAAGGTGAAGCTGCCATAAAGGATTCATTAATTGCTGACAGCATCAGGCAAGCTAACCAACGTGCAATTAAACTAAACGAAGCTACTATCAATGCCAAGAAATTAGCGGCAGATTCATTAAAACACCACAGACCTATATTCACTCCCAATTCAACACGTGCCACTTGGTTAGCAGCCGTATTCCCGGGTGCAGGTCAAATATATAATCGAAAGTATTGGAAACTTCCTATCATTTATGGCGGTTTTATCGGATGCGCCTACGCTCTGTCATGGAACAATAAATATTATAAAGATTACTCACAAGCTTATCTTGATATAATGAGCAACGACCCTACACGTACAAGTTATCTCAATTTTTTACCAAAAGGATATACAGTAAACTCAAGTAATCTTTCATGGTTACAAACAGTATTCCAGAATAAAAAGAATTACTACCGAAAATATAGAGATATGAGTATATTTGCTTTTATAGGCGTATATCTTATATCAGTTATCGATGCTTATGTCGATGCCGAACTGTCCACTGTGGATATTACGCCTGACATTAGCATGCATGTTGAACCTGCTGCATTAAATTATGCCAACAATTCCAGTAAAAAAGCGATAGGCTTACAATGCAGCTTTAATTTTTGAAAGCAAATATCATGAAAAAATTATTACTTATTACAATCTGTTTATTAGGATTTGGCATCTCGAACGCCCAACAAATGTCGGATACTATGTATATTCCACATAGTTTAACAGGCAATATTGACAGTTTGCTTAACGATTACCGTGCACGCACAGCTTTATCAACACCAAAAAATTGTGAGCAAAAAGATGTAAACCCATTCTTTCCGGATTCGGTTTATATAACACGACTACGTCAACTGCCGGACATTATTGAAATGCCGTACAACGATGTCGTACGTAAATTCATCGACCTTTATACTACAAAATACCGCAAGAAATTTTCATATATCTTGGGTATATCCAACTTTTATATGCCTATATTCGAAGAGGCATTGGATGTTTACGATTTACCTCAGGAATTAAAATATCTGCCGATTATTGAATCGGCTCTTAATCCTAACGCCGAATCACCTACAGGTGGTGTCGGTTTATGGCAATTGCCGTTAGAAACGGTTAAGGCATACGATTTGGAGATGAACAGTTTGGTTGATGAACGCCGTGACCCGATAAAATCTACTTGGGCAGCCGTACATTATCTTAAAGACCTATACTCGATTTACAGGGATTGGAATTTAGTAATCGCAGCTTACAACTGCGGACCCGACAATATAAATAAGGCTATTCATCGTGCAGACGGAACACGCGATTATTGGAAAATATATAACCGCTTGCCTAATGATACACGTGGATACGTACCGGCTTTTATTGCTGCCAACTATATCATGAACTATTATTGTAATCACAATATATGCCCGATGGTGGCAGACTTAGGGCAAAACACCGATACCATTCAAATAAACCACCGCCTGCATTTTCAACAAATTGCAGGTATTTGCAAGACAAATATTGACGAAATCCGCGCACTTAACCCACAATATAAAATGGATATTGTCCCTGGTGGAAAACTATACACTCTACGATTACCTATTGATATTGTAAGTAAATTCATCGACAATGAAGATGCCATATATAAATACCGTACCAATGAATTATTCACAAATCGCGAAACAGTAGCGTTAGACCAATCGCTTAAATCAGCAGCCACCCCCGCATCAATAACATCTTCATCAAATTCAAACGACGACAGTGAAGATGCTGCAACTCACAGGCATTACAGGAATCATAGAAAACATCACTCTGCATCAAGCGGGAGAAAGACAAGAAGTTCCAGAAAGTCGAGGAGTTCTAAGAAGTCGAAACACTCTAAACATTCGAAACAAACAAAAAAACATTCACGCAAACATTCGAGAAGACGTAGATAAATAACTATATTTGCATAAAATAGAATTTTATGACAAACACCGAAACCGAAAACATAAACGACAATGAAAAGCTGGTACAGCAAAGTTTTCAAGAATTGATTGACGACTATTTGGCAAGCATTCACCGAAAACATACTGATATTATAACCAAAGCTTTTCATTTCGCAAATGAAGCACACAAAGGTGTCAAACGCCAATCAGGCGAACCTTATATCATGCATCCGATTGCCGTTGCCAAGATAGTATGCAATGAGATAGGGCTGGGTTCTACTTCTATTTCCGCAGCATTGCTGCATGACGTGGTTGAAGACACCGACTACACCATTGAAGATATAGAAAATGTTTTCGGTCCGAAAATTGCACAAATTGTGGATGGACTTACGAAGATTTCAGGTGGAATATTCGGTGACAGAGCCTCAACACAAGCAGAGAACTTTAAGAAATTATTACTCACCATGAACGATGATATTCGTGTTATTCTCATAAAAATAGCCGATCGTCTTCATAATATGCGTACATTAGGTTCTCTTTCCCCTTACAAACAATATAAGATAGCAGGTGAAACGCTTTATATTTATGCCCCACTGGCTTTTCGCCTGGGACTTAATAAAATAAAGACCGAACTTGAGAATCTAAGTTTCCGATATGAGCACCCTGAAAAATATGCCGAAATAGAAAACAAAATCAAATCAGGACAAGCCAAGCGCGAAACTTTATTCACCAATTTTACAGCTCCAATACGCAAGTTCCTTGACGAATTAGGATACGAATATGAGATAAAAGCACGTGTAAAATCACCTTACTCCATTTGGAAAAAGATGGAAACAAAGCATGTGGCTTTTGAAGATATATATGATATTCTGGCCGTACGCATCGTTTTCAAACCACTGAAAGCGGAAGAAGAAGAGAATGAATGTTTCGGCATTTACGTTCGCCTAAGTAAAATATACCGCCCGCACCCCGACCGTTTGCGTGACTGGATAAGTCACCCGAAAGCCAACGGGTATCAGTCATTGCACGTAACGTTAATGAGCAACGAAGGCAGATGGATTGAAGTTCAAATACGCAGCCAACGAATGGATGAAATAGCCGAACAAGGATTTGCCGCCCATTGGAAATATAAAAGCGGCGAGCATAGCGAAGACGACCTTGACAAATGGTTGAAGACCATAAAAGAAATACTTAAAGATCCGCAACCTGATGCCATTGATTTTCTTGATACAATTAAACTTAATCTTTTCGCTACCGAGATATTCGTATTTACTCCTAAAGGCGAAATCAAAACAATGCCTCAGAATTCAACGGCATTGGATTTTGCTTTCTCTATTCACTCTTACTTAGGTACTCACTGTATAGGAGCAAAAATAAATCATAAGCTTGAGCCGCTCAGTTATAAACTAAAAAGCGGAGACCAAGTAGAAATTATCTCATCTAAAGCTCAGCGTGTACAACCTTCATGGGTAAACTTCGTGACAACAGCACGTGCTAAATCAAAAATATTGTCTATATTGAAAAAGATGCGTGCTCAAGACACAATAGAAGGAGAGAGCATGTTACATAAATTTCTTGATGATGAAGGATTCAAAAAAGACCAATATACAATACAAAAATTATACAAACTACACAATTTTACAAACAAAGAAGATCTCCTTGAAGCTGTAGGAACTCATTCAATAGTCTTAGGTGATGTTGATCGTGACATTTTAAAAAACAAACATTTTCAGAATTGGAAACGATTTATTCCTTTTTTTAGCGCGAACAATAGTAAAGACCAAGTTGATAAAAACGATGAAGAGTCCACAAGAAATGCCAATCCTCAGGAAATTGATCGTAGGAAAATACTAAAATTAACAGATGATACCATCCGGAAGAACTTTAAGATAGCCGATTGCTGTAAGCCAATACCCGGTGACGATGTACTTGGATATATCGATGATTCAGGGCAAATAATAATACACAAACGTCAATGTCCCATAGCATCAAGACTGAAAAGCAGTTACGGTAACCGTATTATAGCCGCTGTATGGGACACCAGTAAAACTTTATCATTCACTGTACCGTTATATATAAGAGGTATAGACAATGTAGGCTTACTTAACCAAGTTACACAAATAATTTCAAACCAACTGAATGTAAATATTCGCAAGTTGAACATTGATACCAAAGACGGCATTTTCGAAGCATACATTTGGTTATACGTGCACGATGTAGAAGACATAAAAACAGTAATAAGCGATTTACGAAAGATAAAGGAAATATCAGAAATACGTAGAATGGACAGTTAATCCAATTCTTTCCTAATATCAAGAATTTCTTTTTTTATACTTTTCAGCCTATTGATCAAACCGAGTTTATCTATAACGTCAGATTTATTATCTGCGATTTTTTTCTTTGCACCTTCCAGCGTTAATCCTTTTTCTTTTACCAGATGGTAAATCAAATGAATCTCTTCAATATCATCTTTTGTGTATTGACGATTGCCTTTGGGTGATTTATGAGGTTTTAATTGCGGAAATTCCTGTTCCCAATAACGCAACAAAGATTCATTCACTCCAAACTGATCAGCTACCTCTTTAATTGAGTAGTATAACTTTAAATCATTATTCGGTTTATATGGCATCCCTTGAACGTTATTTATAATATTTTCTACAAATATAAAACCAAAAACATAAAAACGAGCTATCTTTGTGGAAAATTTATTTGATTATAAACAGATTTAAGATAATTGCTTTATGTTGACTGCAAACGAAATTAGAGAATCGTTTAAACAATTTTTTGCATCGAAAGGGCACCAAATCGTGCCATCAGCACCAATGGTTATTAAAGATGATCCCACATTAATGTTTACCAATGCGGGAATGAACCAATTCAAAGATATAATTTTAGGTAACCAAACACCCAAATTCAAACGAGCCACCGACTCACAAAAGTGCCTCCGTGTAAGCGGCAAACACAATGATTTGGAAGAAGTCGGACACGACACTTACCACCAAACGATGTTTGAGATGTTGGGCAATTGGTCGTTCGGCGATTACTTCAAACAAGGTGCCATTGATTATGCATGGGAATTTTTAACCGATACAGTTAAGCTTGACCCAAACCGTCTCTACGCAACCATATTCGAAGGTTCTCCTGCAGAAGGGCTGAGCCGCGATGAAGAAGCGGCAGAAATTTGGTCGAAACATATTTCAAAAGACCGTATCATCAACGGCAACAAACACGATAACTTTTGGGAAATGGGTGATACAGGACCATGCGGCCCTTGTTCCGAAATTCATATAGACTTACGTCCGGATGAGGAACGCAAAAAAATAGACGGCAAATCATTAGTAAATAAAGACCATCCGCAAGTTATTGAGATTTGGAATCTTGTATTCATGCAATATAATCGTAAAGCCGACGGCACATTGGAGCCGTTGCCCAAACGTGTAATAGACACAGGTATGGGTTTCGAACGCCTTTGCATGGCTTTACAAGGAAAGACGTCAAATTACGATACCGACATATTTCAACCGCTTATCAAAGGCATATCACAGATGGCAGACATAGAATATGGTAAAGACAAGGATAAAGACGTGGCAATGCGTGTTATTGCCGACCACGTACGTACAATAGCTTTCTCAATTACCGACGGTCAATTACCGTCAAATGCAAAGGCAGGATATGTTATTCGTAGGATTCTAAGACGCGCAGTTCGTTACGGCTACACGTTCTTGGGCTTCAAAGAAGCCTTCATGTATAATCTTGTTCCTATCCTGATAAAAAATATGGGTGAAGCTTACCCCGAACTAGTTTCGCAAAAAGAGCTTATAATGAATGTGACCAAGGAAGAAGAAGAATCATTCCTTCGCACTCTCGACAACGGCATTCATTTATTGAACAATGTTATGGATGAAACAAACAAAGCCGGTAAGAAGCAAATTAACGGTAAAGATGCTTTCACTCTTTATGATACATTCGGATTTCCACTTGACCTTACGGAATTGATTCTTCGTGAAAACGGATTAACGCTTAACGAAGACGAATTCAATGCCGAAATGAACAAGCAAAAACAACGTGCTCGCAATGCAGCTGCAGTTGAAACAGGAGACTGGATAGAGTCGCAGCCTGGTATCTCAAACTTTGTGGGTTATGATTACACCGAATATGCAGTACACATTTTACGCTATCGCAAGGTGACGCAGAAGAAAAAGGAGTTTTATGAAATAGTACTTGACAATACTCCTTTTTATGCCGAAAGCGGTGGACAGATAGGTGATACCGGTATTTTGGTACGTGAAGGTGAAACTATCAATGTGCTTGATACAAAGAAAGAGAACAATCTTTCAATACATGTCACCACACAATGCCCTAAAGATCCTTCAGCTGAATTTATGGCTTGTGTTGATGTTGACAAACGCCATGCTTCAGAGGCTAATCACTCGGCAACCCATCTACTTGACCAGGCACTACGCTCGGTTTTAGGAAGCCACGTTGAACAAAAAGGTTCTTTGGTTACACCTGAATCTTTACGTTTCGACTTCTCACACTTTCAGAAAGTGACCGATGAAGAGTTACGCAAAGTGGAACGCATCATTAATGCCCACATTCGCGAAGATATTCCACTGGAAGAAAAGCGTAATTACCCTATTGAAGAGGCAAAGAAATTAGGCGCAATAGCATTGTTCGGTGAGAAATACGGCGACAAGGTGCGTGTAGTTCAATTCGGCCAATCAATTGAATTTTGCGGAGGTACGCATGTAAGCGCAACAGGCAAGATAGGCATGTTCAAAATCATTTCAGAGAGCAGTATTGCAGCCGGCGTTCGCCGTATAGAGGCTGTTACAGGTGCAAAAGCGGAAGAAATGATGGAGAAATATGAAGACAGCATCAAATACATGAAAGAGCTTTTCAATAATGTTCCTGATCTTACCGGAGCGGTAAAGAAATCAATTGATGAAAATGCTGAATTGAAAAAGCAGATAGACGAATTCATGAAAGAAAAAATATCTGCATTAAAGGATAGCTTGGCAAAAGGCGTTGAAGAAATAAATGGCATAAAAATTATAAAACTGGTAGCACCTATGCCATCTCAAATAGCCAAAGACCTGGCATTCCAATTAAGTGCCGATATACCTGATAATTTTATCTTTGCAGCAGGTACTGAAGAATCAAACCGTCCTACATTGACCTTAAGCATAACTAAAGACTTGGTAGCTAAAGGCCTTAATGCAGGAAAAATAATAAAAGAAGCAGCCAAACTCATCCAAGGCGGCGGCGGCGGTCAACCACATTTTGCCACGGCAGGAGGAAAAGATGCAGAAAAATTGCACCAGGCTGTGGATAAAATTATAGAACTGTCAACAATATAATAAAATTATTTTAGTTATATTTGTGTCGTCAAAAATCAACTTTAAAAGAGAAAAAGGTATGAGTAACGTTAAGTGTATTGGAATTTTAACATCAGGAGGTGATGCTCCAGGAATGAATGCCGCCATTAGAGCGGTAACGCGTGCAGCTATTTACAACGGTTTATCTGTAAAGGGTATCTACAGAGGCTATAAAGGATTAATAACAGATGAAATCGTTGACTTCAAGACAGAAAATGTAAGCAACATCATACAGCGAGGAGGTACGATCTTGAAAACGGCGCGTAGCCAGGAATTCAAGACACCTGAAGGTCGCAAATTAGCGTACGATAATATGAAGAAAGAAGGTATCGATGCTCTTGTCATCATCGGTGGTGACGGTTCATTGACCGGAGCTCGCATATTTGCAGAAGAATATGATGTACCTTGCGTAGGCCTGCCGGGAACTATTGATAACGACCTTTACGGAACAGATACAACCATCGGATATGATACGGCATTAAATACTATTATGGAAGCTGTTGATAAAATTCGCGACACAGCCACTTCTCATGAGCGTCTGTTCTTCATCGAAGTTATGGGACGTGATGCAGGCTTTCTTGCATTGAACGGTGCCATTGCCACAGGTTCTGAAGCAGCCATTATCCCTGAATTCAGTACAGAGGTAGACCAGTTGGAAGACCTTATACAGAACGGTTTCCGCAAATCTAAGAACAGTAGTATAGTTATTGTTGCCGAAAGTGAATTAACAGGAGGTGCCATGCATTGTGCAGAACGTGTAAAACAGGAATTCCCCGAATACGATGTACGCGTCACAATCTTGGGACATGTACAAAGAGGTGGAAGCCCAACGGCTCACGACCGTATTCTTGCTTCACGTTTGGGATATGCATCAATTGAAGCTCTTCTTGAAGGACAACGCAATATCATGTGCGGAATACAAAATTCTGAAGTTGTTTACGTGCCATTCACACAAGCAATCAAGAATGACAAACCTATCGACAAAGATTTGGTAAAAATATTGAAGACTCTTTCAATCTAAAAATAAGTCAATGCCCTGCAATATAAATAACATTGCAGGGCAAATTATATCTATCTCAATCATGAGAACAACTCCCAGTTATATTACTACTCTTAAGCCGAACGAGATATTCGTATTCGGTAGCAACCTTTCAGGCAGTCACGGAGGAGGTGCAGCACTCTTGGCTTACAAGCAATTCGGTGCAATATGGGGACAAGGTGTAGGGCTTCAAGGTCAATCATACGGTATTCCCACAATGCATGGTGGAGTGAAAGACATTGCGCCTTACGTAGACGATTTTATAGCTTTTGCCAAACAACATCAAGAAATGACATTCTATGTTACGCGCATCGGATGTGGCATTGCAGGTTTCACAGACGAAGAAATAGCTCCTTTATTCAAAGATGCTGTAAACATAGAGAACATCTATCTTCCTAAAACATTTTGGACAATTCTGCAAAAATAAAGACACGTCACCATTACTTATTGAAGGCGCTAACCTTTACACATAATTAAATATAATGCAATGAAAAAGATTACCTTATTGATACTGAGTATCATGCTAACAATAAACATTGTTGCACAAAACAAGAAAGTACCTGAATTTCGTAAATGGGCACCAACGCCTCCTATGGGTTGGAACAGTTGGGATTGCTACGGCCCTAATGTTACAGAAGCGGAAGTAAAAGCCAATGCCGATTATATGGCAGAACACCTAAAGAAGTATGGTTGGCAATACATTGTGGTTGATATTCGCTGGTATGTTGAAAATCAAACGTCAGGTTACTATAATACTAAAGATCCTGTTTATGTAATCGACAAGTATGGACGCTACTTGCCTGCTACAAATCGTTTCCCTTCAGCTTCTGATGGTACTGGTTTCAAACATCTTGCAGATTACATTCACTCAAAAGGCCTTAAGTTCGGTATACACATCATGCGTGGAATACCGTCTGTTGCAGTCGATAAAAAGCTTCCGATTAAAGGTGACAATGGAGCAACGGCAGCAGATATATATTCACCCGATGTAAGATGCGCATGGTTGAACGACAACTATACAATTGTTGCCGATAAGCCCGGAGCACAAGAATATTACAACTCAATTCTTGACTTATATGCTTCTTGGGGAGTGGACTTCATTAAGGTTGACGACCTTTCACGTCCATATCATCAAGACGAGATTGACATGATACGAAAAGCTATAGATCGTACAGGTCGCCATATCGTATTAAGTATGTCTCCCGGTGAAACGGATATTAAGAAAGCGGAACATGCAAAGACTCATGCAAATATGTGGAGAACGGTTGATGACTTTTGGGATAAATGGGATTTGTTAGCTCATGAATTTGAAGTATGCCCAAAATGGACACCATATATTACAAAAGGAGCATGGCCTGATGCCGATATGTTGCCGCTCGGACATCTTGACTTAAAAAGTAATGCTCGTATGACTAATTTTACGCATGATGAGCAATACACCGTTATGACATTATTCTCTATATTCAAATCTCCTCTGATTTTCGGCGGTAATTTACCTGACAACGACAAATTCACCAATTCATTACTTACAAATGAAGAAGTGCTGTATCTGCACAACAAATCAGTTGGCAACAAGCAATGGTACAATAAGGATGGAGTTGTTGCATGGATTGCAAAAGACCCGGCCAACGGAAATAAATTTCTTGCATTATTTTATATAGGCCGGAAAGGTGACGAAAAAGAACACACAGACAATCGACAAGTTACAGTTGACTTAAAGGCTCTTGGTTATAAAGGAAACGTGAAAATACGCGATATGTGGAAACACACAACCTTGGGCACATATTCACGATCAAAATTCAAACCGATTATAAAATATCATGGTGCAGGACTGTACCGACTATTATCAGGAAAAAAATAAATATACCATTTTGGTATCCATTGTTGAAATATTTATATCTTTGCAGAGAACTTATAAATGATAATGAATATGTTAGTCATCAGTATTAGAGAATTCAGAGCCAACCAAGGCAAATACCTCAGTATGGCATTGGAAGGACAAGATATTATCCTAAAATCAAGAAGTAAAGGTAGTTTTAGAATCATACCTTTAACTGAAGATGATACTCTTATGAGTAAAGAAGAATACTTTGCTAATATAGATCGTTCTTTACAAGAAATTAAAGAGGGGAAAGGATTTGAAATGTTACCTAATGAAAGTCTTTCAGACTTTTTAAAGCGCACTGAATGTACAAAATAGAATTTGCTCCAAACGCAAGAAAAGAATTAGCAAAACTTGAAAAGTCTGAATCACTTGCATATAAGAAATTAGGAAAATTAATACAAGAATTAGTAGAACATCCACAAATCGGTATAGGACATCCGGAACAATTGGGAAGAGATAGAACAGGGCAATGGTCGCGTAGAATTACACAAAAACACCGACTTACATATCAAATCATAGAAGAAAGCGCAACTGTTTTTATGGGTCTGTAAATTAAACTGTGTCATAGTATATAAATCCATCTATATAGCAAAGT
>Ga0069004_10000013_pt1 | contig 20928 bp, 22 predicted proteins | sample WestPond_Cattail_2_FD_62358 | JGI IMG/M metagenome (GOLD analysis project Ga0069004, IMG submission 62358) | Wetland microbial communities from the San Francisco Bay, California, USA, that impact long-term carbon sequestration - WestPond_CattailB_D2 | ecosystem: Environmental > Aquatic > Marine...
GTCGAATACAGAATAAATCATTGTCATTAACCTGTCCAACTTTTGGGGTTCACTTCACATGTTCAGGCTGTCAGTTGAAAATGCCGATGAACAAAGGCGTTATGAAACATGAATAGATAGTCCTTTTTATTGAAATAGTATGAAGATAATAAGAAAAATAACCTGCGAATAAGATTCAGCCACGTTCCATTTGATATGATTCAGGTTGTTTGTTTTATATGTTTTATTATATTTTCAAAACGACAACAAAATAATATTCTTTGTTAAATTCTAAACTAATATAGGTGATAGAAACAATATTTTTTGCAAATTTGTATTGAAATATAATGATTAAAGATATAAATTCGAAAATGGCATCGATAACAGAAAAAGAGAACAACCCATTTTTCAGCGTGTGGGACAATAATCCACGTCAGACAGCTCCATTTGATAAGATAAAAACTGAACATTTTGAACCTGCTATCATGGCGGGAATGGAAGCGCATAAGAAAGAAATTGAAGCAATTATCAATAATCAAGATAAACCTACGTTTGATAATACCGTAGTGGCATTAGAAAATTCCGGTGAGTTGCTAGATAGAGTGACTACGATTTTCGGCAATATGCTTAGTGCCGAAACGAATGATGATTTAGATAATTTGGCTCAAAAAATGATGCCGTTGTTGTCGGCTCATGCTAATGATATAAAACTTAATGTAAAACTTTTTACACGCGTCAAAGGTGTGTATGATGAAAGAAAGCAATTGCATCTGGATAAGGAACAAGCCAAGTTGCTTAAGGACACTTATGAAGGCTTTGCCCGCAACGGTGCTAATTTGAACGATGAAGACAAGGTGAAACTTCGTGACTTGAGCCAACGCTTAAGCGTGGCATCACTTATGTATAGTCAAAATATATTGAAGGAAACCAACGATTACTCATTGCACCTGACTGATAAAAAGGATGTTGAAGGTTTGCCAGACTCTTCTCTTGAGGCTGCAAAGTTGGCTGCAAAAGAACGTAATGTTGGCGGATGGGTATTCACGTTGGATATGCCGAGCTATGCACCTTTCATGAAATATGCTGCAAACCGCGAACTTCGCCATACTTTGTATATGGCTTATAACACGAAATGTGCCAAGGATAATGACCGCAACAATTTCGGCTTGGTAAAAGACATTGCAAACCTGAAAATGGAACTTGCGCAACTGCTCGGATATAAGGATTATGCCGATTACGCGCTTGAAGAACGCATGGCTAAGGATGAGCAGGATGTGTTCAAACTGTTGGATGATTTGAAGACGGCTTATTTGCCTAAGGCAAAGCAAGAAGTTGATGAGCTGAAAGTGTTTGCAAAGACGGATGATTTGCAGCCGTGGGATTTCTCATATTATAGCCGTAAAATGAAAGAATCGTTGTACAGTTTCGATGATGAGGAGTTGCGTCCGTATTTTGAATTGAATAATGTTATCAAAGGTGTATTCGGTTTGGCAACCGAACTTTACGGCATAACGTTTAAGGAAAATAATAATATACCTGTGTATCATCCTGATGTTAAAGTGTTTGAAGTATTTGACGGCGATGGTAAATATCTTGCAGTGCTTTATACCGACTTCTTCCCGCGCAAAGGCAAGAAAGACGGTGCCTGGATGACCGAGTTCAAGGGGCAATGGATTGATGACAAGACTGGAGAAAACAGTCGTCCGCACGTATCGTTGGTGATGAACTTCACAAAGCCAACCGAAACTAAGCCGGCTTTGCTAACATTGGGCGAAGTGGAGACTTTCCTTCATGAATTCGGACATTCGTTGCATGGAATGTTTGCCGACACGCATTATGAGTCGTTGAGTGGCACGAATGTTTATTGGGATTTTGTGGAACTGCCTTCGCAATTCATGGAAAACTATGTCACCGAAAAACAGTTCCTTGATACTTTTGCACGTCATTACAAAACGGGTGAATTGATGCCTGCCGACTTAATAGGCAAGGTAAAGAAAACACGCAATTATCTTTGCGGATACCAATGTATTCGCCAATTGAGTTTCGGGTACCTTGATATGGTGTGGTTTACACGTGAAAAACCTTTTGATGAAGATGTTATAACATACGAACACGAAGCGATGAATGAGGTGCAATTGATGCCAATTGTTCCGGGATGTTCTATGAGCGTACAGTTCAGCCACATTTTTGCCGGTGGTTATTCAGCCGGATACTACAGTTACAAATGGGCTGAAGTGCTTGATGCCGATGCCTTTTCACTATTCCAGGAAAAAGGTATATTTAATAAGGAGGTGGCACAATCGTTCCGTGATAATGTGTTATCTAGAGGTGGTACCGAAGACCCATCTGAATTATATGAACGTTTTCGCGGACGCAAACCTACAATTAAAGCCTTACTTAAAAGAAATGAAATATATGAGCAAAATTAAATATGTAATACTGTTTGTGTCGCTTACATGCTTGGGATTAGCTGCATGTGACAATAAGGATGATATGGATATATTCTACGGTACACATTATGCTACCGGTATGTTGAAAAATGGCGAGCCTATAAGTGATGGCGGAGATTCAATAAAAGATGCAAGGATACGTTTCTATAAGAATAACACTCTATCTCTATTCCTTTCATCTACAGGTACATTCACCTTGAAAGGTTCAAGTTCGGAATATACCGGAAATTGGTATACAAATCAAAAGGGAAAAATAAGTTTTACTGATTATGCATTATCAGGAGGGGCTGCCGAGACAGATACGATTGCAAAAGAATATATTAATCTTGTTCTTAATGCCACTTATTATCAAGGTGACAACAATCAGTTCTCATTGTATAATAAGAAAGGTGGGACGTATATCCTGTTTAAAAATAGTCATTAATCATGGCAGAAATAAATAAATTCGACGATAAATATATGCGCATGGCTTTCATTTGGGCTGAAAATTCATACTGCAAACGCAGACAGGTTGGTGCCTTAATCGTTAAAAACAACGCCATAATAAGTGACGGCTACAATGGTACGCCATCCGGCTTTGAAAATGTTTGCGAGGATGAAAACAATGTTACCAAACCGTACGTGTTGCATGCAGAGGCTAATGCCATTACAAAAATAGCCCGTAGCAACAACAGCAGCGAAGGTGCTACGTTGTATGTCACCGATTCTCCATGCATCGAATGTGCAAAACTAATCATACAAGCCGGCATCAGACGTGTGGTTTATTCAAGAGCTTATCATATTGATGACGGAATAAGACTCTTAAAAAAAGCGAAGATTGAAGTCGTTTTTTTGAAATTGAATGAAGATAATATAGAAACGAAGGATTGAAGTAACAAATATAAATATGAAATTTAATAACAAGAATTCAAGATTGATACCTATCATTATTTCGATAAGTATTGTTGTGGGTATTGTCATCGGTACCTTTTACACTAAACATTTTTCAGGCAATAAATTAGGTATTATCAACGGGTCTACAAATAAGATCACGGCGTTACTGCGCATTATAAATGATCAGTATGTGGATACGGTGAATATGAATAATCTTGTGGAGAATGCCATTCCGCTAATCCTCAGCGAATTAGACCCTCATAGCAAATATATTCCGGCCAAAGATTTAGAGGCTACGAATAGCGAATTGGAAGGTAGTTTCGGCGGCGTTGGCATTCAGTTCAGCATACAAAAAGATACAATTCACGTAAATAACATAGTAAAAGGCGGTCCGTCAGAGAAAGTAGGTGTATTGCCGGGTGACCGTATAGTTGCTATAAATGATACTTCATTCGTGGGGAAAATTGTTACAAATGATGAGTCGATGAGGCGTTTGAAAGGACCTAAGGGTACGAAAGTGAAGCTCAGCATTAAGCGCATGGGCAAGCCGAAACTTTTAAGCTTCGTGGTTGTGCGCGGTGAAATTCCGCAAACAAGTGTGGATGCAAGTTATATGATTGCTCCGACGATAGGTTATATTTATATTAGTAAGTTCGGACGTACCACACATGTGGAGATGCTGAATGCCTTGGCTATGTTGAGCCATAAAGGTTGCAAAAGTTTGATAGTTGATTTACGCGGTAACACCGGTGGCTATATGGATGCTGCCGTTGAAATGGTAAACGAATTTCTGAAAAAAGGTGCATTAATCGTATATACACAAGGGCATAAATTCCCGCGCACCGAAGAGTATGCAAACGGTACCGGCAGTTTCCAATCCTTACCTATTACAGTGTTGGTTGATGAAACGTCAGCTTCTGCCAGTGAGATATTTACAGGTGCCATTCAGGATAATGACAGAGGAACGGTAATAGGTCGGCGTACATTCGGAAAGGGTTTGGTGCAACAACCTATAGAGTTCAGCGACGGTTCTGCTATAAGACTTACTGTGGCAAGATATTACACTCCTTCAGGCCGTTGCATTCAACGTAAATACACCAGCGGTAATGATGAAAATTATGAAATGGATCTTGTTAATCGTTTCGAACATGGCGAATTCTTTTCAAAAGACAGCATCAAACTGGATAAAAGTAAGCCTTATCATACGGTCTTGGGTCGTACGGTATACGGCGGCGGCGGAATCATGCCTGATGTTTTTGTGCCCGAGGATACCGCAAAAGTTACTTCATATTACAGGACTATAGTTAATGACGCCTTGGATATTATGTTCGGTTTCACATACACCGATGCCAATCGTGCAACATTGAATAAATATAAGAATGTTGATGATTTGGTGTCGTATTTAAAAACACAGGGTTTACTTGATAAGTTGGCTGATTATGCTGCCAAAAATGGTATTAAGCGTCGCAATTTGATGCTCACGAGAAGTCATGAAATTCTTGAAAAGCGTTTGTTCGGTAGAATTATATATAATGTATTGGGTGATGAAGCAAGTATGGAATATCTTAATGAGGATGATCCTACAGTGTTGACTGCCGTAAATATCCTTAAAAACGGTAAGGCCTTTCCAAGTAAACCATCTTCAAAGAACTCGGCATGGATTCCTTATCGCGTGGACGATGAAGACATGTTAGCTCAGATAACCACTCCATGGGGAAAAATGGAAGCCAACCAATATGCAATGTTGATGAGTTGTAATATTTGCCCGGATATGATATTGTTGCCAATTTATTATTGGGTATGATAAAAGGGCAACAAAATACGAAAAAAGAAATAAGGTCTTTTGTCAAACGACAAAAGACCTTTTATTCAAAAGCACAGTTTGAAAAGTGGAGTGATTGCATACAAGCATTTTTATTGGATGATGACGCCGTGATTAAATCAAAGGCCATTCTACTTTATTATTCTTTGCCTGATGAAGTTGCTACACACAAACTCATTGATGAACTGGCAGATGAAAAACTTGTATTGCTTCCTGTTGTTTGTGGTGAAAATTTAAAACTTCGCGTTTATAACCATGATATGTTTGAAGGCTCTTTTCATATTATGGAACCTAACGGAGAGGAATATACGGATTACGACAATATTGATTTGGTTATAGTGCCGGGCGTGGCTTTTGATAAAAAGAGAAATCGCCTGGGTAGAGGTAAAGGTTATTATGACAGGCTGTTACCGCAAATCAAGGCAAAGAAGATTGGTGTATGTTTCGGTTTTCAGATAGTGGATGATATTCCATGTGAGAAACATGATATAGCAATGAATGCCGTGGTTACTGAAAACGGATATCTATAATAATGTGTGCTCCAGCTACTTTGTTCAAGCTGTTTATCAATTGTTGGCGTGCGCTCATCAGTTCTTGTCTTAATGGCGCAGAAGAAACATGCACATGCAGAATTTGGTTTTTGATAAATAAGTTTGAAGTATAACCAGCGATGCCCTCTCCTACTATTTCAGGCCATTTGCTGATAATACGCTGTTGGCTTAGGGGCGTTTCAAGTCCTTCTTCACGCAATGTGTTTATCAAAGCCTGGGCAAGCGGTATGGCATATTTTCTTTTCATGATATTTCTCCTTCGTTTATAGTAAATAATGAGTAATCGCCATTCATTGATTGGAAAATCTGATCAATGTGTTCCCTGTTGGTGTCGGTGATGAATATTTGCCCGAACTCGTCACCCGAAACTACATTAATTATCTTTTCAACTCTGGTTTTATCCAATTTGTCAAAAATGTCATCTAACAGTAAAAGAGGCGTTTCGTGTTGGTTCTTTCTTAAGAAAGCGTATTGGGCAAATTTTAATGCTATCAGGCAAGTCTTGTTTTGCCCCTGGCTACCTTCTTTCTTAATCCCGTAACCGTACAGATTCAGAAATAAATCATCTTTGTGTATGCCCTGCATGGAAAATCCCATAATCAAATCCTTGTTCCTGCTGTTTTTTATGATGTCAAGCAACGAACCTTGACCGGCTTGGGTGATATAGGTTATTCCTATCTTTTCATCGCCGCCTGAAATCAAGTCATAATACTTTTGGAATATAGGTATGAACGTCTCTATGAAATTAGACCTCCTTTTATATATCTGCTCACCTGTTTCGGCCATCGTTTCCTCAAGCACTTCGAACAAAGTTTCGTCGATAGCTCCTTCACGTTTCAACAGGATGTTTCGTTGCTCAAGTGCTTTGTTGTACCTTATTAAATAGGTGAGATAAGTATTGTCATATTGCGATATGACCTGATCAAGGAATTTACGCCTTTCATCGCTGCCGCCTGATATTAAATCCGAATCCGAAGGCGAAATCATTACCAAAGGGATAAAACCTATGTGATTTGAAAGTTTGTTATATTCCTTATCGTTGCGCTTAAAGGATTTTTTCTTTTTGCGCTTCAATCCGCAAAATATAATTTCGTCCGAGCCTGTATCCGAGGTATATTTACCTTTTATGATAGAAAAGTCTGCCGTATGGTATATATTCTGCGAATCAAGCTGGTTTATGGAACTCTTGCAAAAAGACAAAAAATAAATAGCATCTAGAATATTTGTTTTACCCATGCCGTTTTTACCCACAAAACAATTAAGCTTGTGAGAGAACTTTAGTTCTGTCTCTTTCAGATTTCTATAATTAATTATGGATAGCTCATTTAAAATCATAGTGCAAATTTATGAAAAAAAGTTGATTTAGAAATTTATACAATAAAAATGCCTCGATATATGATTTTTTTGCCTTGAAATTTTATTTATATAACTAAATAAATTAATTTTGCCAATTATATGAATAAATTATTGTGTTGAAATAATAAATAAGAATATAAAATAAAATGGCACGAAAAAATCAAGGCTTAGGCGTTAATGTCCAATTCCTAAAAGTTCAAGACTTCTTTCAACAGAATCAGAAGAAAGTCAATTATTGTATTATTGCGGTAGTTGTTATAGTTGCAGTATTTTTTGCATATAAGTTTCTCTATTTAGCTCCTTTGGAAAAGAAGGCCGAAGCTGCTATATTTCCCGGTGAAACATATTTTGGTGCAGAAAATTACGATATGGCTTTAAATGGTGATAAACAAGGGTATGTAGGATTTATTAAAGTTGCTCAAAAATATAGTGGTACAAAAACAGCAAACCTTGCTGATGCTTATGCAGGTATCTGTTATGCTCACATGGGTAAATATTCAGATGCATTAAGATATTTGGATAAGTTCTCCGGTGACGATGCCATGGTAGCTCCGGAAATTGTCGGTGCAATCGGTAATTGCTATGCTGCAATGAACCAGTATGATAAGGCTGTTGACAAGTTGCATGATGCAGCTGTAAAGGCTGACAATAACACATTAAGCCCTATCTATTTGTTACAAGCCGGTTTGATTCTTGAAAAACAGGGAAAATACGGTAAGGCTGTCGATGATTATCAAAAAATTAAAGATAAGTATCTCAATTCTTATCAGGCAATGGATATTGATAAGTATATTGAAAGAGCTACAGCTCTGAAAAAGTAATTTTTTGTTCTTAATATTTACAAAAAGAATTATGACTATTATATAAATAAGTAGTAATAATTCTTTTTTAATATATAGATAGTAATGGCTACAGTATATCACAATTTGTCTGAATATGATTCCAATGATTTGGCTTTGGCTAAAGGATTGAAGTTTGCGTTGGTTGTCTCCGAATGGAATGAGAATATTACCTTTGCTTTACGTGACGGGGCAATAAAAGCTTTGCAAGATAACGGCGTAAGTGAAAGCGACATACATGTTTATTATGTACCAGGCAGTTTTGAACTTACATTTGCTGCGGCACAATTGGTAAAACAAAAAAATGTAGATGCAGTGATTATACTCGGATCGGTAATCAAAGGCGAGACACCACATTTTGATTATATCTGTCAGGGTGTGACGGCAGGAATAACAAGATTGAATGCCGAGCAAGATATTCCTGTTATCTATGGCTTGCTTACAACATTGGATATGGATCAGGCAGTTGCTCGAAGTGGCGGAAAATTAGGTAATAAAGGCGTAGAATGCGCCGTCACTGCAATAAAAATGGCTGATTTTGTTTGCAAATTACAGAAATAGTCGTATTTTTGTGGCATAAACAGATGCGGAAGTAGCTCAGTTGATAGAGCATTAGCCTTCCAAGCTGAGGGTCGCGGGTTTGAGCCCCGTCTTCCGCTCTAACATAATAAGGAGAATCATATTTTTGATTCCCTTTTTTGTTTTAAATTAAATAATGTTGTTGATGAATAAAGAAATATTATTGGGCAAAAGTTTTAGGGAACTCCAGATTATTGTGGCGGCCTTGAATATGCCTAAATTTGTTGCAAAGCAAATTTCTAAATGGATTTATGATAAAAAAGTCATGTCGGTTGATGAGATGACTAATATATCTATTGAAAACAGAACAAAGATAAGTTCTTATTACACTATTGGAGCAAAATCCCCAGTTAATGCACAACGTTCAGTTGACGGCACGATTAAATACCTCTATTCTACAATAGAAGATAAATATATTGAGACCGTGTATATTCCTGAAAAAGATAGAGCTACGTTGTGCATATCCTCACAAATCGGATGCAAGATGCATTGTAAGTTTTGTATGACCGGCAGACAGGGTTTCTCCGGGAATCTCACGGCTGCCGAAATCATAAATCAATGGTATTCGTTGCCTGAAAGAGACAAAATAACCAATATCGTATTGATGGGCATGGGTGAACCGCTGGATAATCTCGATAATGTTATGAATGCATTGGAGATATTTACCGGTAATGATGAATGTGCTTGGAGTCCTCATAGAATTACATTATCTACATGTGGAATAAAGAACGGACTGAAAAGGTTTATAGAAAACAGCAAATGCAGTTTGGCAATAAGCCTTCATTCTCCAGTGCCACAGCAACGTTCACAATTGATGCCTGCCGAAAAAGCATACCCTATTGCCAGTGTTGTGGAATTATTACGCAATTATGATTGGAGCAAACAACGCCGTTTATCATTTGAATATATAGTGTTTAAGGATATAAATGATTCGCAGGTTTATTTGAAGGAATTGGTGAAACTTCTTAGAGGTTTGGATTGCAGAATAAATTTAATACGTTTCCACGCCATACCCGATAGTGATTTAAGTGGAGTCAACGATGATGAAATGATAAAAGTGCGTGACTACCTGACTCATCACGGATTGTATTCAACCATACGTGCCAGTCGCGGAGAGGATATTTTTGCTGCCTGCGGCATGTTGTCAACATATAACGAAATAGAGAAAAACGCTAGAAAACACATATAATAGGAAAATAATGTATATATTAGCGGCTAAATTTTAAAAATTGCAAAGATGGAAGAAAATAACAAGATAAAAATAGGCATAACTCAAGGTGATATTAATGGCGTCGGTTATGAAGTTATTCTTAAGACTTTTGCCGATCCTGAAATGCTTGAATTATGTACACCTATTATATATGGCTCAACTAAAATAGCATCATATCATCGTAAAGCTCTGAATATCAATATTAATTTTACAATGATTAATTCAGCCCGTGAAGCATCGCACAACCGCATAAATGTTATCAATTGCAATGGTGATGATGTAAAGGTTGAATTTGGCCAGGCTACGGAAGATGGAGGTAAGGCAGCTTATGAGGCTTTGGAAAAAGCATGTGAGGAATACCATAACGGATTAATTGATGTATTGGTAACCGCTCCTATTAATAAGCATACGATACAAAGTGATAAATTCCACTTTCATGGTCACACTGAATATCTTGAACATAAGTTAGGTAACGGTAAAAAGGCATTAATGATATTGATGAGCGGAGATTTACGCGTGGCTTTGGTTACTACCCATTTGCCTATTCGTGAAGTTGCCGATGCAATAACAAAAGAGAATATAAAAGAAAAGGTGCAAATCTTCAATGATTCATTGAAGACCGATTTCGGCATTACAAAACCACGTATCGCTGTGTTGGCGCTAAATCCACATGCAGGTGATGAAGGCACGTTAGGCAGTGAAGAACAAGACATTATCATACCGACGTTGAAGGAGCTTTCGCAGGAAGGCATATTGGCTTTCGGCCCATATCCGGCAGACGGATTCTTCGGTTCCGACAATTATACTCATTACGACGGCATATTGGCTATGTATCATGATCAAGGTTTGGCTCCTTTCAAAGCTTTGGCAATGGAAGAAGGTGTAAATTACACAGCCGGCTTGCCGATAATTCGTACATCTCCGGCACATGGCACGGCATTTGATATTGCAGGAAAAGGATTGGCATCTGAAGAATCATTCAGGCATGCGGTTTATACGGCTATTGACGTTTATCGTTCACGTCGGCATGAAGCTACAATATCGCGTTGTCCGTTACGAAAACAATATTTTGATAAGAAAGACGATAGTGATAAATTAAAGTTGGATGCAGTAGAAAACGAAGATATTTAAAAGAATTTTATGAAATTTGCTATAATTGCGGCCGGTGAAGGTTCACGTTTGGCTAAAGAAGGCATTGCAGATCCTAAGCCATTAGTGAAGATAAATGGTGTTTCTTTAATTGAAAGGGCTATTAAAATTTTCAGTATTTGTGAAGCTTCCGAAATAGATATTATTATAAATCATTCTTCAGAGATATTAAGGAATAAGCTTGAAGAACTATCTAAGGATTTTCCTATAAAACTTATTATAGAAGATACCAAAGGTTCGATGGAAAGCTTTTCAAAGTTAGCGCCTTACCTTCAAGATGATAAATTTTGCTTAACCACAGTCGATGCTATATATAATGAGGTGGAATTTGCAGCATACATCGCAAATTTTGCATCAAATGACAGTTCGGATGCTTTAATGGCTGTTACTAATTTTGTCGATGATGAAAAGCCTTTATATATTTCGGCAGATGACGAAATGAATATTACTGGTTATTATGATGAAGATGTAGACAGTGCCGATTTCATATCAGGCGGCATTTATTGTATGACACCTAAGTGCCTGAAAGTTTTTGATAAATGTTTCAGTGAAGGTAAGTTACGCATGCGTGATTTTCAACGCGGACTAATTAGCGAAGGCTTAAATGTTAAGGCGTACCTGTTTAATAAAATAGTTGATGTCGACCATGCAGAGGATATTCATAAAGCTGAAGATTTTTTGAATATGGGGCTTCCTATTGTTGGCATTTCAAGAAGTATGAAATTCTCGCCGAACAGAGAACAGGCTGATTTCAATATCTTTTCAAAAGTAAAGGATGAACTTGAAAAAACAGGCAGATATGTAATACCGTATTCTGAAGAGCGTTTTGTGGAGCAACCTATTGTATCTCCTACTATTTTTTCAATGGGACGTGACAAGTTGACGATAGAGTATTTAGATGTATTAGAGAAACAAGCTCAGACAAGAATCATTAATTCTCCAGATGCCGTTAAACGAAACTGCAACAGATACCTGCTTCATCAAAGTTTGCATAATAAGAATATCGGATGCCCGCATTGCTTGCTGATTAACACATCTGATAGTAATATACCTAAAGTACAATATCCTTGTTGGGTCAAGCGCAACGATAGCCATGCAGAACAAAAAGAAGATGTTTCTTATATAACTTCCGACGAACAACTCAGGTCTTTGTTGTATAGTTTTAAACAAAGAGGCATAAAGGAAGCTGCTGTATGCGAACATATTGAAGGAGACTTACTCAAGTTTTACGGCGTAGGTCCTCACAGATTTTTCAAGTGGTATTATCCTGATGAAACAAGCAGTAAGTTCGGTCAGGAAGCAGTCAACGGTTATCATAAGGAGAATCGTTTTTATGAAGAAGATTTACGAAATGAATGTGAGAATGCCGCTATCGAAATGAATTTATATGTGTATGGAGGTGATGCCATAGTTAACTCTGAAGGGAAAGTCTATATCATTGACTTAAATGATTGGCCGAGCTTTGGCATTTGTCAGAATGAAGCTGCACCTGCTATCGCGGATTTGATATTAAATGAAAATGAATGAGTAAAAAGATTAAAAGTTATGGAATATATTAGTAGTTTCAATAAAGGTTTTCTAGCCTCGTTGAAATCAAATGATACAGAAGAATTTATTGATATACATTTTTACCGTCCTCTTGGATATGTATGGGCTTTATTTTTTAAAAAAATAGGCACAACACCAAATGTTATTACAATTATGAGCATTTTCCTGGGAGTTGGTGCCGGTGTATGCTTTTATTTTAATGATATAGTTATTAATATTATCGGCGTTTTTCTGTTAATATGGGCAAACACTTATGATAGTGCCGATGGGCAATTAGCCAGGTTGACAGGACAAAAATCGGAGATAGGACGAATATTAGACGGCGCAAGTGGTGATTTATGGTTTATTTCTATTTACATAGCAATATGCTTAAGATTAATGCCGGCAATTATACCTTTTTGTAATATTAAATGGGAATTTATAATTTGGGCTGTTGCATTATGGGCAGGGGCATATCACACAAAACAGGCACGACTTGCCGATTATTACAGAAACATTCATTTGTTTTTCCTCAAAGGGGAAGATGGTAGCGAACTCGATAATTACAATAAACAGAAAGAGATATACGCTCAATTAAAATTTAAAGAGCATCCGCTAAAAACTACTTTCCAGTTTTTCTATAAGAATTATACAAAGAAACAGGAAAAGGCAACGCCTAATTTCCAATTATTCATGGTTAAGTTGCGGGAAAAGTATCCTGATAAAATTCCTGTAGAAATTCGCAGAGATTTTAGGCAGATGAGCAAACCGCTGATGAAATGGACTAATATATTGACATTCAATACCCGCAGTATTGTGCTGTTTATTTCGATACTCATAGGTATGCCGTGGATTTATTTCGTTTTTGAAATTGTAATTCTTTCTTTTATATATAAATATATGCAGATAGCACATGAAAGCATTTGCAAATATTTATTGAGTAAACTATGAAAAAGATAGAAAACATAAAAGGTCTGATATTTGATTATGGAGGCACACTCGATACCGATGGAGTGCATTGGTCGGAAGTAATATGGAAAGCATATCAGGAAATAGGCATTCATGTTGAGAAACAACAGTTTCGTGATGCGTATGTAGTTGGTGAACGTTATTTGGCTCAACCGGATATTATAAAACACAATGACATATTTTACGATATACTGTTGAAAAAAAGTATTGCTCAAATAAAATATTTGATAAGTAATAATCTTTTACCCGATACAGAAGAGATTGGAAAATATCCCCAAAAGATAGCTAGCGTATGTAACCAGTACGCAATAAATACTACAAAAAGGACAGGAAATATACTTAAAAGCCTACATAGTTTATATCCGTTAATACTTGTAACAAACTTTTACGGTAATATTCATTCTGTATTAGAAAATTTTCATTTACTTTGTCACTTTAATGACATAATTGAATCGGCGAAAGTTGGCGTAAGGAAACCAAATTCTAAAATATTTGAGTTAGGAGTTGAGGCTTTACACGCAACGCCGAATGAGGTTATAGTAATCGGAGATTCGGTTACTAATGACATTATCCCTGCAAAAAAGCTTGGTTGTAGGACAATTTGGCTTGAAGGTATTGGATGGGAACCTCAAAAATCTGATGTTGATACTGATTATAAAGTTTCGGCATTGAAAGACATTGAACTTTTATTATAAATATAATTTTAATATTATTATGGTGAAATCAGCAAATGGTAAATTAGGTATTCTTTGTGTAGGTATGGGTGCTGTCACAACAACCTTTATGGCAGGCACTTTAATTGCGCGTAAAGGCGAAGGCATTCCTGTCGGTTCTCTCACGCAATTGGCAAAAATACGTGTAGGTAAAGGTGATAAGAAGCAATATAAAAAAATTAATGAGATTGTTCCTTTGACTGATATGAAAGACATTGTTTTCGGAGGATGGGACATTTTCAACGATTCTGCTTTTGATGCTGCAATGCATGCTGAAGTACTGAAAGATAGAGATCTTTTGAAAGTAAAGGATGAATTGCAGGCTATTAAACCGATGGCTGCCGTGTTCGACCACGATTATTGTAAAAGACTTGACGGACCTAATGTAAAAAAAGGTACTTCGCGTTGGATTTTGATGGAACAAGTTCGTGCTGACATTCGTAAGTTTAAAGCTGATAATAATTGCGATCGTGTTGTAGTTATATGGGCTGCCAGTACAGAAATATATGTACCATATGATGAAAAGGTTCATGGTACGCTTGCTGCCTTTGAAAAAGCAATGAAAGATAATGACACAAAACACGTTGCTCCAAGTATGTGTTATGCGTATGCTGCCATTGCCGAGGGAGATCCGTTTATTATGGGTGCTCCTAATACTTGTGTCGATATTCCGGCTATGTGGGAGTTCTCTGAAAAGCAACAAGTTCCTATCGCAGGTAAGGATTTCAAGACCGGTCAGACGATGATGAAGACAGTGCTTGCACCGGCATTACGTACAAGAATGCTTGGATTGAGAGGATGGTTTTCGACTAATATTCTTGGCAACCGCGATGGTGAAGTTCTTGATGAACCTGAAAACTTCAAAACTAAAGAGGTTAGTAAACTCTCAGTTATCGGTTCTATTTTGGATAAGGAAGATTATCCTGAACTTTATGGTGACATCTACCATAAAGTAAGAATTAATTATTATCCTCCCCGCAATGACAATAAGGAAGGTTGGGATAATTTGGATATTTTCGGATGGTTAGGTTATCCGATGCAAATCAAAGTTGATTTCTTGTGTCGTGATTCAATATTGGCCGCTCCTCTCCTACTTGATCTTACATTATTAATGGATTTGGCTAAGCGTGCAGGATGGTCAGGCACACAAAGATGGTTATCTTTCTATTTAAAGAGTCCGATGCATGATTATGTTCATGATGAAGTTCCTGTTAACGACATTTTCGAGCAATTTGCAATATTGAAGAATCATCTTCGTGAGTTAGGTGGTTATGAAGCCGATCAAGAAATTGATTAGTTATTTTTGAAAGAACATATTTTTATATAATTTTCTGCCAAAGTTACTTGTTATCATCAAAGATATTTGTAATTTTGGCAGAAATTTTATATATCAATATGGACAATACAGATGTTCAACAAGTAAAGCTTAGGTTCGGAATTATCGGCAATAATGAAGGACTAAATAGAGCCATTGACGTGGCGTTACAAGTAGCACATACTGACTTATCCGTATTAATTACCGGTGAAAGTGGCGTCGGCAAGGAGAATTTTCCGAAAATCATACATTTGTATAGCCGGCGCAAACACGGTAAGTATATCGCTGTCAACTGCGGAGCCATTCCTGAAGGGACAATAGATTCCGAATTATTCGGGCATGAAAAAGGATCTTTTACCGGGGCTATAGGTGAGCGCAACGGTTATTTTGCCGAAGCCGACGGTGGTACGATTTTCCTTGACGAAGTTGGCGAATTACCCTTACCCACTCAGGCAAGGCTCTTACGTGTACTTGAATCGGGCGAATATATAAAAGTCGGCTCGTCGAAAGTGGAAAAAACAAATGTAAGAATTGTAGCTGCTACGAACGTAAAGCTTGATGAGGCTATTGCTGAAGGCCGTTTCCGTGAAGATTTGTACTATAGGTTATGCACAATACCTATAATCCTTCCGCCATTGCGCGATCGTGTCGGAGATATTACTCTGCTTTTCCGTAAATTCGCTACTGATTGCGCCGAGCGTTATCAAATGCCTTCGGTGCAGTTATCAGAAGATGCAAAAAGTATGCTTGAATCGTATACGTGGCCGGGAAATATTCGACAATTGAAAAACATAGCGGAACAAATATCTACTTTGGAATCAGACCGAAACATAACGTCTGTTACGTTAAAAAAATATTTACCTCCAGTATCGTCAAAGTTACCTGCATTATTTTCAAAATCCGAAGGAGAACAAGATTTTGGCAATGAACGCGAGATTTTATATAAGGTGCTTTTTGATATGCGTAAGGATATTACCGATTTAAAGGGGCTGGTAAATAGTATTATGAGCGGCAAGAAAGTGACCGAGTCTCAGAATGTGACTGCTGTTGCTCCCATACCGCATGTAGACCAAGTTCCTACAATTAATGTTCCGAATACTATACCTCAAAAACATAATGAAACAAATATTCAAGATACAGAGGAATACATAGAGGAGGCATTGACATTAGATGAAGTTGAGCGTGAAATGATAGAAAAAGCTTTGGCACGCAATCACGGCAAACGCAAAGATGCTGCAAAGGATTTGAATATATCGGAGCGCACGTTGTATCGTAAAATAAAAGAGTATGGTTTGGAAAAGATTAATAAGTAGTACCTTACTGTTATCAGGAGTGGTTTTAGTAATGAGTTCATGTAAGGTGTCGTATGCATTCAACGGCGCTTCCATTGATTATACCAAAACCAAATCTATCAGTATAGCTACTTTCCCTATAAAGTCGGATTATGTATATGCTCCGTTAGGTACCAAGTTCAATCAGCAGTTGAAGGATGTTTTTGCCAATCAAACGCATTTGAGGCAGGTGAGAAACAACGGAGACTTGCAGCTTGAAGGGGAGATTACCGGATACCATCAATATAATGAAGCAATTAAAGCCAGCGGGTATTCGTCTGAAATAAAATTACAAGTTGACGTTCATGTTCGCTTTACGAATAATGCAAATCATGCAGCTGATTTTGACCAGACTTTTTCTGCGAATCAAACTTATCCTGCAACGGAAACGCTCACATCCGTACAAGACGGACTTATAGATACTATGGTAAAAGATATTTGTGATCAAATTTTTAATGCAGCAGTAGCTAATTGGTAACTTTATTATGAATATTAATGATATGATACAATGGATTCAACATCCGGAAATGTTGAATGAAGACACACTTCAAGATTTGGAACAGACAGTTAAGAAATATCCGTATTTCCAAACAGGTCGTTTGCTTTATTTGCATAATTTATATATGCTTCATTCTGATAAATTCGGCTCCGAATTAAGAAGATCAACATTATATATTACAGACCGTAGAACAATCTTTAATATGATTGAAGGTAAGAATTATGAAGTGAAAGCTCAACAACATAGCCATGACAAGGTTGAGAAAAAGAGTAAAGACCGTACATTGACTTTGATTGACGGCTATTTAAATGAAATACCTAAAGAGAAAAACAGCAATCATGTACAGGCTAATATTGCCGTTGATTATGCTTCATACCTTATGCAGCAACAATCGGAAGATGATGATGAGGATGGCGAAGATAATGCAAATGAATTACGGCGTCAGGATCTTATCGACGGATTTATAAATCAAGATGAGCAAGAACGGAAAAAAGAACTTAATTCCGCACCGGATAATGCCAATGTTGCAAAAGAAGAAAATGTTCCGGAATCGGTAGAAGAAAATAACGATGAGAACTATTTTACAGAAACTTTAGCTAAAATATATATAAAACAGCATCGTTATGACAAAGCACTTGAAATAATTAGGAAATTAAATTTGAAATATCCACAAAAAAATATTTACTTTGCAGACCAAATAAGATTTCTTGAAAAATTGATTATTAACAATAAACAAAAATAAACAAAATGTTATACGTGCCATTAATAATTTTAATAGTAATAGCTGCTGTTCTTTTGTGTTTCATAGTATTGATTCAAAACTCAAAAGGTGGCGGGTTGTCATCAGGTTTTGCCTCTTCAAACCAAATTATGGGTGTTAGAAAAACAACCGATTTCCTTGAAAAAGCAACATGGGGATTAGCTGCATTTATCGTTGTGCTTAGTGTTGTTACATCTTATGTTGTACCAAAAGCCGGAGATAGCGATAATACCGATTTGATTCAGGAAGCACAAAAGAGTAAGGAAACAAACCCGCTAAATACTCCTGCCGGTTTCGCCACTCCTACTAAATCGCAAAATACTGCTCCAGCTGCCGGCAATACACAGCAAGGTGCTAACAACGGTGCTTCAAAGCAAGCTCCCGCAAGTAAATAAACAAGCAAGTAAATAAATAACACAAAAGTGAAACCGCTTTTCAGATATTTGAAAAGCGGTTTCACTTTTGTGTTTTGTATCGTTTACAGCATTCCGACTAATAATTCCAATGCGTTATTAACGGCATGAGCCACGTTTAATGTTCTTCCGGCATCGCCGCTTTGCTTAAACGTCATCACATTATCATGAACGGCAACACCGATCCATATCGTTCCGGTGGGTTTTTCAACCGTACCTCCGCTCGGTCCGGCAATACCGGATGTTGCAACCGCACAGTCGGCATTCATAATTTTCATTATGCCTTTAAGCATTTCCTTTATTGTTTCCTCGCTTACAGCTCCATAATCTTTAAGCGTTTCCGGTTTAACACCCAATACGCTGATTTTTATTTCATTGGAATAAGCAACAACCCCTCCTTTGAAATATTCTGAACTGCTGGGGACGGATGTAATTAATCCGGCAATATTCCCCCCGGTACAACTTTCGGCAGTTGCCAAAGTGTAATGCTTGTTATTCAGCTTTTGACCGATTCTTTTTTCTATAGCATCCATAATTAATCATTATTTACTGTTACTCTTGAAAAAGCCGGTGCGTCAATTGAGCAAAAGTCCTTATCAAGATATTTGAAATATCCGTTTATTGCAATCATAGCCGCATTATCCGTCGTATAGCTGAACTTAGGGATAAATATTTTCCATCCGTATTTCTCAGCATATTCGCGGAAAGCGTTTCTTAATCCGTTGTTTGCCGATACGCCTCCGGCTACGGCAACCTGTTTTAAATTATAGTCATTTGATGCTTTAAGCAACTTATCCATCAGTATGTCAACTATCGTTTTTTCTAAAGATGCGGCTAAATCATTTTTGTGATGTTCAACGAAATCCGGATCGTCTGCCACCCATTTACGTAACGAATAGAGGAAAGATGTCTTTAAACCGCTAAAGCTATAATTGTAATCCGAAACGTGTGGCTTGCTGAAGGTGAATGCTTCTGCATTACCTTGCCGGGCTAACTTATCAATTATCGGTCCACCCGGGTATCCCAATCCCATAACTTTAGAACACTTATCTATGGCTTCACCTGCCGCATCATCAATGGTCTGGCCTATAATTACCATTTTGTTATAGGCTTTCATATTGATTATTTGCGAGTTCCCGCCCGATACAAGCAAGCATAAAAACGGGAATGTAGGTTGGTCGTTATCCTCTTCGCTTTCTTTGATGAAGTGCGCCAGCACATGACCGTTTAAGTGGTTTACATCAATAAGAGGTATCCCAAGCGCACGGGCAAAACCCTTTGCAAATGACACACCTACAAGCAACGACCCCATAAGTCCCGGTCCGCGGGTAAATGCAACTGCACTCAATTGCTCTTTGGTGATGTTTGCACGTTTGATAGCCTGATCAACTACAGGTACGATATTTTGTTGGTGGGCACGTGAAGCCAGTTCTGGAACTACGCCGCCGTAGGCTTCATGCACAGCCTGACTTGCCGTAACATTTGACAACAGTATGCCGTTTTTCAATACGGCAGCTGACGTGTCGTCGCACGATGACTCAATGCCCAAAATATATATATCGTTCATCTTGTCCATCGGCTATTTTGTTAATATTTCGTTGCCGTCTTCGGTGATAAGGAGCGTATGTTCAACTTGCGCTGAAGGTTTACCGTCCATCGTCATCACAGTCCAACCGTCGGTTTCGTTAATGAAAATGTCGCGTTTGCCCATGTTTATCATCGGCTCGATAGTGAACGTCATACCCGGTACCAAAAGCATACCGTGGCCTTTTTTACCATAATGAAGCACGTCAGGCTCTTCATGGAACTTAAGCCCTACTCCATGCCCGCAGAATTCACGAACTACGGAGAACCCGTTACCTTCGGCATGAGTTTGAATTACCGAGCCTATATCTCCCAAATGAGCCCAAGGTTGAGCAGCTTCAACACCAAGTAGCAGGCATTCTTTCGTCACTCTTACCAGCTTTTCCACTTCAGGAGAAGCTTCACCGATTATGAACATACGTGAAGCATCGGAGAAATATCCGTTAAGAATAGTGGAAACATCAACATTAATAATATCGCCTTCTTTGAGTATTTCCTTTTCATTTGGAATACCGTGGCATACCACACTGTTGATTGACGTACAAACACTCTTTGGATAGCCTTCGTAATTTAAATCAGCAGGAATTGCGCCATGGTCTACCGTATAGTCATATACCAATTTATCTATTTCTTCGGTAGTCATGCCCGCGTGAATTTCTTTTTCAATCAAGTTGAGCACGCCTGTATTAATAATTCCGCTCTTCCTTATGCCCTCAATTTGTTCGGGCGTTTTAATCATGCTGCGCCAAGGAACGATACTACCATTGTTTTGGTATTGCAGTACTTTCTCATCTAATTCCGTCAAAGGTTCGCCTTCAACCGGCTGCCATCTTTTTCTTATATGAATCATTTATAAAATAATTTAAACATAAGCAAAGGTAGGGAAAAAGAATAAAAAACACATCTAATGTAGCCCACAAATGAATATATTTAATTATTTTTGTTCGGTTATTTTAAAAGTTAAATAGAAATTAAAACCTTACGCAAGATAATAATGATAATCTTGGCC
>Ga0069004_10000019_pt1 | contig 19493 bp, 28 predicted proteins | sample WestPond_Cattail_2_FD_62358 | JGI IMG/M metagenome (GOLD analysis project Ga0069004, IMG submission 62358) | Wetland microbial communities from the San Francisco Bay, California, USA, that impact long-term carbon sequestration - WestPond_CattailB_D2 | ecosystem: Environmental > Aquatic > Marine...
CACGCGGTAATAAAGTAACGTTGCCGAACGTTGACCACCTGCTACCTAGGTTTTACGTACGCGAAGATGACTCGCAGCGTAAAGAGTACGCCGAATACGTAGGCAGAAGTGGCGCCGAACTTACTGTCTACGACGGTTCGGGAATCTATGGCGCAGCGCAGACATACGACTACCTCATCGACAAGTACATCATGGAGATGGGTCGTACATCGTCGCACAACGTGCTCATCATACTCGACGATGACCTGACGTTCGCGATGCGCAATCCTATAGAAGATGCAAAGCCCATGTACAGGGTGTGCACGCCTACGGAGTTAGCAATTCTGCTTCAGCACGCAGCTGACCTCGTGTGTCCCCAGATGCCGCTCATGACGTTCACCCCCATCATGTCGAGAACGCAGCAAGACATCATAGCTTACTGCAAACCCATCATGATGGCGTATGTCATCTATCTTCCGCACTTTGAGAAGCACCCCTTCCATCGCTTCTGGAAGGGAAAGGAAATAGAAGCGCGTTGCGACCTGAACCTGTCCCTCACGCTACTCACCGAAGGTTACCTGACGTCCTTCATGAACTCACTTTTCATTCCTGACAACGTCAACAACCCGGGAGGTTGCTCAACGTACAGGGACCTAGAGTGCGAGAAGGCGTCCGTCAAGTTCCTAAAGGGACACTACCCGTCATACGTCAAGACGCACAAGAAGCTCGGATGGGCAGGCGATCCGAACGTCATAAGAGAAGCGCCAGTGATAAGCTGGAAAAAAGCTTTTAACGCGGCCGCTTTCTGGACCAACTTCAACGAGCATCCTTCTTTCTTCGCTCAGCGCTGGAGCGACACATATCGCGAGCGCTACAAGTCTTTCGTCGAGAAGTTGCGCGCCGAAGCGCAGCGTAAGTAGGAGCAACACATGGTTCCCAGAGACTATGCAGAAGAGTTGAACGGTCGACTGTACTTCACTGTGCAGGCGTTCGCGCTCGTCACTAAGAAGTCGCAGCAGAGTATTCGCTTCCTCATGGCTTATGGGAACCGTATAAGAAAACTGCGCGTGGAGTACATCTTCGATAAGCCACTGATACCGTATGAGGAACTTACTGAGTTCCCGTTTACGCTGTCAGGGCGCAACTCGAAGAGCGTATATCATTATAATGAGGCGGGTGAGCAGATACCCGCGTAAGTAGGAGGTACAGCGTGTTAGTGTTTAAAGTGCGTGCCGAGATAGACGTCGGTGGCAACGTTAAGTCTACGTTATTTGTCGGCGAGAAAGGTTACGCCTTGCAGAACGCAGGCACCTTTGTACTGCGCCTCCAAGAGTGGATGGTATTAGGCTCATTGCTCATGGCCGGCCAGAGCGCGCTTAATGATATGCACCTAGTTCAGGCCAACCTACCAAAGGTGGAAGTCGTCTTGACGGAGGAAGCATGAGCAGAGCGCACTATGACTCATTCGTTAAAGGTGGCATCATATACGTAATCGACGATAATGATGGCGCCATGAGCGTCACTAATGACGCTGAAGCTGTCGTTGAAGAAGTAGTAAAACTGCACGGTAACTTGCCCGTCAAGTACCGCGATACTGATGGAAGATGGGACTGGCTCGTGCATGAGCACGGAAAGTTCATTACGTTTGCCCCGGGCAATAAGCCTTATCCGACGGAGCGCCCCTGATGCAGTTCAAGACGCAACCCTACGCCCACCAGCTTAAAGCGTTTGAGCGCTTCAAGGACAGCGAGTACTTCGCGCTATTCATGGACATGGGCACAGGCAAAACCAAGACGACGATAGACATCGCTGCCCATAAGTTTGAGACAGGCCAGATCAACGCGCTACTCATCATAGCGCCTAACCACGTACATGAGCAGTGGATAGATGAAGAGTTAAAGAAGCATTGCCCAGTCAACTATCGCCCGTTCACGTGGTATTCAGGCAAGGTGGGCAACGCCTGGTACAACAAGACGATTCGCGAGTTCATCGTCACGGAGATGCCCTTCTTGAAGGTGCTCTCGATCAACGTCGAAGCGTTTCAGGCTGACACAGTCATACCCTACGTGGCGGACTTCGTTAAGTTACACAAGCCGCTCATTGTCATTGATGAAGCAACGCGCATTAAGAATCATACAGCAAAGCGCACGAAGACCGTGCACAAACTGACGAAGTATGGACAGCGCGCGATACTCACTGGAACACCCACGGCTAAGAGTCCGTTTGACCTGTGGAGCATGATGGAGTTCCTGAAGCCAAACTTCTTCAATTGCAACTTCTTCGTGTACCAGCACCGATATGGCGTAATGATGCGCGGCACGAATCCGCATACGGGCGGGCGCTTCGAGACGCTGATCGATGCGAAGACGTTCGGCATAGTTCAGTCACAGTTGAGGCGCATGCGTGAGTCACGCAATGGCGACCTCATGCCCGACGACTATGAGGCTATCGCCGCCATTACTGGCGTTTCTGAGAAGAGCGTACGCTTCATAGAAACGACCAAGGAGTTTACGCGCTTCAAGCGCCTCGATGAGTTGCGCGACTACATTGCGCCGACCACGTTCTCCGTGCGCAAGGACGACTGTCTAGACTTGCCTGCGAAAGTGTACGAGAAGCTGTACGTCGACATGAGCGACGAGCAATACCGCGTATATAAGGACTTGAAGCGCGACCTACTCGCAACGTATGGCGACAAAGAACTCAGCGTTATGAATAAGGCCGCGCTCATGACGCGCTTGATGCAGGTCGCAGGCGGCTTCTTCCCATTCATGGAGGAAGAGCAACACTTCAGTCCCGAAGAGCATCGATGGTACACAAAGATCGTTGGTTCTGGAATGCTCATCGGCAAGTCAAGCGTCAAGCTCGACGCAATCATGGATGACATGGAAGAAGTCGGCGACGACATTAAGGTCATAGTGTGGGCTCACTTCGTGCCGGAACTTAAACACATATACGAAGTGATGAACAAGCGCTATAGGTGCGCACTCTACTATGGTGGAACCATAGACCGTGACCGTTCTCTCATCATTCAGGAGTTTAAGGCAGGCAAATACGACGTGTTTATCGGAAACGCGCAGACAGCTGGCTTTGGCCTCAACCTTCAGAACGCAACCCTTCAATATTTCTACTCAAACACGTTCCGCACGGAAGAGCGCCTTCAGGCGGAGGATCGTTCGCACCGCATCGGCGTTAAAAGCACGTGCGTTTACAAGGACGTCATAGTGCGCGGTACTGTGGACGAAAAAGTGTATGAGTCAATAAAAGCAGGGCGCGACATGAACGACTACTTCAAGCGTGTCTCACTCAAGGAACTTCTCTCCGATGATGAGGAGGTGCAGTTTTGAACGTTTTAGTTAAAGAAGCACACATGCAAGTCCTCATCATAGGTGAAGCCGGCGAACGACCTTTCTACGAGGGCCAGTCAGCCGGTAGGTTATGGCGCTGGTTTGGCGTCAGGGATCAGGCTGAACTAGTTAAGGTCGCATCGCTAGTAAACATCTGTCCTATGAAGGACTTCAAGTTCATTCTACCCGACAGACTTGAGAGCATACGTCAGCTTTCGAGTAAGGCTGATCAAGTATACTTAGTCGGAAAGTTTGCACAACAGTATGCGTATGGCGGTTCGACGAAGCACGAAACAAGTCCATGTTGGACGGCCGAAGATTATCGGTGGGTGGGGCTACCTCATCCATCTGGTCGTAACAGACAGTTGAACACGCTGAGCGATTCGCTAATCACATACTTTATTCAGGGCGCCTACAGGGAAAGGAGACAGATACTATGCCGAGAAGAATCTTCGCCGTTGTTAGTGACGAGGACTTCTATGCTTTCCGAAAGCGCGCCGAAGACGAGTGCCGCGGTTTGACGGGTAAGAGCGAGTCAGCCATGGGCAAAGCGTTGGCTGCGCTTGCCCATGGTTTTGCTTACTATGATGAAGCCAACACAGTAAAATATCTCGGCGTGTTTGCCAAGGTAAGCCCGCCAAGCGATCAGCATCTAGGCGATATTGAGAAGAACATATGAGCTTACTCATTACGCCCTCTTTGATTAGCGCCATAGACTGGGTAAACAATTGCCCACCGTCATGGCGCGAAAAGGCTGATAAGGACTTACTGAATCAACTTGGTAGAGTATGGGAGGAAGGTCCGCACTATGCTTTAGACTTAGGCAAGAAGTTTGAGGACATGGTCTACCTTTACGCGGACCGTGAACCAGTCGATAAGGGCAGTGAACACTTCAAGTGGTTTGTAGAAAAATGCAAGCATGGTAGATTTCAGAAAAAGACGCGCAAAATAATAAAGTGCGGCGACTACGAGTTCTGTCTTTACGGAAAGATGGATGCGTGGTGGCCTAATATTATACGCGATATAAAGACGACGAGCAACTGGAAAGGACCTCAGAAGTACCTCGACTCATTTCAGCACAAGATGTATTGCTTCAACGAGCGCATCGCTGACTTCGAGTATCTTGTAGCTGAGTTTAAGGAGCTATCGGAAGAAGATCAGAAAGAAGGCAAGATAGCACCAATCATTGCGCATCACTGCGTGACTTATCACGTAGACGACTTTGATGCGCTTGATAAAGAAGTATATGAGCGTGTTATGGGCGCACACGCTTTCCTATTTGGTAATAAAGAACTCTATGAGCTCTATACGCATAAGTTCACACAATTTTAGTAGGAGGGAACATGGACGACGCACCGAGTTTTCTGATTCGAGACGCAAAGGTGGTAGAAGCGCCCACCGAGGATGTGCTCGAGCAACTAGCGGGTCACGTAAAGGCGTTGAAGGAGTGCAACGCTAAGATTGACGCAAAGAAAGAAGAGCTCTCGACTCTTACGACGGAGCAATTACGCCTCGGACGCGACGTCATTCCGACGCTTCTACGATCGCGCGGACTGTCGGACATTCGCCTCAAGGACAAGACGAAAGTCATCGTCAAGGAGGACATGAGCGTCACAGTACCCGACGAAAAGAAGCAAGCGTTTATGGATTGGCTCAAGATCCGCGACGAGATGGACATCGTCAAGCTTCTTGTGTCCTTTAAGCGCATGCCACAGTCACAACAGGACGAGCTCTTCGCGCTTCTCGACGGTTCGGGCTTTGAGTACGAACACGAAGAGGGCGTCCACCCGCAGACGCTTAAGAAGTACTTCAAGGAACTTCTTGGCGTCGGCATCGATGAAGATGAGCGCAACATCGGACGCGAAGATGGAACGTTCCTGTGCCCGGAAGACGTAGCCGCAATATGCGACGTCTTCATCTTCTTCAACACTAAGCTCGAGGAGCCCAAGGCTTCTAAGCTATAGCGCGCATTAGCGTGCTAATTCTCACCGCGCGGAGGATATCGCGATGGAGAACGCAAAAGACACCCTGAAGGCTGCGGCCTTCAACATCGAAGAGGACGACCTGAAGGGATTCGAGCAGATAAACTCGAATACCATGTCGGTTCCCTTCATTCGCATCATACAGAAGGGAAGCCCGCAGATCAACAGGGAGAAGCCTGAGTTCATCCAGGGCGCCCAGGCCGGCGAATGGTTCAATACCGTCACGAAGGACGTGTACGGCGACGCCATCCGCTTGATCGTACTCAACTACGACCACATCTACATCGAGTGGCGCCCGGACCGCGAGGGCTTCGTCGGCTACCATACCGTCGAAAACGCCGAGCGCCTCGCAGTCGACAAGACGTTCGGCAAGTGGAAGACCAAGGACGGCAATCTCCTGCAGGAGAACTACGTCTACATGGTTCTCATCGAGGGGCACGAGAGCGAAGGTCCGATGGTCCTCTCCCTGTCGTCCACGGCAATCAAGCCGGCGCGCGAGTGGAACCGCCTCATGATGACGCACATGATGGAACAACCCGGCGGCGGTCGCGTACGCGCGAAGCCGTACTACCTCGTCTGGCGCGTCGAGACTGAGTACAAGCAGAAGAAGGACTGGGACTGGTACATCCCTCGACCGATCTTCGACTCGTACGTCAACGAGCAGCAGTACATGCTGACTAAGACGGAGCGCCTCGCACTCCCCGAGAAGCGCGTGGACTACGCGCAGCTCGAGGCACCGGCTCAGGGTCTGCCCGAGACCGAGTTCTAGGAGGGTCTCGTGTGGCTCGTTATAGCCGCATACCTTGCGGCAACCATCTTTAGCACAAGGTTCGAGGCCTTGTAAGCTAAATGCATGCCGCCTATAATGCGTTGTGGACCGGGGCAATCATGCCCGGACGAGGCGCCCCGGTCCACTTTATAACTTAAGGAGAAGCGCATGAGCCTTTACCTGAAAGCTGACGACATGACGAGCGCTTATCGTGAATTAGCCAGTCTGCTTTTGCATACAGGACGTGACGTAGGTCCACGTGGCCTTATGACGCGTGAACTGACCGATGTTACTATAGAATTGCCGCACCCTTCGAAGCGCTTCATAACGTCAAAAGCGCGCGACGTGGACATGCGCTACTGCGTAGGTGAACTAACGTTCTTCTTGATGCGTCGAACGGATTTGTCGTTCATTCGTCATTACTCAACGTTCTGGGAAAAGATCAGCGACGATGGTAAAACGGTCAACTCTGCTTATGGCTATCGCTTATTTGGCATTCAAGAGCTAAACGGCAACACACAATTCTGGTACGCCATTTCTTCTCTTAGTAAAGACAGAAACACGCGCAAAGCTGTGATGACGATATACGATCGCTCCGATGCCCGCGAGTCGCGTGATAATCCGTGTACCATGTTCTTGCAGGCGCTAATACGCAACAACAAGCTCGAATTATATTCCTTCATGCGTTCTAACGACGTCTGGCGCGGCGTTCCTTATGACGTAGCATTCTTTACGTTGGTACAGGAAATGATGTACATAGCTTTATTGACGCGCTACCCAGACTTAGAGTTAGGCCACTTTTTTCATCACGCTGTAAGTATGCATGCTTACGCTGAGCACTGGGAAAAGTTGGGCGAAGTTGCTAACGAAACGAGCGATGAGCGCTTAATAGCTCCTCCACTCGTAGAGCGTGATTTATTCTCGTGGTTCAGTTTGCTCGCTGTTGAGGAAACAAGCAAACGCTTAATGGGTAAACCTTATGAGTGGGGGCCGGGCGCAAAGGACTTAATAGAAACTCCCTTCCAAGCGTGGTGCATAAACTATCTATAGTGGAGTTGTCCGATGCAAGAAACGTCGCTCATCCTAGCGGACTTCATGGACTTATTTGCGGGCGACACGCTAAACTTCGGTGTGCATGCTTATAAGTTCACTGACGCCGGAAAAGAAGCTGGCACTAACAGTACAGTAACTAATCGTCTCCTGACAATGGAAGAGTACAAGGAACACTTGGCAGGTAATAAAGGTTTAGGTATCATACCAATAAACGAAAAGAATGAAGTTAAGTTTGGCGTTATTGACCTCGACGTATATGATTCCGACTTGCAGATTTATGTTGACGCCATTGAGCGTAATAATCTTCCTCTTGTACCATTCAAGTCGAAGTCTGGCGGCCTACACCTGTACATGTTTGTTAGGAGCTGGGTCAGCGCTAAGTCAGTAGTAGAGATATTGCACTCTATAGTTAACGTGCTTAACCTTGACTTATATATAAAGCATAAACTCAACCGTATCATAGAGATTTTTCCGAAACAGACTAAGTTAGCGCAGGGTGGCGTAGGTAGTTGGATCAACCTGCCTTACTATAATGAGGCTAAGACCCGCCAATGTGCCATACGCTCAGGTAAAGAACTCTCACTTAGTGAAGCTTTAGCTTACGCTAAAGCGAAGCGCGTATCGCTTACGGAAGCGCGCACGCTGCTTAATGAGTTGCCCTACACGGATGCGCCTCCTTGCTTGCAGACTATCCATCTACTCGACGTAATGGGCAAGAATAGCGGTCGCAACAATTACCTATTCTCATTTGCCGTCTACTTAAAGAAGAAGGAACCGGAGTTCTGGGAACAGCGTCTTTATGAAGTCAACAACACGCTGCAGGAACCTTTGAAGCGCGATGAAGTAGAAGGAACTATTCTGAACTCACTGCGCAAGAAGGACTACACTTACAAATGTAATGAGCAGCCTTGCGTAGAATATTGCAGGCGTGAGTTATGTAAAAAGCGTGACTTTGGTATTGGCAAGGAAGGCGGTTACTTCTCAGAGCTCGAGTATGGCGCCTTGACGCAGATACGCTCGGCTGAACCATACTACGAGTGGGAAGTTAAGTTACCTACGGCTGACAAGTTCACTAGGATGCGCTTCAAGAGCGAAGCCGACATCATCGGACAAGACGTATTTCTGCGTCTCTGCTTTCGCGACTTACACATTCTACCTATAAAAATAAAGCAGGTTGAGTGGTACAAGTTGATAAATCAGGCGCTGGCTGAAGTTAAGGTAGTCGACGTTGATCAGGCGGACGATGCTTCAGCCATGGGCATGTTTAAACAGCTGTTCCAAGAGTACCTAACTGATCGCGCTATGGCAGCAACAAAAGATCAGATACTTACAAAGCGCGCTTATCATGACGAAATGAGTCATAAGTATTACTTCCGTGCTATTGACCTTAGCAACTACGTGTTTGTATCGAAGATGTTTCGCTACTTCGCCCCTGCGGACATACACGGCGTATTACGTGATTTCGGCGCTGTAGCTACGCGCATTAAGACGGAAAGCGGTAAACAACTGCGCGTATACGAGATATCAGAAGAAGCGCTTGAAAAAGTCGCGACGCTCAGTATGGAACCTTTTGAAGCAAAGTTTGTTGATAAGAGCGAGGACTTCTAATGGAGAACGTACATAAGATTTTTGGCGCTCCTGGCTGTGGCAAAACAACTCGCATCATTGCAATACTTACGGAGGAACTTAAGACCACGCCGCCTAATAGAATAGCTTTCGTATCATTTACGCGTAAAGGAACGTATGAAGGCGTCGAGCGCGCTAAGGTTCTGTACGGCTTAAAAGACGCCGACCTTCCGTACTTCCGTACCCTGCACTCAATAGCCTTCAGGGAAGGCGAGTATGCTAAGTATGACATGATCAGCAAACTTGACTATAAGGAGTTTTCAGAAGCGCTAGCAATGAAGTTCACCGGTTACTATACGGAAGAGTTCTATAACAACGACGATAAGTATCTGTTTGTGCACTTCTTGAAGCGTAATAACCCACGTATGGCTCAGGTGTATGAAGATAGTGTCAGCGCTTCGTGCCTGCGCGACGTTGAGACTAACTATGCGCGCTTTAAGAAGCACAAGAACGTGCACGACTTCACCGATATTATAGAGCGCTTCGTAGAGGCAGGAGAAGCACTGCCAGTTGATGTTGCTATTATAGACGAAGCGCAAGACTTAACGACGCTACAATGGCGCATGTGCGAAGTTGCCTTTAGCAACTGCAAGCGCGTTTACGTTGCTGGCGATGATGATCAAGCTATATACGAGTGGTCAGGCGCAGACGTTGACTACTTCCTTAATCTACCAGCAGTTAATAATGAGATTCTGGGCAAGAGCTATCGCTTGCAACGCCAGACGCTGGACGTTGCAAAGCGCGTCGCCCACAAGATAAAGCATAGAGTAGACAAGGCTTTCGATCCTCTAAGCGATCAGGGCACAATACGCGCCTACAATTCACTTGAAGACCTGGACATCGCGCAGGGCGAAACCTGGTACTTCTTATCGCGCAACAACTGGTTCCTGTCTGTTTACCGCGAGTTTCTAAAGAAGCGTGCAAAAGTATTTGTAGATAAAGACAGTTTGTCATTCGATCAACGCGAAGTAGACGCTATTAACGCTTATGAAGCTGCGCGTAAGCGCGGCAAGATGACAGACATAGAAGAAGTGAAACTCAAACTATTTCTTAAAGAAGACGCCCAACTCTCTAAACCATGGTTCGAAAGCTTAAACTTTGACGCTGAGCAGACGACGTATTATCGTGACCTTGTACGCACTAAAGCTCAATTGAAAGATCGGAGCATCACAGTCAATACCATCCACGGCGTAAAGGGAGGAGAAGCAGACAATGTTGTACTCATGCTCGATTACACCAGAGCAGTCAGCGCGAACATGGAGCGGAACCCAGACGCCGAACTACGCTGTCTGTACGTGGCGCTTACTCGTGCCAAAAAGAACTTGCACATTGTGTACTCTCACTCTAAGACGGGGTATGACTCAATAATGCGGGAGGCATTAAACATATGAAACAGTGGGAAGTCCTCGATGGTATCATAAAGAAAAATGGCGCTAAGTATCAAATGGGCGTCTGCATCGAAGAACTGGCGGAACTCACCAAGGAACTAACCAAACACATGCGCGACAAGGGTTCACGCATGAAAACGCTCGAGGAGATTGCAGACGTAGAAGTATGCCTCGAGCAACTCAAGCGCATGTTCGCACCTAGTCGAACGACGATCGCCATGTATAAGCGCTTTAAGATAGAGCGCTTAAGAAAACTATATCTGGAGGGCAACGAAAAATGACCGATCAAGAGACGACGCTTATTCAGGCGCTTACCAACGATGCTATCGCTGATTTCAAGCGCGGCAAAATCAGCGCCTTCCAGGTAGAGACTACGGAAAGTAGCATCTACTTCAAGATCACAAAGTTCTCACCTTTGTTAGGCGAGGACAAACAGCCTTATGCTAGGAGTGGCATCGAGCGTAAGTCCATAAAGACGTCCTGGCCACTACCTTATGTGCGAAAGCAGGCTCACACGTTCTACCGCGACGTGCTTAAACAGCGACTGGAAGAGACGTACTTGCTGGCCGTACGTGAACAGAACGTGATCGCGCACCCAGACGAGTCGTCTTTCATCATTCGACCAGACGGAGGAAAAGCATGAAGACGTATGAAGGAAAGTACGAACCTACTTTGATCTACACCTCCTTCAAGCGCGAGATTGCCTTAGTGCGTCGCTATGGTATCGAGAAACACGGCAACAGCGAAGACTGGCCCTCGACTGATCCAGTCGAACACTTCAACGCTATCGAACGCCATATTGATCTGCATATTGATGGCGAGTTCTTCGACACGCAGAGCGGTCTGTATCACTTGAGTCATGCTGCAGCGACGTTAATGTTCGAGATAGAACGCTTGTATCGATTAAAGCGCGAAGAGGACGGTTTACCGCCTATAGCACTGCATCCTCGTGGAAGATTGGCCGAGAATAAATCAATGAGATAATCATTGTCTCTATAGATTTATTCTTAGACCATGATTATATATGACTGATTCGAGATATAATACAGATTCAATGATATTAGATTCTTGAAATGATCATGGAGGGTACATGGATTTCATTATCAGAGATAATACAGAACCTGAGGTCGAAAGACCCGAAGTTGCTGTATTTGATGGAAGTACGCGACGCCTGTGCCCCTGTGGAAAGATGTTCACGCCTTATCGCTCGTTCCAGCGCTTCTGTTCGGAAGCGCACCGCATCAAGTACTCCTCTGGTAAGAAGAGCATATACGTCAAGAAGCCTTACGTCTTGCGCGAATGCAAGAACGACAGGTGTAAGAAGACGTTCAGAACTAATGATAGCAAGCGTCATTATTGCTCGAAGGAGTGTTATGAAGAACACGAGCGCAATCGGCGCGTTGAACCCGAAGAAAGAACATGCATGAATTGTGGAAAGACGTTTGTATCATCGCATTGGTCAAAGCGTTACTGCTCGAAGCAGTGTAGGAAGGAGGCGCGCAAATGACCCTTTGGATTAAAGGTTACGAAGAGCGTAAAGAGGTGTTCAACGCACTTATGAATAATGGTTATACAATCAGACTAATAGAGCGCCCAAACAAAAAATGGCCACTGACCGATCGCGACTATGGCATTGAGATAGTAGAAGAGCCAAAAGAGACCGACTAATGAAAAAGAAACACATTATTGTGGGCACGAGTTCCACGAGTTACCTTACCAAGTGCGGCTTGCACATATGGAAGTGGCGTCTACGTGGTTGTGTACTAAAGTATATGGAGCCATGTAAGCGCTGCGCGCGTCTCGAAGCTATAGAAAAGGCGCGCAATAATGGATGAAGTAAGATATCCCGACTTGTCAGGAGCGCGTTGCATCTCATTTGATACTGAGACGAAGGACCCAAACCTTACGACGCTGGGCCCTGGTCAATACCGTAAAGACGGTCATATTTTGGGCGTGTCGATCGCAACGCCCGATGGCTTCAAAGAGTATTATAACGTAGGTCACTATGACGTAGACGCTGATGAGCGTATTAAGAACGTCAATTACCTACGCGCAACCCTTGGTAATAACGTACCTAAACTAGGTCAGTCAATAATATACGACGTTGATTGGCTAGAAAACGGTGAACACAAGATAAAAGTCGGTGGAGAACTTGGAAGCATTGAAATAGCTGAAGCTCTTCTTGATGAGACGCAAGAACAGTACAACATGGAGTTCATGGGTCAGAAATACCTAGGTCGAGGCAAGGTTAAGTCAGAGCCCGAGAAGTTCTGTGAAGCGCGAGGTTGGAAGGGCGACTTCCGACAGTACTTGTGGCGCATGCCATATAGCGTAGTACGTCCATACGGTGCTGGCGACGCCGAGTTACCTATAGCAATATTTGACATACAGCGCCCGATGCTAGAAGAGCAAGAGTTACTCGATCTTTACAAGCTCGAGAATCGCCTGACCCGCGTACTCGTCAAGATGCGCAAGACTGGCACCCTTATAGACGCCGATAAGCGCGATCGAAACGGCCTTATGATACAGAATCGCATTGAAGAAGCAGAACACCGCCTGTTCAGTCTCTTCGGCGAGTTCAACTATATGAGCACGATGCAAGTCGCAAAGATATTTGATAAGCAGGGTATTAGATACCCACTCACTGAGAGAGGCAACCCGTCTATTGACTCATACTTTTACAAGCGTTACAAAGATGAGATTCCACTCGTTAAAGAGCTCTTTGAACTTCGCCAGATGAAGCACCATCTAAATACATTCATCATGGGTTCACATCTGCGCTTCGTCTGTCCCGATGGCTTAATACACCCGCAGTTCTTCAACATGCGCAATGACAATTTGGGTGCTTTGAAGGGCACGCGCTCAGGTAGGCTGTCGGGCGCTAACCCCAATCTGCAGCAGCAACCGTCGAAGGGTGTAGACGAGTACTGGGGTCAAGTGTGCCGAGAGGATTTCATTCCTTTCCCCGACTGTTGGTGGGGAAAGATAGACTACTCACAGATCGAGTATAGATTCATGGCGCACTTTGCAGTTGGCGAAGGTGCGGAGGAACTGCGTCGCTCTTACAACGAAAATGCAGAACAAGATTACCATCAGTATATCATGGACCTTACTGGCCTGAAACGACGCTACGCAAAGAATCTGAACTTCGGCGTAGCTTTCGGTATGGGCGCTCAACACATGGCTGAACTGTTTGGCTGGGACGTAGAGTATGCTTACGAAGTCCTCAACGTCTATCACTCTAGGGCGCCCTACATCCGTTCTACCATCAGTCTAGTAGAGCAGAAGGCCCGTCAGCGCGGCTACATTAAGACGTTTCTTAAGCGACGCTCACACCTCAAGGACCCGAGAAAAGCATACACCATGTACTGTCGTCTTGTACAAGGTTCGGCTGCTGACCTCATGAAAGCAGCTATGGTTAAAGCGGACGAAGACGGCCTATTTGAAGTCCTGTATCCTCACGCCACTGTACATGACGAACTCGACGTGTCTATTCCTAAGACGCGCGCCGGTCTCGAAGCTTTCCAAGAGTTGCAGCACGTCATGGAGAGCGTACTAAAGTTAAGAGTGCCAGTCAGGGCCGAACCCGAAGTAGGTCCTAATTGGGCTGACGTTGAGCCAGTCGTAAAGACCGAAGAAGAAAAAGCGCGCAACAAAGCTAAAGCGGAAGCTAAAGGCGAGAAAGATGGAACGCGCACGTGGGATGAGTTATATAAGGAGGTCGTGTAATGCTATCTGATTCTGATCGCGCAGCGCTCAAGCTTCTTTTTGTGGCTATTACGGCAGTCATAGTGTTAGCAGTAAGTTTGCCCAAGAACGAGCAAATGCCGAGAGCCACTGACTGGCACACGACTGCCAAGGTGCCTCACCCTATGGACGTACCCTTCGTCGGTTACTGGGTAGATGACGGTAAAATAGCAACGCCATTGGTACTCTGCTTAACGAGCAAACCCGGAACCTACTTCTACTATGACGGTAACCCAAAGTACGCTGAGATAGCGTTCATTGAGCCACCCATTCAGTGGGTATGCGCACCGGGTTATGACGGAGACTAGCATGAAAATCGAGCACGAATCAGATGGCAAGCGTTGGTTGCACAAGTGCTACGAAAGATACGACTACAATACACAGGTAGTAGACGTAGAGACTGGCAGCACAGCGTTGGGCGTTCCGGACATCTTCTTCGCGGGCATGCATGGTCAAGGTTGGGTAGAAACTAAGTATGTTGAAGTCGATGATATCTGGCGCAAGCCCATAGAAATACCGTGGCGCCCGCGACAGCGTGGCTGGCTTACGGACTACGCTCAATTGGGCTATAACGCAAACCTGCTACTATTTCTGCGGCATAAAGATAAAGTCAGTGCGCACCTGTTCAAAGGCTTTATGCCCCTTAGCGTAGATGAACTAGCTTTGATGGCTAGTCTAGTTGAGACAGACGTTGAGAACAGTTTTAGTTACGAGCTTATACGCAAATTAGGCGCACAGGAGTAAGCATGCGACTGCGTATCATTGAGAACTCACAAGGCTTCTACCTCGAAGAGTTTCATATCTTCAGGTGGAGACGCTGTGAACTCACTGTACGCAGTAGTCGACGAGACAGATTCTACAGTCATAAAGCATTGTATCCGGCACCTTACGTAACAACAGTTGAAGACGCAACACAGTGGGCACACGACTATAGAAAGAACTACGGGAAACTGGTAGTATACAGGGCATAGGAGGAGCAAAGTGAGTGACTTCTCTTCATGGTCCAATGAAGCACTTGAAAAAGAAATGGAAGGACTTCGGCGAAACATTGCCCTCTTTCAGGCCGAAGCCTCTAACGGACAATATCGGTTACAAGACAACGCCAGAGCTTGGGACATTCGGTTAAGGGCGATGGAAGTGGAGCGGTACAATCGACAGAGTAGGAGGAATATATGAAGTGGTTAGTACTTTCTTGGGCAATTCTTGCGGCATGGGTTCCTGAGTGCAAAGACGGTATACGTATGCCAGATGCGCGTTATGCGACGATGATAGCGCCGTCAGACACATACACGCTAGACTTGTCGATAGACGCCACGCTACTGAAGCACATTAGGCTTTACGGCAGCACCGAAGCTTACATGCAGCCGTCCGGCGCGATGAGCTTTGCTCCGTTCCGTCAAGACTACAGTGTTGGAGCGAGTGTTTTATTTGGCCCATTCGAGCTAGGCGTCAATCACGAATGTGACCACTCAGTATACGCGGAAGGAACAGACCATTGGTACATAAAAAATGAGACTCAAGTTTACCTAAAGTTTGAAACTAAACTAGAACTCTAAGGGAAAGCCCCTCCGACCGCTCGGAGGGGCGTTTTTATTTCCAAATGATGTCCGCTATTCCATCAAGCACCTGAGCGAGCACGAGCGCGGCGGAGAATGTCCAAAGCGTTGCCAAGAGCTGCTCGTCCCTTGTCAACTGCTCTTTTGCTATCCTCAATGCCTCCCGTCCCTGGAGTATGTCCGTCTCCACCGCGAAGTACTCTTCGGGCGATAAGGTAACCGGCCCCGAGGGCAGCGAGGGCGAGGAAAGCTCCTGCGATTCGGAGGGCTGGACCGATGGAGCGCGCGAAGCGCAGGAAGCCAGCCCAAGCACGAGCAGGCAGACTATCGCTCGCCACTTCACTGCCCCTCCTGTTTCTTCTTGTCCTCGACGTCCTGCAAGCGCTTGAGGATGGCCTGGTAGAACAGGAAGGTGGTGACGAGGATGCCGAGGGCGTTGAAGAGCACCTGCGGCAGAGCCTTGTCATAGTACCAGAGGAACGCGACCCCCACCGACACGACGATGATCGCGATCTTCCAGACCAACGAAGGCGCGTCGGGCCACCAGTCAGTCTTCACGTACTGGATCAGCGAGCCGACCACGTAGGCCGAGACCAGCCACTGAGCCACAACGGTCAAGAAAAGTTCCCAGTTCATTTCTTCTTCCCTCCTTTCTTCTTTCCGCCCTTGCCTTTGCTCGAACTTCCGCACGCCATCGTCAAGCCTCCTTCTTCACGATCTGAAGTCCAGTGCCACGCCAATAGCGCGCCATGAACTCTTCTATAGTATAATGCGTATGATAACCACTTACGGCTTGATCATAAGCACCATCAGCCATTCGCACGCCTGCAGGATCATCGATAATGAGGGCGCTCAACTCGCCCAGTTTCACGTCGTACCAAGCTTCGCCGAGGTTCTCCTGTGCTGTTTCAAAGCCAACGATATCTACGACGTGGCCACCTTTTGTTAGCCAAGTTGAGGCTGCAAAGGGCCGCTTGAGCTTTGCAATTCCCCAGAGAACTTCTTTCATAGACCAAGCCCAGCGCGGTCCTGAGAAAACGCGCGCGCCGTAGAGTTTCGTCAAGGCCCACGCAATAACTGCCCAGACCTCATTGCCAGGAGTGTCCTTCAAGTTCATGTCGACGCTGAGTTTGTATGCTTCAGCCTCAGGTGAGCGGCAAAGAGCGGTAAGACAGTCCTCGGGTTGCTTATAGTTGAAAGCACTAAGAAGAGGTTCCATTGGCCAACCAGCTATATCGAGAGCCATCACCACGCTCGTTGGCTTGCACGTAACACCAGGGTCTATTTCATTACGACCGGGACCCCAACCGTTTTGCCGATAGTATTTATCACGCGATGGCGACAAGTCGTAGATCACAGCACAGCCTCCTTCTTTTCGAGAAGCTTCTTAAGCGCCTCATGATACGCCTTGTTTTGATCGACTATGGCGCGGGCTTCCTCCACCTGTCCATTGATTTCCTTACCTTCAAACTGGTCGAGGACTATTCCGAGCACTGCGCCATGCCCGACGAGCATCTGGTCCTGGTCCTCAAGATGAAGTTTTATTTCCTTGAGGTCCTTGCCTATGCCCTCAAGAAGCTTTGTATGGCTCTCCATGACAGGTGAGCATGTTGACTGAGCCTCCGTTCTGCGCACGCCGGCTCGAAACTTGCCAAGGATGAATCCATTTTTCGACAGAAGTGCCACGGCTGTGATGATGACTACAGCAGCGACTAGCACGATGAAGACAACTAGGGCAGGACCGAGAACCTTGACGAGTTGCGCGAGTTCAGTGAGTTGTTTGGCCTCGAGTTCTTCCACGTCTTCCTCCTCTTATCAGTCGCCCATGTAGTATCCCATAGGAACTATATATATCTTCGAACTGGCTACAGTGATGTTGGTCAGGGCCGCGAATATATAGTAGAACTGTCCAGTTGCGTTGAGCGGTATGTCCAATTCATACTTTGTTTTGCTGACATTGCCTATAGCTCCATAGCCAGAGCCTCCCGCCTCCGGTATTGCCATGTCCATACCCCAGTTGTCATACGTACTCGTCTTGAACGCAACCTCATACCTATAAGAGCCCGCCGCAGTCAAATAAGGATCAAGAATCACCTTGATGCGCAAGCCCTTTGCTCCAACGGGAATACCAAAATTGCCGGTAGCTTGTACGACGGTGTCAACCGTTACGGGTTGGCCGTTAACAAGAGCTCGAGGGACTGCCGCGGCATAGGGCATGGGCATATGATGTAGTTTTCCGAACTTTAGATGTGAACCCGGAGCATCAAGACTATGACTGGGTTCAAACTTTCCGTCAATTACACGCCATATGCCCGCAGCCGCAGCGACCAGTGTGATATGATCGTACTGCGCGGATATATAGCACTCAGTCACACCAGCATTTTCTATGACATCACCACCAACTGCTGTGACCGCAACGTAGCCGGCTCCAGCGTCTATCTTTGATACGCGAACTTCCTCGCCCAAGACTGCGCTGGCAGACGGCAGGTTTGCTACAAAGTTGCTCGCTCCGGTAGTTATGCGTAGGACATGTTCTCCCGGAAGAATAGTGCAAGGGGACACCGATTCAGACCGGACGACGCCATCGGCTTCGCCCCACGCGGACCACGAAGTCCCATTGTCCAAAGACACGCGAGAAGCTTCGCTGAACAGGGTGCAGTCGATTAAGTGCTGGTGAACCAGTCCTGCACCGTCTGCTCCGCGAATCACGTGTAGTATAAAACTGTCGCCTGCCGCGAAGTTCGCCGGTATATCAGCGGACGCTCCGTTAATCCAAGAGTACAATCCGGACTCCACCACGGAGTTCAGGCTGAAAGAGGGTGGCGTTCGGGCAGAGCGTACATAGTTGCCTCGCGATTCGGTGAGCAGCTTAGTCAGGGGCACGGAGTCGGGAGGCACTAAGCGCTGGAGCACACGTTTGCCCTTGCTGTTATACACTGCCATCGAATAATCGAGGGCAGTGTACACCACCGCGGGCGCATTCATGTAAGTTGCGCGCCCCTTGCTTATGACTATTTCATTCGCGGGGATAGTCAAGGCAGAGTCCCAGAATGCGGGTTGCGGATTCGACACGGGTTCCAATCCGAGCATTCCGACATATAGGCGACCGTTCTCTATAGGCTCACCGTTGTCATCTAGAAAAATAGGGAAGGGTAAACCGACCTCGATTGCCATACCAACACCTCCTAGTAAGGCTTGCCGGACTGTTCCTTATGCTTCTTCGACTCATCGCGCTGGAAGCGCTCGAGAGCTTCATATAGACGTTGCATCACTGCGGCTTCACTCGCTGTATGACTCGCGGTCTTGCCAATTTCAGAAAGGATAGTGCGTACAGGGGCTGACTCGTATGCTCGAGCGAGGAGACCATATGTTGCGGAGGCTGCAGTACCAACAACCAAATTAGTGGCAAGGTCCCCAGAGCCAAGCAACTTGCCGATAGCCATACCAGCCGCACCGGTAGTAACGGGAAGCACGAGCTGCTCGCCGGTCCGTGGTACGAAGTTGCCAGAAGCCGCGCGCTTCGTGTAATCCATCACGCGGACTAGACCCTTGACTTGCCGTAGTTCATCGTCTCGGAAGAACACACCTGTCTGCGTCCCGAGGTCCTTGACTGCGGCCACAAACTTGTCGGGCGAAAGTTCTTCGCCACTGCCAGCCTTCTGGGCAGCCTTGGCGATAATTGCAGACCGGGCCACAGCGCGACCCTTATCAGACAAGTTGTTGTAGAGCGTGAATACCTCGCTCGGGTCCTTGTTGAAGAGTAAACGATCCACGGTAGCAGGACTCACGTCGCCGCGGTTCAGCGTAGCCTTGAATGCGGGAAGCTTCAGGTCCTGCATCATCTTCGACAGCTGTTTGTTGGCATTGACCCAATCGTCGACGTCCTTCTGCGTACCGTGGGCCTTGATGTACTCATACATATCTTTGCGCAAGCCGTCAATCGGAATGCCATCCTTATCAGCGACACCATATATGCTATTCACAGCCTCTCGGCCAAGCCCGAGGTCAAGGGCGTGGTGCTGATCAGCGGCAAGCCCGACTGCTTCGTC
>Ga0069004_10000020_pt1 | contig 19109 bp, 18 predicted proteins | sample WestPond_Cattail_2_FD_62358 | JGI IMG/M metagenome (GOLD analysis project Ga0069004, IMG submission 62358) | Wetland microbial communities from the San Francisco Bay, California, USA, that impact long-term carbon sequestration - WestPond_CattailB_D2 | ecosystem: Environmental > Aquatic > Marine...
AGCAGGGCAGACCTATAGCCATTCTGCCTACGTTTACAGGATTAAATCCGTCTACATCTTTACGATAATCTATCGCTTCAATTATTTTTTGTTCTGAAATATGTTTCGGTAATGGCAATTGAACGATGAATCCGTCTACATCGTTATCATTGTTCAACTCTCGTACTTTGCCTAACAGTTCTTCTTCGCTAACGGTATCTTCATATCTTATCAATGTGGATTTGAAACCGCAGGCTTCGCAATCCAACACCTTATTTTTTACATAAGTCTCGCTTCCACCGTCATGGCCTACTAATACGGCAGCCAAATGAGGACGCTTTCCTCCGTCGGCAATAATTTTTTCAACTTCTTTGGCTGTCTGTTGCTTTATTTCGGCAGCTACGGCCTTCCCATCTATTAGTGTCATATATTATTTACTTTGATTATGTTATCTTTTCATGTGCTGCATCAACTTGCCGGCCTTTGTATTGGTTGCCATTTTCATCATCTTGCGAGTTTGGTCAAATTGCTTCAGCAAACGGTTAACTTCATTAATGTTTGTGCCGCTACCGCGTGATATGCGTTGGCGACGGCTACCGTTGATAGCGTCGGGGTGAGTGCGTTCGTATGGAGTCATTGAATAAATAATAGCTTCAACGTTCTTAAATGCGTTGTCGTCTATGTTTACATCTTTTATGGCTTTTCCGACACCCGGAATCATTGATGCCAAGTCCTTGATATTACCCATCTTCTTTATCTGGTTGATTTGAGTAAGAAAGTCATTGAAGTCGAACTGGTTCTTTCTAAGTTTTTTCTCCAAACGCTTTGCTTCATCTTCATCATATTGCTCTTGTGCCCGCTCAACAAATGAAACGATGTCTCCCATTCCCAAGATACGGTCGGCCATACGGTCGGGATGGAACTGGTCAAGAGCTTCCATCTTCTCGCCTGTGCCGATGAACTTTATAGGTTTATTCACAACCTGACGGATAGACAAAGCCGCACCGCCACGTGTATCACCGTCAAGTTTGGTAAGGATAACGCCTGTGAAATCAAGTCGGTCATTAAATTCCTTTGCAGTATTTACGGCATCCTGACCGGTCATGGAGTCAACGACAAACAATATTTCATCAGGAGATATACCTTCTTTAATAGCAGCAATCTCGTTCATCATCTGCTCATCTACAGCCAAACGACCGGCAGTATCAACGATAACTACATCATTATGTTGGGCTTTAGCCTGATCAACGGCATGTTTTGCAATGGCTACAGGATCGTTATTCTCGGGTTCTGAATATACCGGTACCATTATTTGTTCACCAAGCACTTTCAACTGATCGATAGCTGCCGGACGGTAAACATCACATGCAACCAACAACGGATGTTTTGATTTCTTTGTTTGTAACAAATTTGCCAACTTGGCAGAAAACGTTGTTTTACCGGAACCTTGCAAGCCGGACATTAATATTACGGTCGGTTTATTCTCAAAATTGATTTCAGCAGTTTCTCCACCCATCAACTGTGCCAATTCATCATGAACAATCTTTACCATCAACTGGCTCGGCTTTACAGCTGTGAGTACATTCTGACCGAGTGCTTTTTGTTTCACCGTATCGGTAAAGTTCTTAGCCACTCTATAGTTCACATCGGCATCCAATAGAGCTTTACGCACATCTTTCAGAGTCTCCGCAACATTAATTTCGGTGATCTTTCCTTCACCTTTCAGAATCTTAAATGACCGTTCAAGTCGTTCCGATAAGTTATCAAACATATTGTTATCTTTTATTTGGTATCAAAATTTTGTGCAAAAATAAGGTTTATCGAAGAATTTTCCTACATTTGCAGTAAAAAAGCAAACAATTAAATTCATACCTTATGAAATACATAGTAATAATTATAGGAATTTTAGTTATTCTCGGTGTATTGAGAATCTTAAAATCTATAGTTTCCAAAGTAATCTCTATTGCCGTAATTCTAGGCATTATAGCATATTTTATTTTCAGGTAGCAGCACAATGAAGATTCTATACAAGATATATCAACTCTGCATAGCCGTACCGATTTTATTGATATTGACACTTCTTACAGCTCTTGTTACGATAATTGGCAGTACATTGGGAAGCGCACATTTTTGGGGTTATTATCCTGGTAAGATATGGTCGCGGTTAATTTGCTTCTTTTTACTTATTCCCGTACATGTTGAAGGTAGGGAAAATATTCATAACAAGACATCTTATGTGTTCGTTGCAAATCACCAGGGCTTTTTTGATATATTCTTGATATACGGTTACATCGACCGTAATTTTAAATGGATGATGAAAAAATCATTACGCAAGATACCTTTTGTGGGTCAGGCATGCGCCGATGCCGGGCATATATTCGTTGATCGTTCTGGACCGAAAAAGATATATGAAACAATAAGCAAAGCACGCGCTACATTGGTGGGCGGTACTTCACTGGTTGTCTTTCCCGAAGGCTCGCGTACATTTACTGGTCACATGGGCTACTTTAAAAAAGGGTCTTTTCAGCTGGCAGACGATTTGCAAATGCAAGTAGTGCCGTTGACAATAATCGGTTCGTTCAACATTTTCTCACGCACGGATAAATGGATTCATTGGCATCCGCTGAAACTTGTTATACATAAGCCGATATTGCCTAATGGAAAAGGAGCTGAAAATATAAAAGCTTTATTGAGTAAATCGTATGATGAAATTGAATCGTCAATGCCTGAAAAATATAAAGGTTATATAAAAAATGCCGACCAGGAAATTCCTGATTGATTAAAAGCGTCTTTTTTTTGTCAAAAAATACCAATGACATAACAAAGTAATATTTTTTTCGTAAATTCGCTAACAAGAAATAAATATATGGCAAGCTATAAAATTGGAGCAGCATTAAGTGGTGGTTTCATCAAGGGGTTTGCTCATTTGGGTGCATACCAATCATTGCTGGAACACGATATAAAGCCGGAGATAATTGTCGGCGTTAGTGCAGGAGCATTAGCCGGCGCTTTTTTAGCCGATGGATGGGAACCGTACCAATGTCTGGACTTCTTTAAAGGACATAATACTACCGATTTTGCAAAAATGAATATACCAAAAACCGGCTTCTTTAATTTAGACGGATTTGTTGATTTCATGAAAACGGAATTACGTGCAAAGAAAATTGAAGATCTTAAAATGCCTCTTTTAATTGTCGCCACAGACCTTGATCATGGTAAAAGTGTAATCTTTCGTAAAGGAGATTTGGCTAAACATGTAGCTGCATCATGCAGCATGCCGATAGTGTTTACGCCGCAATGTATAAACGGTACATATTATGTGGATGGAGGCGTATTGCAAAATTTACCTGTATCGGTAATACGTAAGGAATGTGAGAAAGTGGTGGCTATAAATGTCAGTCCGATGGAGGCTACCGATTATAAAAGAAATATATTATCAATAGCCATTCGTTCATATCAGTTCTTGTTCAGAGCCAATACTCTGCGTGAACGTGATAAATGCGACTTGCTTATTGAGCCTTCGGGATTGGATGAATATGGTTTTCGCGAGATGAGCAGGGCTGATGAAATATTCAAACAAGGATATGATTGGACTAATGATATAATAAATAAAAATATATCAGAAAAAGGAAGAATATGGAAATGAACATTAAACCTATTATCTATCAAGTCTTTCCAAGATTATTCGGAAATGACAATCCTAGACCGTTGCACAATGGTGACATACATGACAACGGATGTGGGAAAATGAACGATTTTACACCTAAAGTCCTTAATGAAATCAAAAAATTAAATGTGACTTACATCTGGTACACTGGTATTATTGAGCATGCTACTCAAACAGATTATTCGCAATATTCAATTAGAAAAGACCATCCGGCTATCGTAAAAGGTAAGGCCGGATCTCCTTACGCTATCAAAGACTATTATGACGTAGATCCTGATTTGTCTGTTGACGTCCTAAACCGTATGAAGGAATTTGAAGATTTGGTAAAACGCACTCACGACGCAGGAATGAAAGTAGTGATAGACTTCGTAGCGAATCACGTAGCACGGCAATATCATTCTGATTCATTACCTAAAGGCGAAACTGATTTAGGAGCTAAAGACAATCCAAAGCTGGCATTCAGTACAGATAATAATTTTTATTACATACCTGATACCAATTTTAAAGGTGACTTCGATTTAAAAGGTGACGCAAGTGAAGAATATAAAGAATATCCTGCAAAGGTTACAGGCAACAACCGCTTTGATGCCACACCTTCAAAGAACGATTGGTATGAAACGGTAAAGTTAAATTATGGCGTAGATTTCACCAACGGCTCAATTTGTTATTTTAAACCTATACCTAACACATGGATAAAGATGCTCAACATCTTAAAGTTTTGGTGCGGAAAAGGCATTGACGGTTTCCGCTGTGACATGGCAGAAATGGTGCCTATAGAATTTTGGCATTATGCAATTGATAATGTAAAAGACAAGTATCCTAATGTTATTTTCATAGCTGAAGTATATAATCCGAGTGATTATTATCGCTTTGCCAACCAAGGCGGTTTTGATTATCTATATGATAAGGTAGGGCTTTACGATACTCTACGCGGTATAGTTTGCGGTTATAAAGCTACTCGTGACATTACCGGATGTTGGCAATCGTTGAACGGTATTGCTCCGAAAATGCTTAACTTTATGGAGAACCATGATGAACAACGCATTGCGTCGGATTTTTTTGCCAATGATTCACGAAAAGGCTTTGCTCCGATGATCGTCTGTACTTTGATGAATACCAATCCTGTTATGATTTATTCAGGCCAGGAATTCGGTGAACGCGGAATGGATGATGAGGGCTTTAGCGGCTTTGACGGTAGGACAACTATTTTTGATTATTGGAGTATTCCCACGATTCGCAAATGGCGTAACGGCGGATTATATGACGATTCAAAATTAGATCAGCGCGAGCGTGAAACATATAAATTCTATCAAAAACTGACGAGAATTGCAAAGGAACCTGCAATTGTAAACGGTCTGTTTTTCGATTTAATGTATGTAAACGGAGGCAATTGGGACTTTGACGATAGCAAGCAATATGCTTTTTTACGTCGTGTTAAAGATGAATTATTATTTATTATTGTAAACTTCAAAGACTGTGAAGCTGATGTTTCTGTAAATATACCGAGTCATGCTTTCGATTACTTACAGATACCGCAATGTACAATGATTAAGGCCTGTGATTTATTAAGTGGAGACGAAGAAATATTATCATTAGTACCTTATCAATCTACTATTACACACCTTCCGGCTTTCACCGGTAAAGTGTTGAAAATGAAATTATAGGATTTATAGCTCCTATAATTTTGCAAATAAAAGTATTATTATTTTTGATTAAAGAACCTATTAAACTCAAAAATCATGGAAACAGCAACTATTGGAAAAAATGCAGGTATTGTTTGGCGCTACTTAAGCAATAAAAGAGATGCCACAATAACTCAATTAATTGAAGGAACCAAAATGTCCAAAGAGAATGTATTATTAGCTATCGGTTGGCTTGCACGTGAAAATAAAATAATTTTTATCAACGGTAAAGAATCTACTGAAATAAAATACAGTTTAGACATGAACTTTTATTTCTAAGAAGTAAAAAGAGTGTTTATCTGCATTGTGCAATAAACACTCTTTACTTTGTATTTACAAATCATAGTCTATACCGACACCAAATACTTTATTGGTACGGGTATATATATCTTTACCAGGAAGACCGGTATTATTGTAATTTGTTGACGACTTTGTGTATTTGCCGTAATTGGTTTGGAAGTATGCAACATTAGCTTTCATGTGGCTATTGATCTTGAACCTGCATCCCATTCCGATTGAATATGAATTTACATAAAAACTCATATCTTCCTGAAAAGCATCTGTCATACCATAATTAGTTTTTTGGTAACCGGCACTTATCGTAGTAATCGGAGTAATGTCGTATTCAACGCCGGCCAAATATTCATCTGTTCCACCTGATAATGCTTTTTGGCGGTCGTTTGACATACTGGCAGATTTATCATAATAATGGTGGTATCCTGTAGATACATGTAAACGGGATGTAACATCATATGCAGCTCCTAGTGTAAGCAATGCAGGAATGTCATTAGGTGTATTTACTCCATTGTCAAAACTGCTGACACCTGTCGTATTCTGTGACTGATTTTCAATATTCAGTTTTGTAATAAACTCATATTTGGCCGCTAAATTAAGTGGTCCTGCTTTATAATCCAAACCGATGATAGGTGTAACGCCCCAACCGGTTTGACTACAATCAAGTTCTTTATCCGATGTACCTGAAGCAATCTTTGCAGTTGCCACCGCCAATTTAGTATATTGTGTCGCTAATGTCGTATTTCCTGCTATTTGACTCTGTATGGCCAAAGTTGCGAATTGGGATGATATATTTGAAAAATAATTATTCAGATCCACTAAAGTTGTAGAACCGGCTAATGTAGCTTTTATATTCTTCACATAACCATAGTAATGATTTGTAACATAATTAATTCTCATTCCTACAAAGCCTGATAAATGCTTATTGAATTTATAGGCTGAGCCGAAATTCAATCCAAATATATATTGGCGCCCTTGCATAAATGTATTATAACTATATTGTGAAGATGCCAATTCAGGCATATTCATTTGTGTTGCATAAGTAGACAAGAGGGCAGGGATAAGTGCCACTTGTGATTCGAATGAAGGTAAACCATCATTAAATGTAGCTTTTCCACCACCTCCCGTTAATGCAAAATTTCCACCGAATGTCCATCTGTCATTATATCTCCACACCGCAAACACACTTGGTATAAACGGAGCAGAAGCCACACCCTTGTACTTGCGCGTACCGTCAGCAGCCGAATGACCGTCTGCATTCTCTGCAAAAGGAGCAAATGTAGATGTTATGTCTCTATTTTGAAAGGCACTTTGTCCGTTGAAAGAAAAATGCCACCCTAAATTCATAAATGAAATACCGGCAGGATTAGAATATATTGCATCAATGTCCGTGGTTGCATCACGCGCCGGATCGCGTAGAAAATTTACATGTTGATTTGTGTTTGTAAGAATACCTCCTGCAAAAGCAGAGGTTGTAGCAACGCCCAACGCTGCTAATAAGGTGAATACTTTTTTCATTAATTATCTTATTAGTTCATAATTGGGCGCGAAGGTATAATAAAATAATGGGAAAATAAAACGGTTTCAGAAGAAACTGTCATATTTTCCCATTATTTTATTCAATATGTACTTTATTATTCTATTCCGTGTGAGTTGACATTAGCATCAATTTTGTGTATTAACCCTTGTAAAACCTTACCAGGTCCACATTCGACAAACTCGTCGGCACCATCTGCTATCATATTAATCACCGTTTGAGTCCAGCGTACACTACTCGTTAATTGTGCAATTAAATTTACCTTTATCTCATTGGGATCAGTATGAGGTATTGCATCAACATTTTGGTAAACAGGACATTTCGGTGTATGGAAATGAGTTTTTTTGATGGCTTCTTCCAATTCTTTTTTAGCAGGTTGCATAAGAGGAGAATGAAAAGCTCCACCTACTTTAAGAATTAAAGCTCGTTTAGCTCCTGCTGCTTTTAATTCTTCACATGCTTTATTGATAGCTTCAATATTACCTGATATAACTATTTGTCCCGGGCAATTGAAATTTGCCGGAACACATACTTGTCCGTCCGCATTATATTTAGCACATATTTCTTCAACCTTTTCATCAGGTAAAGCTATAATTGCCGCCATTGTTGACGGTGTAGCTTCGCATGCTTTTTGCATAGCCATTGCACGTGCATAAACCAACTTCAAACCATCTTCGAATGATAATGCTCCGGCAGTTACTAATGCAGAAAATTCACCTAATGAATGACCGGCGGTCATATCAGGATTAAAGTCACTGCCTAAACAAAGTGCTGAAATTACAGAATGAATAAATACTGCCGGTTGTGTCACTTTTGTTTGCTTCAACTCGTCATCAGTACCGTTAAACATTATGTCTGTAATACTATATCCTAAAATAATGTTGGCTTTGTCAAACATCTCCTTTGCAAGAGGTGATTTGTCGTATAAATCTTTACCCATGCCAACAAACTGCGCCCCCTGTCCGGGGAAAACAAATGCTTTCATTTTTATTTTTTTTAAAGATTATGGGTGTCAAAGGTAAAGAATAAAATTGATACGTACAATACTATTTGGTTATTTCACCTTCAAGAGATGAATTCATACGGAGTTTAACTTCATCATACGTAAGTCCATGCCCAAGTAAAAACATCAATTTGGTAATGGCCGATTCAGGTGTGCTGTCGTACCCGCAAACTACACCTGCATTAATTAATTGCAACCCTGTTTCATAACGCTTCATTTCCACTGCACCTGCTTCGCATTGGGTTATATTGACAATGGCAATGCCTCGGCAACTAGCATCTTTAAGTTCTCTGACGAACCATTCTTTTTGCGGAGCATTGCCTGAACCGTACGTCTTTAATACTACGGCCTTAAGACCTGAAACATGTAAGATGGCTGAAATAATATTTTCCTGAATTCCGGGAAATAATGTAATCATAACTACATTAGTATCAAACACATAATGAGGATGAAACTCTGATCCCGGTTTGGGATAATGAATAAAGGTTGTGTTGAATCGAATGTGTACACCTGCCGTTGCCAACACCGGGTAATTAGGCGACTTAAAAGCATTGAAATTCTCAGCGCTGACTTTCGTAGTACGATTGCCACGCATCAATTTGTTATCAAAAAATACACATACTTCAGGCACTACGGAATGTCCGTCTTTGTCCTTAGCCGCTGCAATTTCTATTGCTGTAAGCAGGTTTTCCTTACCGTCTGTACGAAGTTTACCTATAGGTAATTGCGAACCGGTGAGAATTACAGGCTTTCCCAAGTTTTCAAGCATAAAACTTAGTGCTGACGCAGTATATGACATGGTATCGGTACCATGTAAGATAACGAATCCGTCGTAGTAACTATAATTGAAATTAATTATTCTTACCAGTTTACTCCATAATGCCGGTTGCATGTCCGACGAATCGATTGGTGGATCAAATTGATAAGATGATATATGATATTTAAATCGTTTCAACTCCGGCACATAATGTGCTAATTTGTCGAAATCGAAGTTTTCCAACGCCCCTGTATCCGGGTTTTCTATCATTCCGATAGTTCCACCGGTATAAATCAATAATACTGACGGTGTTTTAGTAAGCATAAATTACTGATTTACTATAACATTAATTGCAATCATGGGTCGTATAGGAGAATTCGTAAAGATTAATACCTTTGTAGGTGCATTTGAGCGTTTCAGCCATTTTGCCGACACTTCTATTTTAAGCGGCACTGATTGTTTCGGTTCTATATATTTAGATTTTATGTCAACACTGATAGCAGGGTTAAACACTTGCAGTTTCTTTATTTCCAAACGAGTCTTACCGTTATTTGTCACCATCACATTTTCGGTATGTTTACCGGTGGTAAAATTGTTTAATTTTATTTCTGTCGTGGAAATCACCGGGTCAGGTGCATTTGCCTTTTCTTCTTCAGTCAATAATTTATTCTCAGGCAAGACTATGCTTGTAACATCTATTTTATTCTCATCACATACCTTATCACCCGGATACCGTGCCAAATAAATTGATGTAGTCAGCAATCCATAATCATCTAAATCCTTAGTATCCAATGTTAGTTTTATTATTCCCCTTCTCCCATGACTTAATAGCCTTGGTGTGACATTCATTGTGATATATGAAGGCAAGTGCATCAACGATACTTTTGCCACATTGTTTGAAGAATTTGTCACTTGTATGAAGCATGATGTTGTATCTCCCTTATTCACAGGCTTGAAATCAACCGAGCGTTTATCCAACAAGATGTTTCCTATTGAATATTTCATAAGAGATTTGTAGTCTGTAACATCCATTGATACTTCTCCTTTCAACACTACAAGTGCAAACGGATTTACGGCATTACTGTATATATTGATAAACTTCTCAAAGCGCCCCATCATTACGGCATCATACCTTGCAACTACTACACCAGATCCTCCCGGTGCAATGGGTGTCTTAGTCCAATAAACCGCAGTACATGCACATGATACGTCAACATTGTTTATTGTCAGAGGGGCATTGCCTACATTCTTAACTTCAATTTTACGTTCAACAGGTTTGTTACGTTCTATTATACCAAAATCGCATACCGTATCAACCGATAATTTTGCCTGTGCCCAACTCAATGTCGGGAATAATGTAATGAAAAGGATTAATATATATTTTTTCATTAAAATCAATTATTTCAGATATATAAAGGCAAAAGTAAAGCATTTGCCCAATATAACACAGCGTTTTACATATTTTATTATTTCAGAATCATGCCTATAAACAATAATAGCGACATAATAAGCATGTTGCGTGAAGTCATACCCAATACTTTATTCAACTTCTTGCCACTATTAATATTTACCATGGTATTCCATGTACTGATGTGAGGCAACAGATATAGCTGTGGCAATATGGCAGCCCACAAGTGCCCTCCAAAAGCGAAACATAAACACATCCATGAAGCAAATAACCCAAGGAACAAATATAGTTTACGGCCGAACTGTTCACCGAAACGAACTATTAAAGTGTGTTTACCGCTAACAGCATCTTGAACTCTGTCTCTATAATTGTTCAACACCAGCAAAGTATCAACAACCAAGCCCGAAACTAATGAAGCAATAAATACTTCAGTCGTGTAATTCATTGCTTGAACATAATATGTACCGCCTACGGGAACAAAGCCGAAAAAGACTAATACCAGTATATCTCCACAGCCGTTGTACGACAATTTAATGGTATAGAGAAAAGCGAATATTACGCATAAAGCACCAATAATAACCAATTTCCACCAATTATGACCGGCATATAAAAGCAATATACAACCTACAACGCAAGCTAAAATGCACGTTATCACAATACCTATTTTCATTGCCTTCGGAGTAATCCATCCTTGTGCTGTTGCCCGCTCAGGCCCCAAACGGTCTTCATTGCGGTCAGAGCCTTTTAGAAAATCATAAAGGTCATTTATAAAATTCGCTGCAATTTGCATAAGGAAAGCAAAAATGAAGCATACTAAGGTCGGTACAAGTTTAAAACTATCATTCATTACAGCCAATCCGGTACCTATCAACACAGGCACAACACATGCAGCCAGCGTTTTAGGCCTTGCAGCCAATATCCATGCTTTGAATGAATTAGTTTCTATCTGTTTCTCCATAATTGATATTTTCAACAAAAGTACCGATTTTTTTCTTTACTTTTGCCGGCATGAAAAGATATTTGTTAATATTCCTATTATTAATAAGTGTATCGGCCCCAGCGCAACAAATAGTTCGTCACAAATATAAATTGCCGTTCAAACATCATGGGATAAGCCGTGTGGTACAATATGACGTTTATAATAAAGATATTCCGGCTTCATTTAATAATTTCCGCATAGCATTCATAAGTGATACTCACTATAAGAGCCGTTTCGATAGGAGAGCGCTCGGTACGCTCACGCATATATTGCGTTATATTAATACGGATTTATTGTTAATGGGAGGTGATTACCAGGAAGGTTGCCAATATGTTCCCGAACTTATGGACAGTATTGCTGCCGTTCATCCGCATTATGGCATAGATGGCGTTATGGGTAATAATGATTATGAGCGCTGCCATGATTCTATTGCCGGTATAATGAAGAGTTTGGGTATGAAAGTGCTTGAACATCAACTGGACACAATAAAAAAAGATAGTTCGCAAATAATCATTGCAGGCATACGCAATCCGTTTGATTTGAGGCAAAACGGAGTATCGCCAACACTTGGTCTTCACAAATCGGATTACGTCATTTTACTTACTCACACTCCGGATTATGTCGAGGACGTCGATAATACGAATACCGACTTGGCTTTGGCAGGACACACTCATGGTGGGCAAGTAACATTCTTCGGCTATGCTCCGATTGTACCGTCACATTACGGTAGACGGTTTCTTACAGGGTTGAAATATTCAACAAAAGGGATTCCAATTATCATAACAAACGGAATCGGTACATCAAGGATGAATATACGTTTTGATGCTCCAAGCGAAGTTGTTTTGATTATATTGCATCCCGTGTAATTGCCATGTAATACCGATGATACAAGAATGTTACAAACAATCTTTAATATTGCATACAAAATTGAATAAATATATTTTATAATGAAACTAAAAAATGTATTATTGATTCCTTTATTGTTGCTTGCTATGTCGGTTAAAGCACAAGAAGGTGCAATTTCGCGTCCGAAATTGGTAGTCGGAGTTGTCATAGATCAAATGAGGTGGGATTACCTTTATCGTTATTATAATCGCTATGGAGATGGCGGTTTTAAGCGCTTATTAGGTGAAGGAGCAACGTGTGAGAATACAATGCTGCCGTATATTCCTTCATACACAGCTGTAGGCCACACTTGTATATATACAGGTTCCGTTCCTGCAATAGACGGAATCACAGGCAATACGATGGTAGACCAGAAAACAGGTAAGTCATTCTACTGTACCGATGATGCCAACGTCCGTCCGATAGGGACTGACGGTAAGGATGGATTGCAATCGCCTCATAATTTATGGGTAAGTACCGTAGGCGATGAACTTCGTTTGGCTACTAACGACCATTCAAAAGTTATCGGCGTATCGTTGAAAGACAGAGCATCCATTTTGCCTGCCGGTCGTTCGGCCAATGCTGCTTATTGGTTTGACAGCAAGACAGGCCATTTCATTACCAGCAGCTATTATATGGATAAGTTGCCAGAGTGGTTGGATGCATTCAATGCAAAAGGTAATGTTGAGTCATTAATGAGCAAACCGTGGAATACGATGTATGACATCAATACATACACTCAAAGTTATCCGGACAACAACAAATATGAACGTCCGTACTTCAAAGGTGAAAGACCTGTATTCCCTGTTGATTTGCCAAGGTTGTTGAAAGAACAAGGTTATGCAACCATTAAAGCCACTCCGATGGGTAATACGCTTACATTTGAAATGGCAGAAGCAGCAATCGACGGAGAGCATTTAGGAAGCGGTGATTACACTGATTTCTTAGCTGTCAGCTGTTCTTCAACCGATTACGTAGGTCATCAATTCGGTGTGAATGCAATCGAAACAGAAGATACTTATTTACGTTTGGATAAAGACTTAGGCAACTTCCTGGATTACTTGGATGAAAAGATAGGTAAAGGCAATTATACCTTGTTCCTTACAGCCGATCACGGAGCAGCTCACAACTATAATTTGCTGAAGGACAGAAAATTGTCAGCAGGTGCATACGATATGGCTGCCGATTATCAAAAGCTTGACAGCTTCCTTGTTGCTAAGTTCCAGGCAAGTGATTTGGTTCGTAATTTGGATAATTATCAGATCAATCTTAATTATGACAAGATTAAATCGAACGGACTTGATGTCAATACAGTTAAAGAAGCAGCCATTGAATGTGCCAAGACATTTGACGGTGTACTTTATGTGTTAGACCAAACGAAGACTGGTAGCACGGCACTTCCTGAAGGAATGCAACAATTAATTGCCAACAGTTATAATCCTGCACGTAGCGGTGAGATACAAATAATGGTAAAACCGGGATATTATGAAAAGGAAGCAGGCGATGACGAATTAGGTACCACACATGGAACATGGGCTAAGTATGACTTACATATTCCCTTGTTGTTTTATGGTTGGGGTATTAAACAAGGTCAACTTAACAGAGAAGTACATATGACCGATATTGCGCCTACAGTTGCAGCATTATTACACATACAGATGCCCAACGGATGCGTAGGCAAAGCTATACCGGAAGTACTTGGTGCAGCATCACTAGACAAGTAATTTAAATAATAAGAATATTAATATTGCAGGACTATTATTCATCTTTGACAGAGAATATAGTCCTGCAATATTTATATCATTTTCTTTCAACAAGGAAAGCCATTTACATTAAACCTGATAGACTATTCACCTTCAACCCTACAAGGTTTATATTGAAATTGACTTACTGCCGTTTCATGAGGAAATGTGAAATAAGTACATTTTGCCTTAGTGCAAATCTCCCCGTCATTATTGGCAATAGAAGCTTCAATAATAGCAATATTATGTTTCGTTTCAACCAAGTGAGCACGAATAGTTATCTGCGGATCATCAGTTTCAACAGGATGCATATATTTGGTTTCCATCTTCGTAGTCATGCCACAAGTCTGTAGTTTGCGAAGTATTACCCATGCACAAACCTCATCAAGCAATACAGCTTGAATGCCACCATGCAATATTTTCACCCAACCCTGATAGTTTTTACCCGGTTTCCAAAAACTTACTATATCGTCACCGTCTTCATAGAATTCAAGTTTCACACCGTAAGGATTGTCGGGACAGCAACCGAAGCAATTGTATCCTTCTTTGCCAATCCATGTATTAATAATCTTTTTCATAATTCATAATCAACGCATGCACGGCTTATTTTCAAGTCGGCAAGTAGTTTGCCTGCTGCCACATGGTCGGGAAATACTGAATAACGTTTTACGTCGTCAAGAGTGTCGAATTCGCTTACCAATGCAATGTCGTATGCTTCTGCCGGGTTAATGTTAAAAGATACATGGATATCACGGATAATATCCAATTTCTCAGGCAATGCCTCAATAGCATTTTTGAATGCATTCATCACTTCTTGTTTACGTGGATCGTCATTAAGACGAAATAATACGATATGTCTTACCATAATTATAATAATTTATTATACTTTTGCTGATACAAAAATATAAAATAAGAATAGTATTTAGTCTTAATGATATGTTAATAATAGGAATAGCCGGAGGAACAGGTTCCGGTAAAACAACTGTTGTACGTAAAATATGTGAGAATCTGCCTGAATGTGAAGTAGTGGTGTTGCCGGAAGATTCATATTATAAAGATAGTAGCAACGTGCCTGTAAATGAGCGTCAGAACATTAATTTCGATCATCCTGATGCCTTTGATTGGCCGTTATTGAGCAAACAGGTAAATATGTTACGCCATGGGCAAGCAATAGAGCAGCCCACTTATTCATATCTTACATGTACACGCCAACCGGAAACAATACATATAGAGCCTAAACGAATTATTATCATTGAAGGTATCATGGCTCTTTACGACAAAGAGTTACGTGATTTGATGGATTTAAAGATATTTGTCGATACTGATTCGGATGAGCGTTTAATACGCGTTATAGAGCGTGATGTACTTGAACGCGGACGTACTGCCCAAATGGTGATGGACCGTTATACACGTGTGCTTAAACCTATGCACGATATGTTTATCGAACCTACGAAAAGATATGCCGATATTATTGTTCCGCAAGGTGGTAATAATGCCGTTGCCATAAACCTGTTATTGCAGTTTATCAAAACTCATCTCATATAGAATTGCGCTTCCATACCATGCCTACACGCCACGGACTGATTAACACTCCCAACAATGCAAATCCCATGCTTACATAGAGGCAGGCCACTCCGCCCACGCTTTCAGATGCTATTAAGCCGAACACAAAAGCAACAAGAGTTGTGCCCAATGTCTGGCCGAGCAACCGTGCAGTGCCGATCATACCGCTTGCAGCACCACCTCTGTTAATAGGGGAAGCAGTAACAATTATATTATTGTTAGGAGTCTGAAATGTTGTAAATCCTCCACCGCATAACATCAGTCGCCATGCAATATCAAAAGCAGAATCACCGGGTTTGATTTGCGCCGTCAATAACATGCCAACAGCCATCATACATAATCCTATACTACCCAATACTCCCGGGTGGATATGCTCAACCAATATGCCTACAATCGGAGCAACAAACAAGACAGTTAAAGGCCAGGCTGTCAATAATAATCCTGTTTCAACCATACTATAATGCAATCCGTTCTGGAAGAAGAACGGCAGTGACACCATTCCAAGCATTTGTGCCGTAAAGCCGCATATACTCACAATTACTGAAGTAGACAGAATGGGTATGTGCAATAGGTCTATCGGCAGCAACGGATACTTTCTATGATGTTCGTAGTGCCAATAAAATATTGTTACAAACACAAGCGCTACCAGTTGCAGCACAATGAGATATATCTTTTCATGATGAGCAAATCCTTCAATGGAATATATCAATAACCCAAAGAACAAAGCATTTGCAATGGCACCGATTTTGTCGAATTTAGCTTTTATCTTATGCTCCGCTTTAGGTAAGAATTTATGTCCCATTATGAAAGCCGCAATACTTATAGGTATGTTTATGGCAAACAACCATTGCCATGAAGCTGCCGACAATATGGCACTTGCAACGGACGGACCTGCCACGCCTGAGAATGATACGGCCATGGCATTGAGTCCCATTCCCCGTCCCAGATGTTTTGACGGATATATGGTACGCAATTGTCCCTGATTCACACTGGTTAAAGCTGATGCACCCAATCCTTGTACGGTACGTGCTATTACCAAGGTAGTGAAATTACGTGAAAAGACGCAAAGAACAGAGGCTAACAAGAAAGCAATGATTCCTCCCAAATATATTTTACGAAACCCTATAATGTCACCAAGCAATGAGAATGCCAGCAACGTGACAACAATAGACAACTGGTAGGCATTTACTATCCAAATGGCAGTATTCGGTGATATATTGAAATCTTTTGCCAATGAAGGTAATGCCACATTTACTATATTTAAGTCAAGACACGACATGCCTATGGCAAGCATTGTAGAAATTATAGCCCACATCCTTGCCGGCATCGGTAATCCGTCTTGTTCGATTATATCGTCCTCCGCTTTTACTTTTATATCCATATCCAATAAACAACTTTTATATTAAGTTTAAAACCCTACAAGATCTCCATCCTGCAGGGTCTACACATAAACTAAACTAAAACTATTTTACGTGAGTTTCACAACTCACATTACAAATGTAGGGCTTCCATTTGAAATGCCAAAATATAAATGTAAAAAAAACGTCTATAAGCGAAAAAATCTTGCTTTTACTTGATTTATTGTAAAAAACTATCTAATTTTGAGCCGTAAATGTAACAGATATGATAATTATAGCATTACATCACCATCATCATGCACCTGACGTATAACCGGTAGGCGATGGGATGTAAAATAAAAAATACATTGAGAGGCTTACCATGTTGGTAAGCCTTTTTTATTGATATATAACTAATAACAAATAATAAACAGCATGTTACGAATTGCAGTACAATCAAAAGGCCGTCTTTACGATGAGACAATGGCATTACTTGAGGAAGCCGACATCAAAGTACCTTCTTCAAAAAGAACATTATTGGTACAGTCACCGAATTTCCCCATGGAAATACTCTTTCTTCGCGATGACGACATTCCGCAAACAGTGGCAACAGGAGTGGCCGACTTGGGTATTGTCGGTGAAAACGAATACGTTGAACGTGAACAGAATGCCGATGTCATCAAACGCCTTGATTTCAGTAAATGCCGCCTTTCGTTGGCTATTCCTAAAGATATTGATTACCCGGGACTCGATTGGTTCCAAGGTAAAAAGATTGCCACGTCCTATCCTGTGATATTACGCAAGTTCTTGAAAAAGAATGGTATACATGCTGAAGTACATATTATTACAGGTTCGGTTGAAGTATCTCCGGGTATAGGGTTGGCAGATGCTATTTTCGACATTGTAAGCTCGGGTTCCACGCTTGTAAGCAACCGGCTGAAAGAGGTTGAGGTGGTGATGAAGAGCGAAGCCTTGCTTATCGGCTACAAGAAGATGACTGCCGATAACCGCAAAACGCTTCAGGATTTCTTGTTCCGCATTGCTGCCGTAAAAGAAGCTGAAGATAAGAAGTATATACTGATGAATGCTCCCAAGGAGAAGTTGAATGACATAATAAAGGTTTTGCCGGGGATAAAAAGCCCTACCGTAATGCCATTGGCTGAGGAGGGTTGGTGCTCCATACACACCGTTATATCGGAAGAACGCTTCTGGGAAATCATCAGTCAGCTCAAACAACTTGGAGCTGAAGGCATATTAGTTGTTCCAATAGAAAAAATGATACTATAAACATTATGTATATAATAAATAATCCGTCACGTGACACATGGGATGAACTGCTGAAACGTCCCGCACAAAATCCCCAGCAATTGTTTTCAACGGTACAATGCATTATCGACAAAGTACGCGCTAAAGGCGATGAAGCGGTTATTGAATTGGAGAAGAATTTTGATAAAGCAGAATTACGTTCGTTACAGGTTACCGAAGATGAATTTGCCGAAGCTGAGAATTTGCTCGGCAGCGACCTGAAAGATGCCATACGTTTGGCAAAAGGCAACATCGAACGATTCCATAAAGAGCAAATAAGAACAAACAGTAAAGTGGAAACATGCCCTGGAGTGACTTGCTGGCGTAAGACCGTACCTGTTGAGAAAGTAGGGTTGTATATTCCGGGAGGCACAGCTCCGTTGTTCTCAACAGTGCTTATGCTGAGCATACCTGCCGTTATTGCAGGATGCAAGGAGATTGTCCTTTGCACACCTCCCAATTCGCAAGGCAAAGTTCATCCTGCCGTGTTGTTTGCCGCACAAACAGCAGGTGTACACAAGGTATTCAAGATAGGCGGTGTACAGGCTATAGCCGCTATGGCTTACGGTACTGAATCGGTGCCAAAGGTATATAAGATAGCAGGTCCGGGTAATCAATATGTCACTGCGGCAAAGCAACTTGTTTCGTTGCGTGATGTAGCTATAGACATGCCTGCCGGTCCGTCAGAAGTGGAAGTGATGGCTGATGCATCTGCCAATCCGGTGTTTGTTGCTGCCGACTTGTTGTCGCAGGCAGAGCATGGAGTCGACAGTCAGGCTATGCTGATAACCACCTCACAAGAGCTGCTTGATAAAGTAAAGCTTGAAGTGGAGAAACAATTGGATGCGTTGCCTCGCAAGGATATTGCGTCCAAATCGCTGGCAAACAGCAAGCTGATATATGTGCCCGATGAAGACACTGCTATTGAGATGAGCAACGCATACGCTCCTGAACACCTTATTCTGCAAATG
>Ga0069004_10000022_pt1 | contig 18852 bp, 12 predicted proteins | sample WestPond_Cattail_2_FD_62358 | JGI IMG/M metagenome (GOLD analysis project Ga0069004, IMG submission 62358) | Wetland microbial communities from the San Francisco Bay, California, USA, that impact long-term carbon sequestration - WestPond_CattailB_D2 | ecosystem: Environmental > Aquatic > Marine...
GTTCATTTGCATGAGAAGATTACCCGTTATTTTGAAGATTACTTGAAATAAATAAAAAATATATACAATGAAACTGTTATTACTTGGCTCCGGTGGCCGTGAACATGCGCTTGCATGGAAAATTGCTCAAAGTCCTAAAGTAGAAAAGCTTTATATTGCTCCCGGTAATGCCGGTACTGCAAATGCAGGTGAAAACGTGAACATAGCAGTCGGTGATTTTGATGCTATAAAGGATTTTGTAGTTTCGCACGGCGTAGGTATGGTTATTGTAGGCCCGGAAGTTCCTTTGGTAGAAGGTATAACCGATTTCTTTGCCAAAGACCCGGTGCTAAAAGACGTTGCAGTTATCGGTCCTTCAAAGGCCGGTGCTGAGCTTGAAGGTAGTAAGGAGTTTGCCAAAGGTTTTATGAGTCGCTACGGAATACCTACGGCAAAATACCGCAGTTTCAATAAACAAACAATAAAAGATGCTTATGCATTCCTTGAAACGCTGAGTGCGCCATACGTGCTGAAAGCCGATGGACTGTGTGCAGGCAAAGGAGTGCTGATTGTGCCAACGCTTGATGAAGCAAAGAAAGAACTTGATGAAATGCTCGGCGGTATGTTCGGAGAAGCATCAGGTACGGTGGTAATAGAAGAGTTTCTGTCGGGTATCGAATGTTCGGTGTTTGTGTTGTCAGACGGCAAGCATTATAAAATACTGCCTGTTGCAAAAGACTACAAACGCATAGGCGAGGGCGATAAAGGTTTGAACACCGGCGGTATGGGTTCGGTTTCTCCTGTTCCGTTTGCCAATTCCACGTTTATGAAAAAAGTGGAAGACAGGATAGTGATACCTACAATTGAAGGATTGCAAGAAGAAAACATCTCATACAAAGGATTTATCTTCTTAGGTTTGATAAACGTCGCCAATGAACCTATGGTTATCGAATACAACGTGAGAATGGGCGACCCTGAAACGGAAAGCGTGATGCTTCGTATTAAGAGCGATTTTGTTGATTTGCTTGAAGGCGTTGCAGAAGGTAATCTTGACAAACGCAAATTGGAAATAGACGACCGCAACGTAGTATGTGTAATGCTTGTTTCCGGCGGTTATCCCGAAGCATATAAAAAGGGTTATCCGATAACCGGTATAGAGAACGTCAAGGATAGTATTGTATTCCATGCCGGCACCGCGCTCAAAGACGGACAAGTTGTTACCAACGGAGGACGCGTAATAGCGGTCAGCTCTTACGGAGAGAACCAACAAGAGGCTTTGGAGAAATCGTTCAAGAGTGCGGAACTTATCAATTTCGAAAAGAAATATTACCGTCACGATATAGGGTTTGATTTGAAATATTGAAGTAAACATGGAAAATGATTCCTTTCAACAACAAGTAATAACAGGACGGTTATCGCTGCCGGCGGTAATTATTTTCGCGGTGTTATTATGCTTTTTCATACCTGAAACCAAGCCTGTTGTTGAAACTGAATATTCGTCGTTATGGGAAGTGCTGAACAAATATTTCGTTTTAAACGACTTTGTCTTGCGCATAATCAATTTCTGTTTATTCTTGTTCGCCGGATTATCAATGTTAATTATCGACCATGCTTATTCTTTGATACGCATAAGAACAACCATACCGGCAGTATTGTTTGTTTTGATGTTCGCCTTAAGCATCAATATGCACACATGGCAACCAACGTCTATTATTGTGATATTAGTCGTCTTTTCGCTTTATTTTCTTATGCGTTCGTATCAGCAAAGGCGTCCTATGGGCAGCATTTATCATGCGTGGGGGCTGTTGGGCTTTGCCAGTTTGTTGTTTCCCGATTTAATAATTCTTATTCCCTTGTATCTGATAGGAGAATACATCTTTCAGTCGTTGACACTAAAGAGCTTCTTCGCAGGTATTTTAGGCTTTTGCGTACCGTATTTAGTTTTGTATACATATATGTATCTAACCGACCAAATGTGGTTGGTAAACAATTATACGGACATTTACAATTCGCTTACCACGTTTAATTTCTCGTATTTGCAAGGCACGCGGGTGGTTATGCTGGGATTTATCGTTTTTGTCAACCTTGTTTCGATAATCAATTTCATGATAAATAACCATAAGGATAACATCAAAACGCGTGATTATCTTTTCTTTGTTGTGTGGTTAGGCATATTCTTATTGGCTTTAATCATATTGAGACCGCAATATTTTAATATTTATTATTCTCTTTTACTTATAGTCAACTCTATCTTTGTCGGTCATTTTTTTGCGGTAAGCAACACGAAAGTAACCAATTTATTTTTCACAAACGCCTTGTTTGTTTCAGTCGTGATATACGTCTGTTCATTGTTTCTATAGCCAGTTTTTAGTGTTCTTCCACTTTTATTATACTTGTAATTTTTAATTGTATATGGTAGGATAGCTATTTATTACGTATTTCTCCGCCCTTTATGTGCGCAATATAAGAAAATATTTTTTGTGAAGAGTTTATTTTTTTGGAATTTTTTTTAGTTGTAAGTATTTTTTTAGTATTTTTGCCGTTCTATATTAAAGAGAGTATTATATATGATAAAAAGTCTTTCAACATATTTACTATTGACACTATTCTTAATACTTATGGTATTTGTCGGATGTGTTCCCCAAACAAAGATGCAGAAGCATATTATTACCGTAAGTATTGAACCGGAAAGATATTTTGTGGAGCAGATTGTCGGCAATAAGAAAATTAAAGTGGAAACGATGGTTCCAAAAAACTCCAATCCGGAAAACTATGATCCTGCTCCCAAACAAATAGTTAACCTTAACGAGAGCGAAAGCTATTTTGAGGTCGGAAGCGGACTTGGCTTTGAGAATGCCTGGATGCAGAAGATAATGAAAGATGCGCCTCATTTGTTAATCTTCAATTCATCAATTGGAATTAAAGAAACCGCAAATAAGGATCCGCACGTTTGGGAATCTACTGTAAATGCCAATATAATTGCGGAAAACACTTGCCGCATGCTTATGCAACTGGATAAAAACAACGAAACATATTATATTCAACAAACCATTGCTTTTAAAAAGAAGTTGAAAGATTTGAATGACAGTATCACCAACATATTGAAAAATGGTGATAAAGCTTTCGTAATATATCACCCGTCCCTTACTTATTTTGCAAGGGATTATAAACTTAAACAGCTTGCAATAGAAGAAAACGGTAAGTCGCCTTCTCCTGCTCAATTGCAGTCGGTTATAGAATCTGCTAAGAAAAACCATGTACGCATAGTATTTGTTCAGAAAGAATTCGACGTACACAATGCAGAAATTGTAGCAAAAGCTATCAATGCCAAAATCGTCACAATTGACCCTCTTTCATATTCTTGGGACAAACAAATGATATATATCGCCAATCAATTGAAGCATTAATCAATGTCTCCTGTTATCAGTTTACAAAATGTTACGGCCGGATATGAGCACAAGCCCATATTGTATGATGTCAGCTTGAATGTTTACGCTAGTGATTTCTTGGGCATAGTCGGTCCGAACGGAGGAGGTAAAACAACACTTATAAAAGTTATTCTCGGTCAAATAAAGCCCATGAATGGAACAGTTTGCCTTTTTCATGAAGGAAAACGTGTTGATAAACTTAATGTAGGCTATTTACCGCAGAACAATATGATTGATAAAAAGTTTCCCATATCGGTATATGAAGTTATTCGCTCCGGATTGAGTAAAAGGAAATTGATTGATCGCCGTCTTACGACGAAAGAGCGTGAACGCATAGATGAAGTGATTAACCGTGTGGAACTTAACGGCTATGGAAACAAAGCTATCGGTGAGTTGTCGGGAGGACAATTACAGAGAGTATTGCTGGGAAGGGCTATTGTGTCGCAACCGGAAATCGTTATTCTTGACGAGCCTAATACGTTTGTCGATAAACGTTTTGAGAAGGAATTGTACGACATCATCGCTGAAATAAATAAGAATTGTACAATAATTATTGTATCTCACCAGTTGGATTATATTCTGAAACATGCAAAGAATATCGCCGTCGTGAACGGACATTTGTTTTATCACCCTAACAATGAAGCAAATGCAGATTGGGTTAAAAAAATCTTTGAATAAAAGCAAAACCTTCTGAAATATACAATTTAATCAAAACTTTCTATATATTTGCACGTAATTTCAGTTAGAAATAATTATATTTTTTTGAAATATGAAACAATACAAATTGGTGAACAACCTTTGCGGGTGGTTCATTTTTCTGATTGCTGCCGTAGTATATTGTGTTACTATTGAGCCGACAGCAAGCTTTTGGGATTGTCCTGAAGTCATATCTACAGGTTATAAACTGGAAATAGGCCATCCACCCGGAGCGCCGTTCTATATGCTCATTTCTAATTTCTTCTCTCATTTTGCAAAAGATCCTTCGCAAGTGGCTCGTATGGCTAATACGTTATCGGCGTTGGCAAGCGCGTTCTGTATTTTGTTCTTGTTTTGGACAATTACGCACTTGACACGTAAGTTGATTATTAATTCAGAGAGCGATTATAAGAGCCTTAGTAAGATAATAATTATTATGGGTTCCGGCGCAGTCGGTGCATTGGCATTGACTTTCTCCGATACGTTTTGGTTTAACTCGGAAGAGAGTACGGTATTTGCATCTTCTTTGATGTTTACGTCAATAGTCTTTTGGTTGATTCTGAAATGGGAGGACGTTGCCGACGAACCTCACAGTGACCGGTGGTTGGTTCTTATCTCTTATCTGATAGGCTTATCAGTTGGTGTTCACCTTTTGAACTTGTTGTGCGCACCGGCAATCGTATGGGTTTATTATTTCAAAAAGCATCCAGATGCTAAAATTAAAGGCAGTATTTTGGCTTTGATCGGCAGTTTGTTCCTGGTTGTAATCATACTTTACGGCATTGTTCCGGGAATAGTCAGAGTAGGAGGGTGGTTTGAACTGCTGTTTGTCAACACGTTCCATCTGCACTATAACAGCGGATTTATATTTTATATATTCTTGTTGGTGGCATCCATCATTTGGGGTGTCTACGAAACATTCGTTCAAAAGAGTGAGAAGCGCATGAAGTGGTCGTTTATCATTGCCGTTGCATTGATAGGCATACCGTTCTTCGGAAGTGGTGTCAGTAGCGTTGTAATAGGCATTATTCTGCTTGTTGCGCTTATATATTACTTGTCATCTAAGTCAATCGGTAAGAAGTACAAGGCCAGTCCTCGTGTACTGAATACCGTTTTATGCTGCTTGATGATGATTGTCGTTGGTTATTCATCATATGCTGTCATCGTTCTTCGTTCTTCCGATAATCCTCCTTTGGATGAAGATTCACCTAAAGATGTCTTTTCTTTAGGCCAGTATCTCGGACGCGAGCAATACGGTACACGCCCGTTGTTGTGGGGTCAGGCTTTTTCATCAAAGCCTGCGCTTGAAGCAGTTAACGGTGGCTATCGTTATAAGATAGACAAAGGTACACCTTCTTATCAACGTGTTGTCAAGAAGAATCCTAATGAACCTGACAGATATATTCCGAAAGACGGAATGAGTGACTACGTATATGCTCAGAATATGTTGTTCCCGCGTATGTATGATGCGGCACACGCAGCCGATTACAAGCGTTGGGTGAACATCACAGGATATGATGTCCCTTATGATGCCGGCGGACAAACGCAAACCGTAAACATACCGACACAATGGGAAAACTTGCAGTTCTTCTTCTCTTATCAGCTGAACTTTATGTATTGGCGCTACTTCCTGTGGAACTTCGTAGGCCGACAGAATGATATTCAAGGTACGGGAGAGATTGAACATGGCAATTGGATTACCGGTTTTAACTTCATAGACAAACATCTTGTAGGTGATTCAACTCATTTGCCTGATGAATTGAAAGCAAATAAAGGACATAATGTTTATTACGGTTTACCGCTTATTCTCGGTATATTGGGCTTGTTCTTCCAGGCATATCGCGGGAAGAAAGGTATACAGGGATTCTGGGAAGTATTCTTCCTGTTCTTTATGACCGGTATAGCCATTATAATATACTTGAATCAAACGCCGGGGCAACCTCGGGAGCGAGACTACTCGTACGCGGGTTCATTCTATGCGTTTGCGATATGGATAGGTATGGGTGTGGCAATGGTGTATAAACTCATACATGAGCGACTTAAGATGCAGGAGACGCCTGCCGCAATACTTGCAACGGTACTTTGTTTGCTTGTGCCTATTCAGATGTTGAGCCAAACATGGAAGGGACACGACCGTTCAGGGCGCTACGTTTGCCGTGATTTCGGTCAGAATTACTTGAATTCATGCCAGGCAAAAGGTAATCCTATTATATTTACCAACGGCGATAACGATACCTTCCCGCTTTGGTATAACCAGGAAACGGAAGGTGTAGGAGGCAACATTCGCGTTTGCAACTTGAGTTATTTGCAGACCGACTGGTATATCGACCAATTGAAACGTCCTGCTTACAATTCACCTGCCGTGCCTATTAAATGGCCGGGTTATCAATACTTAAGCGGTGTGAATGAGTATGTACAGGTAGAGCCGGAAATGAAAGCTCAGATATTGGCTTTGATGAAGCAAAATCCTGTTCAGGCTAAGAAGTTATTGGGAGATAATCCTTTTGAGTTGAAGAATATTATTCATAATTGGGTTCTTTCAGATAACCCCGAAATGCACTTCATTCCTACCGACAGTATCATACTGCCTATCGACAAGAAGGCTGTGCTTGCTTCGGGCATGATGATACCTGACTCATTGCGCAATAATATACCAGATCACATTGTTCTCAGCTTGAAAGGTAAGAGCGGATTGTCCAAGTCGGACTTGATGATGCTTGAGATACTTTCGAACACCAATTGGACACGTCCTGTGTATATGGCAATCACCGTAGGTCCGGAGAATCATCTCTGTTTCGACAATTATTTCACGCTTGAAGGTATGGCTTACCGTATTACCCCGTTCTTTAATGCTAACGGTGCACGTATAGATGCCGACAAGATGTATAACAATATCATGACTAAGTTCAAGTGGGGCGGCTTGGCTGAGGATCCTAATATTTATCTTGACGAGAACATAAGAAGCATGTGCAATTCGCATCGTCGTTTGTTTGCTCAGACGGCAACGCAATTAATACAGGAAGGCAAGAATGACAAGGCTTTGAAGTTGCTTAACTACGGAGAGAAAGTAATACCTGAATCCATAGTTCCGCACGACTATTCATGCTATTCGCAGATGATAGCTCAGTGTTATTATAAGTTGGGACAAAGGGCAAAAGCCGAACATATATTGAATGTTTTGGCTACCAAGGCAACGCAATATCTTGCCTGGTACTCCGACTTCACTGATGTACAAATTCAGCCTTCGGCACAAAACTGTGCCATGCAACTCTATGAGTTGGACGAGATTTGCAAGATTCTTGAACAGAACAAGTCTCCGAAAGCAAAGATGTGCCGTGCTCAATTCTATACTTATTATGCTAAGTTGAATCCGAAAATAGGAGGTATTCTTCAACAGCAACAACAATCACCCCAACAAGAGTAAATGCTGATAGAACAACCCCCAAGAGTACTTCGTATGTTATATCCCAGTGCACTTTGGCGGATACATCCCGAGTCAAGAGCCGTGTATTTGACTTTTGACGACGGACCTATCCCGGAAGTGACTCCCTGGGTGCTCGATTTACTTGATAAGTATAATATTAAGGCCACCTTCTTTATGGTGGGAGATAACATCCGCAAGCATCCCGAAGAATTTGAAATGGTGAAGAGTAGGGGACATAAGTTAGGTAACCACACCTTCAATCATCTTAAAGGATTCGAGTTTTCAGCCAAGGATTATATGGCTAATGTAGATAAGGCAAACGAATACTTGCAAACCGATTTGTTTCGTCCGCCTCACGGACACATGACTGCTGCACAGTATTTTGAATTGAAAAAGAAATACCGAATTGTAATGTGGGATTTGGTTACGCGCGACTACAGCAATAAGCTTAACGAGCGGCAGGTATTTGCCAACGTCAGGCATTATGCGCGCAACGGTTCGATTATCACGTTCCATGATTCGCTTAAGAGCGAGAAGAACATGAAGTATGCTTTACCGCGTTCAATTGAATGGCTGAGGGATGAAGGATATGAATTTAAGACAATATGAATCAGGAAGAATTCACATATAAGATAAAAGCCGAGGCACAAAACCTCGGCTTTTCTGCTTGTGGACTGGCGCGCGCCGAGGCTGTCGACCCGGAAGCCGCCAGTAATCTCAACGAATGGCTCGACAAAGGATACAACGGCACGATGGATTACCTTGTTAGATATAACGACAAACGTTGCGACCCGCGCCTGATAGTTCCAGGAGCAAAGAGCATAATCTCCGTGGCGTTGAACTATTATCCGCAGCAGAAGCTTGCCGACGACCAATTGCAATTCGCATATTATGCCTACGGCAAAGACTATCACGAGGTGGTGAAAGCCAAACTGAACGACTTGTTATCGTTTATAACAAATATCGAACCTACGGTGCAGGGCAGGGCGTTCTGCGACACTGCTCCGATACTTGAACGTTATTGGGCATGGAAGAGCGGCCTCGGTTGGATTGGCAACAACACATTGTTGATTATTCCAAATGCCGGTTCTTTTTTCTTCTTAGGCGAGATACTCGTTGATTTGGAACTAGTATACGATCGTCCGATGAAAAATCATTGTGGGCGATGTAAACGCTGCGTAGAAGCTTGTCCCGCGCATGCCTTGTTTGCACCCGGCAAGATGAATGCCGAAAAGTGCCTTTCGTACCAAACAATTGAGAACCGTGGAGATATATCAACTGACGCAAGGCAAAGCATGCATCGCACGATATACGGTTGCGACGAGTGCCAAAAAGCTTGTCCATGGAATCAACGTTTTGCCACACCGAACAATATCCCCGAACTGCAACCTAATAACGAATTCATTAACATGACTGAAGCCGATTGGCAACAACTGACGGTCGAGCGTTATCGCAGAATCTTCAAAGGCTCAGCCGTAAAGAGAGCCAAGTTTGAAGGACTTAAGAGGAATATTGATGCTGTGGAAGACAACAAGGCATCAAATCACGATTAGACGACACACCTTTATAAAGTTTCATTATCATTTAATACGCAAATAAACAACCACAGGGAAATGTTTTGCTTCCCAGTGCGTTTACCGTAACTTATAAGCATGTTATCCATGTTTCTACAGCATGTTTACCGTATCTTATCAGTAAGAATACTATTTTTTACAGCTGTAAAAAGATGATTTCACAGCTGTGAAAAGATGATATTACAGCTGCAAAAAGATGATATTACAGCTGCAAAAAGATGATTTTACAGCTGTAAAAAATGGTAAACATGCTGGAGAAACATGGATAACATGCTTATAAGTTACGGTAAACATGCTGAAAAAACACGGTAAATTCAGTGTATAACCGGTAGGGTTGCGGTATGTTGCCTTTTATCTGTGTTTATGGCAATAAAAAATGCAGGCAAAGTCGTTTGACTTATGCCTGCATCAGAGTATGTAAATTAAGTTATTTAGATGTTAGGCGTATCCCAATGTTTTGTTTGCGTGCAGTTGATGTGCAACAACTGATCGCCGCAACGCATAACGAATTCCCCTTGTTCGAGCACCCATTTGTTGTCGATGCCTACGAATGCAAGGTCACTTGCTTTTATTTTCATTGTCACGGTCTTTGTCTCGCCCGGCTTGAGGTCAACTTTTTCGAAGTTGCGTAAGCGTTTGTTGTCCGGTGAGATACTTGCCACGAGTTCGCTGCTGTAAAGCATTGCTACTTCTTTGCCTTCAACACTTCCGGTGTTGGTTACATCTACGGTGAATTCAAGTTCGTCGTCGGCTGTAAAGTCGGTTTTGTTCACCTTGAGGTTGCTGTACTTAAAAGTGGTGTAGCTCAATCCGTAGCCGAACGGCCATTGAATATCCATCTTTGCATCGTAGTTGTAACTGCCGGCCATTTCTCCCAAGTTTTCGCACGGTTTGTAGTCGTATGTGTGCAGCGAGCTTACATGATGAGGATAAGTAAACGGCATTTTTGCCGAGAAGTTTGCGTCGCCTGCCAATAGGTTGGCTAATGCATCGCCACCGTAATTGCCGGGGAGGAACACATCAACGACAGCTTTTGCCAGCGGCTCGATGTCTCCCATGACGCGCGGACGACCACCGTTAAGTATAAGTATTATTGGCTTGTCCGTCTTTGCCAAAGCTTTCACCAAGTCACGTTGGTTTGCGCTCATGTTGATATCTTCGAGATTACCCGGTGTTTCGCAATATGAATTCTCGCCTACACACGCAATAATCACATCTGCATCGGCAGCAGCACTAACGGCTTTATCAATTTCAGGAGCATTTTCATCCTGCCAGTTGTCGCTATTCTTATATGTAACGCCCTGACACAACGTGACGTTGTCTTTTCCGTATTTGTTGCAAAGAGCATCGTATATCGTGTTATATTTGCCCTTCACCAGTTCGTCGGTCTTGTTTCCCTGCCATGTGTACGACCATCCGCCGTTGATAGTACGCAGTGAGTTGGCGTTAGGACCGGCGACCAATATCTTTTTACCTTTTGCCAAAGGCAGGATGTTATCATTGTTTTTCAGCAACACTTCGCCTTCTTCTGCAAATTCGGTAGCCTCATCGGCAAACTTCTTGCAGGCAAAATCCGGGTATTTCTTTGCTATCTTGTCGGGGTTGTTCCAAGTTTTTTCGTCGAACAGTCCGATACGATATTTGAAGCGTAATATTCTGCGTACGGCGTCATCAATACGGCTCATCGGTACACGGCCTTCCTGTACAAGCTCATTTAAATCGGTGCAGAAGCCGACATCGTACGGATCCATTGACATATCAATACCTGCATTGATGGCTAGGGCAATGGCATCTTTCTTGTTAGCGGCAATATGGTCGCGCTTGTACAGATTATCGATGTCCGCCCAGTCAGTAACTATCATACCGTCCCAGTTCAGTTCGTTTTTCACCCAGTCGGTAAGCAACTCCTTGTTGGCATGGAAGGGAATGCCGTTGTTGAGTGACGAATTAACCATCAGACTCAACGCACCGTGTTGCAGGCAATTCTTGAAAGGCATGAAGTATTTCTCTCGCAAGTCACGCTCGCTAACTGACGAAGGTGTGCGGTCTTTACCGTTTACCGGTACGCCGTAAGCCATAAAATGCTTTATACATGCGCCGACATGATACATGTCGATATGGTTGGGATCAGTCCCCTGAAAACCCTCAACAGCTTGCGCAGCCATTTCGGAATTGACGTAACAGTCTTCGCCGAAACTCTCCCACATGCGCGACCACATCGGCTGACGACCCAAGTCCATAACAGGGGCGTAAACCCAAGGGATAAGGCAATCTCTTGATTCGTATGCGCTTATTTCGGATACGCGGAAAGGTATATTGCGATTAAAAGAAGCCGCCTGGCAAATAGGTTGGGGGAAGAATGTTGCTCCCAAAGTGTAAGAAGCTCCGTGAATTTGGTCTACACCGTAGACTTCAGGTATGCCGAAGCTTTTCAAAGATTTTTGGTTGAGCGAGTAGATTATTTTCCGCCACGATTCCGGCGGTTGAGCAACGCTCAGCGGGACATTCAGTATAGACCCTACTTTGTATTTGTCAAAAACTTCATTAACCTTTTCATTGTTGAATAAGAACTTGCCGCCAGTACTGCCTTTAGCATCGGTAATGATGTCAATTGACAATTCGCACATTTGTCCCACTTTCTCATCGATGGTCATCTTTGCGAGCCTGCTTTCGATTTCTGCTTCCATTTTTGTGTCCTCCGGTATGCAAGGTTTCACGGAGTTTTGGGCATGGGAATTGCCTAATGCAGCCACCAGCGCAAAGATAGATAATATTAGTTTTTTCATTTTGGATATAAATATATATTAGTTATTGATTTACAAATGTTCAAAGATACGGTTTTTCTAATGAAAATAACTCCCGATTTATAATTAATAAATCGGGAGTTGCTTTGAAACGAAGTTAGCATTATTATATTTGTTGTAAAGTCTCAGGTTGGTATTTTATTTTATGTAATTGGAAATATAGCATTGATGCAGAAATAAGTGCAGCTGCAGCGTCGCTCACAGGCATGCTTATCCATATACCTTTTAGCCCGAAATATAACGGAAGAATCAATATTGCAGGCAATATAAATATCAGTTGGCGAGTGAGTGACAAAAATATAGCTTGCTTTGCTTTCCCGATGGATTGGAAGAAACTGTCGGCAACAATTTGAATACTTGATAACGGGAAGGCAAGCATAAACAATTGCATCCCTACAATTACGGCATGTATAAGTGTTTTATCGTTGGTGAAAATAGAAGCGATAAGTCTTGGTGTAAGTTCGGCGAACAAAAAGCCTACCACATTAACTAGACAGCCGCATAGCAGAGTAATATTAAACGCTTTGATGACACGGGAATATTGTTTAGCTCCATAATTATAACCTACAATCGGTTGCATTCCCTGTGTGAGACCAATCACAATCATCCCGAAAATAAAACTGAATTTGTTTATAATGCCGAATGCTCCTATCGCCATATCTCCGCCGTATTTGTTCAACCCCTTGTTGATTATTATCACAATAAAGCATGATGCAACATGTAGTAGAAATGGTGCAAGTCCTATGGATAATGAATCATATATTATATTCTTCTTTAACCGTAAAGCTTTTATCTGTAAATGAATGCTGTTGTTTTTGTTTAGAAAATAACTAAATTCCCAGCAGCACATTATAGCCAATGAAATAACTGTTGCCAAAGCACTTCCCATAACTCCCAGTTTCAGAACAAAGAGAAACAACGGATTAAGGACAATGGTAATCAAAATGGTTATTATGATTGCATACATAGATTTTTTGGGTGCTCCTGAAACACGTATCATTGAGTTAAGACTGACGAAAAATTGCCAGAATACGCTTCCAATTAAATAAACTTTCATAAAGTCATGTGCGTAAGGTAGTATTTGTGGCGATGCTCCGAAGAAATTGAGTATGGGATCAAGAAACACATAACCGATAAACGTAATTAGTAAGCCGAATATCATGTTAAGAGTCACGGTATTTCCTAAAATTAATTTAGTACTTTCATAATCTTTTTGTCCTAGCCGCATTGATGTAAGTGCAGATGAACCTATTGCAACTAAATTGCCGAATGCACCCATTATGTTCATAAACGGAAAGGTTATTGCTAATCCAGACAATGCCAGCGGACCTACTGCGTGTCCTACGAAAATACTGTCAACTACGTTGTATATTGACACAGTTATCATAGCGATAATAGAAGGAATGGCGTATTTAAAAAGAAGTTTCCCTATTTTTTCGGTTTCCAATAGTGCAGCCGATGTTTTTTCATTTTCCATATTATAAATATTTTATACGTTTTATGTTCTTATTCTGCCACAAAATTATTGGCTAATTATGTTTGTTACAATACTAATTCGGTGAACGTCGCATAAAATATCGGTGAAGCATGAAATAAATTCGGTAAAATAAAAAAAGCCCGAACACGTTCGGACTCTTTTATATTTCTTGATTAAGTGGTTTATACGTTGAAGCGGAAGTGCATTATATCGCCGTCCTGCACAACATAATCTTTGCCTTCGATACCCATTTTGCCGGCATCGCGAACGGCTGCTTCCGAACCATATTTGAGGTAATCTTCATATTTGATTACTTCGGTGCGTATGAAACCTTTTTCAAAATCGGTGTGAATAATACCGGCACATTGGGGAGCTTTACTTCCCTTTTTGTAAGTCCAGGCTTTTACTTCCATCTCACCGGCGGTGAAATATGTTTCCAAGTTAAGCAGACGGAAAGCGGTTTTTATCAAACGATTAACGCCGGATTCTTCCAATCCTATCTCCTGCAAGAACATTTGACGGTCTTCATATGTTTCCAGTTCTGCTATATCGGATTCCGTTTTGGCTGCAATAACCAATAGTTGTGCATTCTCGTTCTTGATAGCTTCGCGTACTTGGTCGACATACTTGTTGCCCTTTACTGCGCTTGCTTCGTCAACATTGCAAACATACAGAATAGGTTTTGCCGTAAGCAAAAACAAGTCGTGAGCAATGCGTTGTTCGTCTTTCGATTCAAATGTGACCGTACGTGCTGACTTGCCTTGGTCTAACGCATCTTTGTATGCTTTCAGCACTTCGTACGTCTCTTTTGACTCTTTGTCGCCGGCTTGAGCCTGCTTCAGAGTACGTGAAATGCGGCTTTCGACAGTTTCCAAATCCTTTAATTGCAGTTCGGTGTCGATAACTTCCTTGTCGTGTACCGGGTCGATCTTACCGTCGACATGCACAACATTGTCGTCTTCAAAGCAACGGAGAACATGAATAATTGCGTCGGTTTCACGAATATTTCCCAGGAACTTGTTGCCCAATCCTTCGCCATTGCTTGCACCTTTGACAAGTCCGGCAATGTCGACAATCTCCACAGTTGCGGGAACTATGCGTCCCGGGTGAACTATTTCAGCTAATTTATTCAATCGTTCGTCGGGCACATTGATGACTCCTACGTTCGGCTCTATAGTGCAAAAAGGGAAGTTGGCCGCCTGTGCTTTGGCACTTGAAAGGCAATTAAACAAGGTGGATTTACCTACGTTCGGTAAGCCCACAATACCGCATTGTAAACTCATAATTATATTTTATTTTCTTATTATCAGTATATTATTACGACGAGAGCGACCTCGTACGAACTGCAAAGGTAATTATTTTTTATGGGTGTAACAATTATATTAATTATCAATGTGCTTCTAACCAGTTCTTGCCCCAGCCGCAATCGGCTTTTAACTGAACTCTCATGCTATAAGCGCTTTCCATTTCATGAATAACTATCTCTTCAACCCGTTCCTTCTCCTCTGGATATACGCTGAAGTTCAGTTCATCATGAACCTGAAGAATCATCTTTGAACGTATTCCCTCCGACATAAAACGCTCGTATATACGTGCCATTGCCACTTTTATAATATCGGCCGCACTGCCTTGTATCGGTGCATTTATGGCATTTCGCTCGGCGTATCCGCGTACAACGGCATTACGTGAATTGATGTCCGGCAAAAAGCGTTTGCGGTGCGTTATCGTTTCTACGTAGCCTTGCTTGCGGGCAATTTCTTTGCTTTTTTCCATATATGCTTTTACCTTTGGATAAGTTATGAAATATTGTTCTATAAGTTCTTTTGCTTCCGTTCGGCTGACTTCCATTCGTTCGGCCAATCCGAATGCCGATATACCGTATATAATGCCGAAGTTGGCTGTTTTGGCTTTTCGGCGCATGTCTTTCGTGACATCTTTTATGTCGATATGATATATTTTTGCAGCTGTGGCGGCGTGTACGTCTTCACCATTATTGAAGGCGGCAATCATGTTTTCATCTTCGCTGAGGTGAGCCATTATGCGCAATTCTATCTGCGAATAGTCGGCGGAGAAGAACAGGCAACCGTCATCCGGTATGAAAGCCTTGCGTATTTCTTTTCCGTCTTCGTCGCGCACCGGTATGTTTTGCAGGTTGGGGTTGCTTGAGCTCAGCCTTCCTGTGGCTGTAACCGTTTGGTTGAACGACGTGTGAATACGGTTTGTTCTCGGGTTGATCATTGTCGGCAACGAGTCTATATACGTACTCATCAGCTTCTTCAGCCCGCGATATTCCAGGATTTTACCGATAATAGGGTGTTTGCCGTTAATGTTTTGCAGTATTTCCTCTGAAGTGACGTACTGTCCGGTCTTCGTTTTTTTCGGTTTTTCAACCACTTTAAGCCTGTCGAATAAAATTTCGCCTACCTGCTTTGGTGAAGCAATGTTGAAATCTGTCCCGGCAAGCTCATAGATATTTGCTTCTATTTCCTTTAAGCGTGTTGTGAATTCAACGGCAGACTGCTTTAGCGACTCAGTGTCGATTCTTGCTCCGTTTCGTTCCATGTTTGCAAGAACTGGTACAAGCGGCATTTCCACGTCATAGAATACATGTTCGGCATCATTCTTTTTTAGTTCCTCTGCTAGGACGTAATAAAGTTTTAGTGTCACGTCTGCATCTTCCGCCGCATATTTGTAAACATCTTTCGGGTTAAGGTCGCGCATGTTCTTCTGGTTTTTTCCTTTTGCCCCAATCAACTCCTCGATATGTATCGTTTGATAGTGCAGGTAATTTTCGGCCAAGTAATCCATGTTGTGTCTCATTTCCGGTTGAAGAACATAGTGGGCAATCATTGTGTCGAAGATTTTCCCTTTCAATGTTATGTTGTAGTTTTTGAGGACTTGCATGTCGTATTTAATATTTTGACCTATTTTTAAACTTTTTTCATTTTCATACACCGGTCGAAATATTTCAACAATTTTCTGCGCTTTTTCTTTTTCTGCCGGAATAGGGATGTAAAATGCCTCGTCTTCCTTAACCGAAAAGCTTAAACCTACCAATTCGGCATTAATTGCATCCGTACTCGTTGTTTCAGTGTCTAGACTGACAAAACTATTTGTAAGTAATTCGACCGATAATTTGTTCATATCGTTCTCTTTATCAACTAGTTTGTATCTTTTATCGACACTTTCTGCATTGCTGAGATTCGTCTCAAATAATTCTCCTTGTATATTGGCTTGAAATCCGCCGAACAAATCGCCTTGAATCGGCTGCGATGCGGCAACTTTCTGTTGTGTCTTTTTCAAAACTCTGTCCAACAACGAACGAAATTCCAAATCTTCAAAGATTTTAGTCATTTCTTTTTCATTAATCGGCTCACGTTTCAATTCATTCAAATCAAGTTCAATGGGAACATCTTTTCTTATTGTTGCCAAATATTTTGAAAAAGTAATCTTTTCTTTATTTTCTTCAACGTTTTTCTTCAGAGCACCTTTCAGTTGATCGGTGTGTTGCAATAGTCCCTCAACCGACCCGAATTCCGAAATTAATTTTTGTGCGGTCTTTTCACCAACTCCAGGACATCCAGGTATGTTGTCCGCCGTATCACCCATGAGTCCCAACAAGTCGATAACCTGATTTGTGTCTGTCAACCCGTATTTTGCTTTTACTCTTTCAGTGTCAAGTACATCGAAGCCCTTTCCGGTTTGCGGGCGGCACATAACAACATTATCGGTTACCAGTTGTGCATAGTCTTTGTCTGGCGTAACCATGAATGTCGCCAAACCTTGTTGCCCGGCTTTCGTAGCCAGAGTGCCAATGACATCATCGGCTTCGAAACCGTTCACCTCAAGAATCGGAATGTTGTATGCCTTTATTATGTCTTTTATTATAGGAACGGATTGTCTGATTACTTCAGGCGTAGCTTCGCGTTGAGCCTTGTATTGCGGATATGCTTCGTGTCGGAATGTCGGTCCCGACGGGTCGAACGCAATTCCTATGTATGTTGGATTTTCTTCGTTAAGAACCTCTTCCAAAGTATTTACGAAACCCATAATAGCCGATGTATTCATCCCTTTTGAGTTTATTCTCGGTGTTCTTATCAGCGCATAGTATGCCCTAAATATCAGTGCGTAAGCATCTAAAAGGAATAATTTATCTGTTTGTTTCATAATTTAATATATATTTTGTACGTAAAAGTACAAAAAAATGATGATTCTCTTGTTTTATTCTTACTTTTGTGGTCTAAATGAATAGTATGGATAGGTTGTCATTAATAAAATCTCCGATAAAAGATGACTTGGAACGATTTAAAAGTCTTTTTAATCATTCTATGTCAGATGATAATCCTTTGCTTCATAGTGTGCTTGAACACATTCGTAAGCGTCAGGGTAAAATGATGCGCCCGATAATAATCATGCTTGTAACCAGGTTGTTAGGCGAGGTAAGTGATGTCACTTTACATGCTGCCGTATCTCTTGAATTGCTACACACTGCAAGTTTGGTGCACGATGATGTTGTAGACGACAGTGTTCAGCGTCGCGGGCAAGCATCAGTGAATGCATTATTCAATAACAAAGTTGCTGTTTTATCGGGTGATTATATATTGGCTAACAGTCTGCATCACGCCGCTTTAACAGGTAATCGCGGAATAATCAATACAATATCTTTTTTGGGACAGGATTTATCTTCCGGCGAATTGTTGCAATTATCCAGCTCGCAGAATAAAGAAGTCAGTGAAGATGTTTATTATGAAGTAATAAAAAAGAAGACAGCTGCCTTATTTTCAGCGTGTACAACCATCGCGGCCATGTCAATAGGTGCGTCGCAAGACAACGTAGAACTGCTGAAGAAATTTGGTGAAAACGTAGGTATGTGCTTTCAAATCCGTGATGATATATTCGATTATTACGATAATAGCAACTGTCTCGGCAAGCCTACAGGCAATGATATGCTTGAAGGAAAGCTCACATTACCGGCTATTTATGCTTATCAAATGGAGGGCGTTGGCAATGATGAAATAGAAGCATTGGTAAAAGTTATAAAACAGGGAAATGCAACCTCCGATCAGATTAATCGTATGATTGCATTTACTAAGGAGCAAGGTGGCATCGACTATGCCATTACTGTTATGAACAGATATAGCGAACAAACCAAACACATGCTCGATTCTTTTCCTGACAGTGTATATAAAGACTCTCTTTTCAAGTATGTCGACTATGTTGTCGACCGTAATATCTAAATCTACACTGTAGCATTTAAAAGTATTTTACATCTTTTCCTACTATCTCCGACAGCAGTTGGTTTGCTAATCTGCTTGTTCCCAATCTGAAATAGTTTCTGTCAAGCCATTCTTTACCAAGTAACTCTTTTGCTATCGTATAGTAACCGACGGCTTCATCTACGGTATTAATGCCTCCGGCAGCCTTTATTCCCACCTTTCTGCCCGTGTTGTCAAAGTATTCTTTGATAGCC
>Ga0069004_10000023_pt1 | contig 18785 bp, 21 predicted proteins | sample WestPond_Cattail_2_FD_62358 | JGI IMG/M metagenome (GOLD analysis project Ga0069004, IMG submission 62358) | Wetland microbial communities from the San Francisco Bay, California, USA, that impact long-term carbon sequestration - WestPond_CattailB_D2 | ecosystem: Environmental > Aquatic > Marine...
CCTTCTTTTGTAGAAGCAAAAGCTTGTGATTTAGGTGATCTTACACAAAAAATGTTAGCTGTTTATAATGCAGTTGATGTTGAAAAGATGGTTATAAAGAATAAAGAATTTGCTAAAAATTGGGTAAAGGGTGCAAGTGATATAAATGAATTATTGGAAGAAGTTGTTTCTTATAAAGAACCAATTATAAACAATAGTAAATCAGAATCAACTAAAATAGAAGCTGTTCTGTTTGCTCAACACTCTGCCGCTGGTGATGTTTTTGTGACCACTAGGTGTTTTAAAGGTCTCAAAGAGAGACACCCCGATTTGCCTATTTATTATATGACTTCTCCACAGTATATGGATATTTTAATTAATAATCCTTATATAGATGGAATAATACCTTGGGATGAAAAGCAACTTAAAAATTATCAATTTGTTTATAATCCACATGGGGAAAGAATACTCCCTGGACATTGGGGAAGAAATTCAAATTCTCTATTATCAGATTTTTATTGGAAAATTCTTAAAGTAGAACCTGATGATTTTTTTATTGAGAAGATGAGACCCAAAGAAGAATATGTTCAATATTTAGAAAATTTTATTATTGTTCATACAACTGGGGGAGACCCCCATTTTAGAACATACCAATATATGGGAGATGTTTGTAATTCTATGAACGAACTGTTTGTTCAAGTGGGTTCTGAAAAAGATTATCCTGCCTTCCCTGATAAACTTATTAGAGGGGGTGGTCTTGATTTAAGAGGCAAATTAAGCTATAGGGAAACTGCTTGGGTAATCTCTAGAGCTAAAGCCGCCATAACAGTTGATTCTTTCGTTGGTCATTTGTGTGGAGCATTAGGGATTTCTCAAGTGTGTTTATTTGGTTCTGGTAATCATAATGTAGTAAAACCCAATCAACTTAAAGGTGAATTGATTTGTATGGTTCCAGACTATGTTAATGATTGTATTGGATTAGGTCCTTGTAGTGCTTCAGTTAGAAATTGTCCTACTCCATGTACGGGAATTCATGATCCTAAAGACATTATAAACAATCTTCGGAGGTTATTATGAGGAAGTTGGTTGTAGCAAGTAATATGTTTAATGAGATAGATCAACTTGGGGAATGGTTTGATTTTGTAAAAGAAATAACGAATGATATTGTTATTGTCGATATGGGTTCTACAGATGGTACAATACAATATTGTGAACAAAGAGGGGCAAAGGTTATCGTTGACCCAATAATTATTAACGAGGGATATGGACCTGCTAGAAATCAATTAAGGCAGTTAGCTAAAGATTTATTTGATGCTGATTGGTTACTATTTTTAGATGCAGATGAACGAATTGATGAATGTGATTTTCATAGGTTGAGATTTATAAAGGACTATCTTATTGATGATTATGATGTGGTTGCTTTTCCAAGAATAGATTGGTTGAATAAGGAAAGAACGGGGTCAGCTAAAAGTTGGTTAGTAAATCCTGATTGGCAAGCACGAATGACTAGATTAAATAGCCCACTTAAATATGTAAGACGATTGCATGAGCAATTAGTGAATTTTAAAAAGATTTATGCCTTTCTAGAAAATCCAAAAATTAATCATTTTCATAGAAGTAGAACGATTGAAAAAAATGTTCAAATTGGAAAGGTGTGTGCCTATTTACATGATAAGGATATCGAGTGGGGTCATACTTATCCTAAACATCATAAAGAAGATCATTTTCTAGAACTTTACGAAAAAGAAGGATTATGAATCTTTTTATTTTTACAAATTCTACAGGGTGTATGTGTTATGAAGGAACAAACTTCATACCCAACGCTAGTTATGTGGATGGATTACAAGAATATCATCCTGAAGGAATGTGGATTAACGGGGTTACCATTTTGAATGTTCACAAAACTTTACCTCAAATTTTGAAAGGAACAAAAAGAATAGCTGTGCTCCATTTTGGGGTGTGCGAAGCCCTTTCCCATCCCCCAGTCAATTTTCTAAATTTATGGATCGCTGTATTGCTACAACAATTAGCTGATTCTTGTTTGTATCAAACTTTTATTGTTCCTAAAATGGTGAAGGCTGTGGAATCTTTAGCTAATGAGAAACCAGAATATTTTTTATCATTGGAACCAAAGGAATTTGAGTATATTTTAGATAATATTTTTTGGATGTTGCAAGGTACAAAGACGTTAATAGTTGGTATGAGTCAACCAAATTCTGGTAGTCCTTCACATTGGATCAGCCAAGCTTGGGAATATAACGAAGTAATGAAAAAAGGGTGTGAAAAGTATAATGTTGAGTTTCTTGATATTTGGGAATCTTTTAAGGATTATGTCCAAGATTCCTCACATTTAAATATAGAAGGGCACAAACAATTACTTGAAAAAGTGAAATACTTTATTGGAGAAAACAATGGATAAATTAAATACCTATACATCCACAGGTAACAAATTATTAAAACATCCTGAATTGCTTTTGAAATTGAAAAGAGATAAAAAAGCTTTTCCAATTTCTTTACAGGTAGCTCCCGAAAGTAGGTGCAACCTCAAATGTGTTTTTTGTAGCAATACAAATAGAGATAAATATGAATCATTAGACAAAGTAGAATTAGGAAAATTCATAAGAAGTTTGTGGAATAAGGGATTAAGAACAGTTGAATGGACTGGTGGCGGTGATCCTACTATGTACGATAATATCCAAGAAATGATGATATATTCGCATGCTTTAGGGTTAGATCAAGGTCTTATAACTAATGGTGTAGTTTTAAAAGAAACAATTCATAAAAGAATTATCGGATTATTAAAATGGGTTAGAATTTCAATGAATTGTTTGGATTATGTTGATTCTATCAGTTTACCCACAATTAAAGGCACTCTCGGATTTAGTTATGTTATAAACAAAAACACCAATAACGATGTTTTTAAAAAATTGGGTATGTATGTAAAAAAACACAAACCTGCTTATGTGCGAATAGTGCCAGATTGCCAAACTACTGTAGAAAGACAAATTGAAAATAATGATTATTGGTCTAAGATGGTTTATTCGTGGGGAGAACCTTATTTTTACCAAGCGAAGATGTTTTCCAAACCAGAAAGATGTTGGTGGGGACACATAAAACCCTTTTTACTTCATGATGGATTTATTTACCCTTGTAGTTCGGTTGTGTTGAATGAGGATTCTGATAGGTCCTTTCATACTAAGTACAGATGGTTTTCTATGGAAGAGTTTGTCAATCATTATCAAGAAAAGATAATACCTTTTCCTAATAGTTCTTGCAATCATTGTGTTTTTAAACCACAAAATGATTTAGTAGATTCTTTATTAAATCCAATAGAAATGGAAAATTTCATTTAGAAGGGGGAAACAATGTTTGTTTTAACAAAAGAGTGGTTGCGTAAATACTATGGGAGTAGTCCAATTCAAAAAGAATTGACTAAATTATGGTTAATAAAATATGGGAAAGATGTTCCAAATGGTGTTTTAGATGAATGGTCTAATTGGAAACATCTTAGCGAGTATCAGGTTAATACTCTTGATATTGTTCCTCAATGTTTATCTAAGATTGGTGAAGAATTTAAAACAGAATTACAAGCCCATTTATTTGTGAATCTTTTAAGAGTTCCATTAGCTAAATCTTATATGGAAGCTATATTAACAGTTGAACCCAAAACTATTTTGGAATTAGGTGTTGGTGGAGATTCAGCCATAAGTACCTCAGTATTTTTAAATCATGTGGAAATGGTGGGTGGTCACTTATATTCTGTAGATCATAATCCTCTTGGTATGACTATGTTCCGATACGGTAATTATTTAAATAGTATTTGGACATTCGCACAAATGGATAGTTGGATGTATTTGAAAGGTTCTAGCGGAAGATTTGACATGATCTTTATTGATACTTCCCATAGTTATCGACCGACTATGGATGAGTTAGAACTAGCTTCCAAGTTTACTAATAATATTTTAATGGACGATGCTTTGTTTGAAGGTAATGAAATTGATGATGAGAAAGGGGGAGTAAAAAGGGCTATTGAAGATTGGTTACAAATAGATAAAGATTGGAAAAAAACAGATTTATGGCAGGGCAATGTCGTCCTTTTAAAAAAGGAAATATAATGGTTATTAATAGAAGTGTTCTTGGTGAACATACTATAAGTGATTCTGAACAAAGACAAGCTGATAAATGGATGGAACATTTTGATGGTAGTGAACTTATGGATTGGCAGAGATACGTTTTAAGTTGTTTTCCTAAAGAAGAGTTTTATGAATTACCAGAAGATATTTATAGATTATCAGCTATGCACAAATATTCTACTTACAATAAGTTTGTTTGGGATACTGTTGTTAGGAATGGTTGTATTGCTTCCGCTACCTTAAGTTTAGCTTTTAAACCGAAAGTGGTAGTAGAGTTTGGTGTTCACGGTGGATTTACCACACTTTTATTATGTAAAATTAATAAAAATGCGAGAATTCATGCTGTGGACAATTCCAGTATTTTAGCAGATTATGCTAATGTTATGTATCCAAGATTGCCTACATGCTATGTACCATTAATGCACAATGTAAAAAATCTTTCTTTGCATATTATGGATTCATATATGTTTGATATGTTCGGAAAAGTGGATTTATGTTTTGTTGATGGAGATCATTTTAATTCGGGAGTTGAATGGGATACTTGGAGAGCATGGGCTAATAGAAATAAGGAAGGAGATTGGTGTATAGCTTGGGATGATTACCATCCTAATAATCCAGATGTGTATAATATTGTAAATGATTTTGTAAAAGAAGTGGGTTACCCTTTACAAAAGATTGTATCGTGGGTATGGATTGGTAATAAAGAAATATCTGAAAACGATTTAATAAATCTGAAAGGAATATAAATGATGGAAAATAAAGTGGCAGTTTGTATGACTCATGGACATACGGCAAAATGGCTCCAAGTGGTTATGAATTCTATGAAAGAAAGAAGAAACGAAACCCCTAATGATGTGTATGTTGCTTGCAGTTGGCCAAATCATCCGAGTATTAAAGCCATCAGCGAGACTGAATTAGGGGAAGGGGTTACTCTGGTAGAATGTAAAAAAAGGTTACACTCCCATGCAACTGGTCTTGAAGAAATTTTAGATGTAATTGCTAATAAAGGTTATAAATATATGTTTTGTACCGAAACAGACTGTAGAGCTATGAAAGATGGTTGGCTTGATTGGTTTGTTAATTTCTTAGAACAAGATGAAAAATTAGGAATAGCTGGTTTCTTTTGGCACGAAGGATCAAATCATTTTAACATCAACCCTTCAGGCACTCTTTATGGAATGGATATGCTTCTTCAATATCACAAAGAGGTATATGAAAATGATGAAGATATTTTTTGGCATCCTAGAGGTAACAGAATGGGTACTGATGCAGGTATGGATCCTACTATACGAAATGTTGTGGGGGTATTTGCAGAAACCAGGGGTATCAAAAATCCTACACCCGAGCAAGAAAAAGTTATTTTGAGCGGTGTTCCACAAGCTGCTTGGTTTGAGCCTGGGCAATGGTTATATGCTCGACTACAGGGAGAATGGAGAGAAGTAAAAGTACCTTGTGATCATATTTATATGCAATATCCAGGTCATACCGCTCCTGAAGGAACATATTATGGTGGAAAAGCTGATCCTTGGTTGGTACACCTATGGGGAGGAACCCGTGCTTATGATTGGAAAAAACACCCGGTAACCGATAACTTTGTAAAATCATGTGCTCCAGCTTGGTTAGCTAGGGAAGATAAGATTTGGAAAGAAACGGTTCCTGAAAAGTATAGGAGTATTGTCCAAGAAATCAACAAAGAGGAAAATATTGAACAAAAAATGATAGACAATCTTGGGTTTATAATACCAGAGGCTTTCTGATGAATTGTAAAATTCCTAATTGTAATGATCCTGTAAAGTATTCAGGTAAACAATTATGTAGCAAACATTACCAACAAATTTATCATCATGGTAAAATTGTTGAGAAAGTCCCAAGACTTTGTTCTACAGAAGGATGCGGAAAACCTCACTATATGAAAACCTTTTGTGTAAATTGCTTTAATAAAGAGAGAAGAAAAGGAACAGTTTACCTAGGAAAAACATGTTCTGTTGAAGGGTGTGATCTGCCTGTTTTTGTTCTTAAACCTATGTTGTGTGAACGCCATCATAGGCAAATTAAAAGGAAAGGCATTATTTATAAAAGTAAACAAGAACCCAATGATTTTGTAATTTATGAGGATTATATAGGTATAATTTTGTTAAATGAAAACAGAGAAGTTGTAGGAGAGTGTTTGATTGATAAAGAAGATTATGAAAAGGTAAAAGATTATAAATGGAGTTTAGATAAAGGGAAAATAACAGATTATGTTGTATCAAGGACAGGTAGAAAACCTGTCAATATCGCAAAAATTATATTAGGCACAGAAAGTAAGATAGACCATAAAAACGGAAAAGGTTTAGACAACAGGAAAGAAAATTTAAGGTTTGCAACAGATCAACAAAATGCACAAAATAGAGGTTTTCGTAGAGACAATGTTACAGGATTTAAAGGAATAACTTTTAGTAAATTTGAAAAGAAATATATTGCACAAATAGGTATCAACAAAAAGGTTATTAGATTAGGAGCATTTGTTGATCCTGTAGAAGCAGCCAAAACTTATGACCAAGCGGCTGTTAAATATTTTGGTGAATTTGCTAGGACTAATCAAATGGAGGGAAGAATATGAATATTCAGGTAGAACTTAGCACCGTGTGTTCCTTACAATGTGCGGAATGCCCGCAAAGGTTAATGAAACGGGAAAGACAATTTATGTCCGATGAAGTCTTTGATGAAGTATTGGGCTACATTAATGAATTAGAAAATAAAGAAGCTAAATTGGGATATCCTCCAACAGTAATACTTCATAAAGACGGGGAGCCATTACTTCATCCAACTATTAAATCTAAAATTGGTAGGATTTCTTTAATGAGACCAGAATTTAGATTAAATCTTTATACAAACGGTTTAAAATTAACACCTGAATTTATAGAGTTTCTTTCTAAATTACCTAATAAAATTTGGTTACTTGTCTCATTTCATTTTTTTAATGCTGACGGTTCAGAAAACAATTATAACAAAGTGACCAGTATTTTAGAAGAAGCTTTGAAGAAGAATTACCAAAATATAAATTTTGTTTTCACTTCTCATGTAACTAGGTTTTGTTCAGAAGAAAGATTAAATGAATGGATAAATAGTTGGGGTAAATACCAAGATACCGGGAAATGGGAAATTGGTTTGAATAAGCATATTAATCCTTGGACAGGTTTAATAAAAGAAGAAAATTGTGTAACATTTGATTCTTGCCCTTACGGAGATTTTGGTCATTTATTTATAGGAGTAACGGGTAATGTAATTCCTTGTTGTATGATGTTAGAAGAAGATATTATTTTTGGTAACATTATAGTTGATTCAAGAGAAGTGATTTATGAACGGGCTAAAATCTTTTATGACAATATTAGGTCTAAGTCGGTTGTTCCTCCGATATGTTCGAGGTGTATGAGATGAACAAGAATTACTTTGACCGTGATTATTATGAACGTGGCATAGAATCAGGGAAAAGCCTTTACCAAAACTACCGATGGATGCCCGAACAAACGATACCAATGGCCATGACAATTATTGATTATTTAGATATTAAAAGGGGTGAAAAAATATTAGACTTCGGGTGTGCTTTTGGATATCTTGTTAAAGCATTCAGATTGCTTTACAGAGACGCTTGGGGATTTGACATTAGTAACTATGCTCTCAGCAAAATTGATTCGGAGACGACCCCTTTCTGTTCGCCCACTGATGTTTTGAGCGAGTCGTTTGACTACTGTATTGCTAAAGATGTTTTTGAACACATGAACGAAAGCGAAATCAGAAGCAGGTTGAAAAAAATAAAATCGAAGGTGTTGTTTGCTATTATACCTCTAGGTGAAAGTATTAAAGGTTATAATGCCCCAAGTAACAATTTAGATCGGTCTCATATCATTTGTGAAAATGAATTTTGGTGGATTGATTTTTTTAATTCTACGGGGTATTGGAATGTAACAGATTTTAGATTTCGAGTTGATGGTATAAAAGACAGTTATTATGAAAAATTTCCGAACTCTCACGGATTTTTTGTGTTAAAGAGATGTTGATAACTTTAGTGATAATACCTATTGCAGGAGTAGATGATGTTAAATTAATAGAATCGTTTGATTCTATTCCTGCTTATATTATTAAGTTACAAAAGGATAGGTATTTTAATGTTCCTGTCAAAACAGGATGGAAGATGTTTATGTATTCCAACGAATATTTATCAAAACAATTAGTTGAAGCTCTTCCGATTTTGTTAAAAGAAACTAAATTCCACTATTTTTCGTTTTACAAATTAATATTAGATCAAGGGATAACAAAATTTAGTATATCTCCAAGGTTATTTGATTCTCGTATAAGATTAATAGGCAGTTCTGTTTATCCTGTTGATATTAATTCTTTTAATGGTATAACCATACTAGACGGGTTTATTTACCAATGTTAAAAATTGAAATAAAAATAGATGATAACGATAAATTAAAGATTTTAAGGGCTGTAGGGAATGTGGTTTCAGCCGTTAAATTTCAAGAGAACGAATTACCAAGAAAAATGTCCATAGAATATGTTATGGCTATTAGACAGAATATTGCTTCGGGATTTTATTCGTTTACTTCTTATTCTAAGGAGTATAAGAAATGGAAAGATAAAAATTTTGGGGGAGAACCGTTTTGGAAATTATCGGGTAATTTAATGACTCATGTAAAAAGTTTTAAAACAAATGATGGTTGGATGGGCGGTGTTCCTGAAGGTACTATGGAACGATCTCCTATGAATTGGGGAATGAATAGAAGTACATTGCATTCTGTCGTAATGTATGGTAAAGTAATAGAAGAAGGGGGACCGTTTAAAAAAGGGGGGTCTATTAAGAAAAGTAAAGCGAGACCCTTGTTTTGGAATACTTTATATTATTTTAGTTTTAATCAGTCTCCTATTTATGGAGAAAAGGCTTTAACTCAAATAGCAAAGGAATGGAAATGAAAGTTATAGGTGTAGAAAATAGGGAAATTGTTGCCATTGTTGAATTCACTGTAAAAGAATTGGAAGATTTGAAAATCGGATTGTCTTTATGTGATATTGATTTTGATGGTAAGAAGGAAGAGGAATCAAGTGCCGTAAACTACTTGACAAAATTGTTTTTTCCTGCTATAAAAGAATTACTGAAGAACATTAAAGGTGAGTAAATGGCTTTAGACAGTACGGCAAGGGAAGCTAATGTAAGGGACTCAATTAAGAAGTATTTTGTGGATAATATTCACACCATAGAAAAAATTCAAGTTACTTTTGATAAGTCCCTTACTACACCTAAGATTCAAGGTACTGAAGTTGATAGATGGATAACTGTTATATTTGGGGAAATGATATTAGATACCTTTTCATCTTTTTCTCTTGAAATTTTTTGTTGTACCAAAAAAGATTCTGAGGGGTTTAAATTGGCACAACTTAGAGACAAAGTAGTGGGATATTTAATTGATACCAATCAAACAGATTGTATGGCTCGAATACCACTTTATAGAAGTTCTGCTTCGGAAGCATGGAGTTTGTTGGGGGCTATGGTTGTCCAAATAGATTTAGAATCTCCTGTTGTCGAAGCTGAAGATGGTACTAAATTCAAATCTATTGCTTTACGACTTCGGTGGGGAGTGGTATGCTAATGGAAGAAAAAAGTTTTCTATTTTGTAAAAAATGTGGTAAAAAGATAATCGAAAGACAGAATAACGGTTTATTTTATTTTGTATTCGGTAAACGTAGAGATAAAGAAGGTAATCTTTTAGAATTTAGTCCTGTAGAACTGTTAATACATGGATCAATAAAAATTAGATGTCTATCAAGAACATGTGGACATTGGAATATATTTAATTACTTTCCTGGTGAATTACAATCGGATAATCCTGAAACAGCCCAAAATAATTTATTAAAGAAAGGGGGTGATATTTATGTCTAGGACCGGTCCCGTTACGAAAGATACCACTGCTATTCCTTTTGGGTTGGCTCAGGTTAGGGTAGGTGCTGCTGCGGCTAATGTTACAAGCATTAACCCTGTTCTGATTGCGTCTAATTCTATAGGTGCTTTAGCTAATACAAAGTTCATGAGTTCTGTGGATTATTGGAAGTTAGAATCTGGATATCCTTTGTTAGAAGATTTGACCTTACCTATTAGAGAAAAGGCTTCTTTAGAGTGTGCTTTTAAAGAAGTGACTCCTATGAATCTTGCTTTTGCTAAAGGTATTGATGCTACTTCAGGATATACTAGTGCCCATTCAGGTGAGATTGGGTTAGGTAATATTACTACTCCTGCTTTTCTTAGGATGGAAGCTGTGTATACTTTTCCTGATGGTAACAACCAAATGGTCATTATCTTTCCAAGGGCTCAGATAACTTCTAATACGGAAGTTGATTTTAAGTCTGAAGACTCTGCTTCTGTTCCTATTACTTTTGAAGCTAAAAGGGCTGATAGTGAAGTTAGTGGCGGCAGTTCTGTTTGGGATAATAAACCTATGGGTCGCATTCTTTTTAGACCTACTCCGTAAACCTTTTAATAAATCGGATACCCTTTGGGGTATCCGAATAATTACAATCTAAGGAGATCAATTATGGAAGATAAAGAATTGGAAATGCTTAATCCACAAATCAAAGAAATTCTTGTAGGAACAAAAACATTAAAAAAAGTAAAAATATATCCTCTATCAACGGCTGACCAATTAGAGCTTACTGGTAATATTTCTAGTTCCATCCTTAATATCATAGTCTTAAAAGAAGAAAGCAATTTCAAGATAGTTTCCCTTATTAAGGACATTGTAACAGATAATATTGGTAAGATTTTGACTTATGTTACTGATGAAGGGGAACCTTTAATGAAAGAAATCAGTAATGAGCAACTTTTGTATTTAGTAGAAATAATTTATGATATGAATTATGGATCTTTAGAAAAAAAAACAACCGAGATACTAAAGAAGATAATGAAAACATTTCTGCCAGCCGGGTTATCACTAGTATCCTCCGAGCCTATCCCCAATACAGACTTGAAGACATCTTCAGAAGAAGCTTTAGAGATGGAGGACTTACAATAGGCCAAATAACTGTTATGTATACTGGTATTGAAGAACAGAAGTCAGAATATTTTAAAATCGGTGCTGCTTTATTTGGTATAGATTTAAATAAAGAGACTGTGAAAAAGAAGGAAACAAATAGAATGATATTTAAAGATCCTTCAGAATATGCTGATATGTCGGATGAAGAAAAGAAAGCTTTATCTAAAGAAATGATGGGTCATTACAAGATGTTGGTATCAAATCAAGTAAAAGGGATAAAGACAGATGCCTAGCCGAGATTTATCTTTAGGTGTTTTATTTTCTGCTAAAATGGATGCTACCTTTGCCTCTATAGCGTCCAAATTTAAAGATGCCTTTAAAGATATAGAAACAAGTATCAATAAGGTAACTAAAGCAACTGAGCAAAGTGGAAGGGGTTTTATCAGCTATAATTGGAAAATAAAGGATATTATAGCTGATATGGAAAAACTTTTGGCTATTCAAGCTAGATGGTATGGTGCTAAGTTTGCTTTGTTTGCAGGCGTAGAGGTCCCTATTACCCTTCTAAAAGAAGGGATCAAATATATTATTGAAATTGATAAAGCAACGGCTAAGCTAGATAGATATGCCTTAATGGAAGGCAAAATGGGGGAAGAGGCTAAAAAAACTTCTAAAGACATTGTAGAATTATCAAGAACCATATCAGTACATATGGGGGTTTTATTTGAGGATATTATAAAATCTGCCGATAGATTGGCCGCCGCAGGTTTGGGTATTGATACTGTCAAAGCTTCTTTACAGGATTTTGCTAAACTGCAATTAGCTTTTCCTGAAATTGAAATGGAGAAATTTACTACAGCTATTGTGGGTTTTTTGAATAGTTTTAAAGAATCCCCTTCTTTGGAAAAGTTTGCTACTGATTCTGAAAAAATATCAGCAATACTTGATAAGGCTGTGGTTGCTTTAGGTAAGTCTGTTTTGGATCCTAAAAACTTAACTATGGTTATTCAGTATTTAGGTCAAGTAGGTAGTGTTACAGGTTTTTCTGTGGATGAATTGTTAGCTATGGCTGCTATGCTTACTAATTTAGGAGCTAAAGCTAATACTGCTTCAAGGTCTTTAAGGGGGTTTTTACTTTCCCTAACCACTAAATCTGCTAGAGAACAGTTAGAGGCTTTAGGAATTACTTTAGATCAGACAAAAACAATAGCCCAACAGTTTGATAATATTATGGTTGGACTTAGAAAAGCTGTAGGTACAGGTGAATTAACTGTTGGTTCTTTAGGAGCTTTAACTAAAATAACTTCTACTGAAAGGTTAGGAGCTTTATTAGCACTAATAAAACAGTGGGAGGGTTATAAAGATATGGTGGAATCTATTCAAGGTTCTGAAGGAGCTTTGGATAGAGTTGCACAACGGATGAATGACACCTTATCAGCTAAAATACAAATTCTAAAAAATATTAAAAGAGAATTAGGGGCAGCGGCAACAGAAAGTGGCAATTTTGGTAAGGTGTTAGAATGGCTTACAGAAGGTGTTAGATATTTGGCGTTGTGGATAAATGGTTTAGCTACAGCAGTGGGTATAGTTGTGTCTGCTATGAATCTTTGGATAAGTGTGGCTAAAATATGGTACGGTTCATTATGGGATGCTATAACAGGAAAGGGAAGAGAACAAGAGAGTTCCAATCCCTTTTCTGGAATATTTGGTTTTGTTAAATCTTTGTGGCAATCTAGGGATAAAGTAAAGGAAGCTGGAGGAGCTTTTTCTAATGAATTTAATAAAATAATGGAAGATGCCAATAGATTCCATGATAGAATGATGAAAGTTCCTAAAGATTTAAGAGGTACTGATGTAAAGAGTATGTTAGGTATAAAGGGAAAAGATGAAAATCTTCCTACTCCTGGATCCACAGAAACAGAAAAAGAAAAATACAAAGGATGGTTGAACGATAGAAGGGCTGCGGAAAAATCTTACTTTGATGCTAAGTTATCAGAGATTAGAAATAATTATGCTACTGAGGATAAATTATTAGAAGCCTCTTTTAAAAATAAGTTGATAAGTGAAGAAGAATACCGTGAAAAGAAAAAAGAATTAAGAGAAAAAGATCAAGGTACTTTCCAAGAAGAAATATATGCCGATATGTTGGCTTTAACTGAAACCTATAATGAGCAATATGCTCAAATAAATAAAATAGGAAATGCACAAGAAAGACAAAGAAGGACAAAGGTAACGGCTGCAAAAGAAAAAGCTGATTTTGCAAAAATCATAACAAGACTTACTCAAGAGGAGAATAAATTAAAAATAGATAGCAATGAGGACTATTTAAGAGAACGTATTTCACAAATGAGAAGGGAATTAAACCAAGCCCTTTACAATAGTGAAATGGAGAAAAAAGCTATTCAACAAACCCTTGAACTTAGAAGTAAGGGGATTGAGGAAGAAGAAAGACTGAATGAGTTCAGATTTGGTAAGGGGGAAATATCTTCTACCGAATATTATCAAAGGCAGATCGATTTAGAAAAAGAATTATTAAAGGTTAAAATAGAATCGGCTGATAAAGCTAGACAGGCTGATTTTAAAGCTAATTTAGCTAGGGCGAATAATGGGATTATAACCCAAGAAGAATATGAAAAGATTAAAGAAGAAGATTCTAAAAATTATCAAGATTATGTTAATAAAAAAGAAGTGTTGGAACAAGATTCAGCTTATAAGATACTTGAAATATATAGGAAGCTGTCTGAGGATTTAGAAATCATTTATAAAGAAGGGGGATGGGTAGAAGTAGTTAAAAAAACATTAGATAAGGTTTATAATGAGTATAAAAAAACAGGGGAAAAAATTGCTGATCTTGTTAAAGGGATAATTAGTAGTATGGAATCTTCTCTTTCTGATACTTACAGTTCCATATTAAAAGGCAAGTTTAATGTAAATAAAGAAGGTGATCTTTCTAATATTGATGAACAAATGAGAACTTTGGATATTAGAAAACAAGATATAGATTTACAGATCGAACAAGTAAGGGCAAATGAGAGATTAACAGAATCCCAAAAAGAATCACAAATAGCTTCACTTGAAGCCCAAAAGGAACAGTTAGAAGCACAAAAATCCGCATTAGAAACAAATAGAAAAGCCATTGAAGAAACAAGTAGTTTAAAAGAAGCCTTTCAATCGTTTCTTGATGCTGTTTTGGAACAAATAGCTAAATTTTTAGCCAGTCAAACTGTAAATTACTTTTTAAATTTTATGAAAACAGCTTTTAGTAGTTATGATACAGGGGGTAGTGGAGGGGGCGGAGGAGGCGGTGAAGGTGTTTGGGTGCATTCTGGTGGTGTTATAGGTAGGGATAATTTAGTACATGGTTATATATCTGATATACCCAAATATCATTCTGGTGTAGGTCCCGGAGAACACTTAGCCGTTTTAAGAAATGATGAGGGGGTATTTACACCAGGACAAATGGCAGCTTTAGGAGATAGAGAACGATCCATTAATGTGTCAATTAATCTTGAAAATAAATCAAGTCAAGAAGTAAAAGCCAAATCTTCAGGTACTATGTTTGATGGTAAAAAATACATTATAAGTGTTATCCTTGAAGATATAAATAAGGGCGGTTTACTTAGAAATGCTTTATTATAAAGGATAAAAAATGTCTACATTTCCAACATTAAGCAGGGACGTTGAATGGTTGATATCAGAAGAAATGGAAGATTCCACTATAGAGAGTCCTTTTGAATCAGGATATGTTCATACTAGGCCACGTTTTACAAGTGATCGTAAAAAATGGAATAATGTGCTTTATACACATTTAACTGCTTCTGATAAGGTGTTGTTGACCAATTTTATGACTGAAGTAAGGATGTCCGCAATAGCTTTTAATTGGGTTAATCCTGATGATAATATTAATTATGTTGTTCGATTTAAACCACCGCCTAAAATAACTTATGAAATAACTAGTCATTTTTATCAAGCAGAAATGGGATTTGCTGAAGTAGGAGGGGCATCTATGTTAGCTGTAGCCAGTGAGACAAAAAATATAGTAGCTGGTGAATCTTTATTAGCGGGCAATTTTGTTAATATTTATTTAGACGGATCAACTTTAAAAATAAAGAAGGCTGATTCTGTACTTGGTTTAGAAGCGGATGGATTTGTATTGAATAATTGTGATTTAGGTAGATCAACGCCTGTTTATTTTATAGGTAAAATAAACTCAGCTTTAACTGGATTAACACTCGGAGGGATTTACTATCTTAGTACATCAGGAACAATTATAGGAACTGCTCCAACTGATGGTTCTACTGTTCAGCGAGTAGGTGGGGCTTTGTCTTCTTCAGAATTATTATTCCACCCGGGAGAACCTTTTTAATGAAAACTTTACCAAGTCTTTTAGCTATAGAGAAAAATAAACTTTATACAGACAGTTCTTGGTTAATTCTGTTAGATATAACTTTTACGGATAGTACTGTCCTTAATCTTGTCCGTAATACTGAAAATATAACTTGGAAAGGTACAGAGTATACAGCTTTTCCTTTTGAGTTAGAAGCTATAGCTAATTCCGGAAAAGGGGAGTTACCTTTAGTACAATTATCTGTATCAAATGTCACCAGAATAATTCAAGGATATTTGGAACCTTTAAACGGAGGTGTGGGTTCTCTTGTTGTTTTTCATGTTGTTAATTCGGAATACTTATCTGAAGATTCTTCTGCTTTGGATATGTCTTTTGTTGTTCTGTCCGTAAATTTGTCCGCTTCATGGGCTGTGTTTTCTTTAGGCGCACCTAGCCCTATTAGGAGAAGATTTCCTTTAATTAGATATATAGCCAATCATTGTAATTGGCAGTTTATGAGTGCAGAATGTGCTTATTCTGGTTCTATTCCTTCTACTGGATGTGATAGAACTTTTGATAATTGTCGTCTGTTTAATAATACTAAACGTTTTGGAGGATACCCTGGTATCAATTCCTCGGGGGTTAGATTTGTTTAAAGATTTGATAGGAAAGAAATTTGTGTATGGCGGAAGAGGGCCTAATGTTTATGATTGTTATGGTCTAAGTATGGAAATAAATAGACGTAGGGGAATAAAGTTAAGAGATTTTTCTCCTATAGATGAGCCTAGTGTAGTAGGGAATATTTTAGATGAAGGTATAATAGAATGTTGTATTAAGTTGGAAAAAGCAGAACCCTTTTGTTTTGTTTTGTTTTGCATTCATCCTAAATATGCCACTCATATAGGAATAGTTTTAGAAGATTGTCAAAGATTCATTCATACTCTTCCTAAAAGGGAAGTTGTTATTGAGAGATTGGATAGTATAATTTGGAAAAGCAGAATTAAAGGATATTATAGATATGTCCTCACAGATAATTAGAATAAATAATCCGTTTAACAGGTCAGATAGAGATGTTATTGTACTTCCGTATAGTAATAACCTAACTGTCTTTGATATAAAAAATAAATTTGTGCCAAAGGATTTAGAATTTATTACATCTTTAAATGGTAAGATAATTCCTATTTCTGAATTGCATTTATATAAGATAAGGCAGAATGATTGCATCACATTTATTCCAATTTTACAAGGAGGAGGAGACAATTCTGCATTAAGAACGATTTTACAAATAATTTCCGCAATTATAACCGTAGTAATAATGGCTTATGCACCTGAGTTAGGTCCTATTTGGGCACCTGTTTTGGCAGCCGTATGGTCTATAGGTAGTAATTATCTCATCAACACTTTAGTTCCACTTACTAGTCCCGGAGGACTAATGGTAGGTGGAAAACCTAGAATTTTTTCTCCTCCTTCTGCTGATCCTACAGGTATAGGAGAAGGTTATGATACATCCCAAAGTTTTTCTTGGAATCCCCAAACTACACAACAACAAGGAGGAATGATTCCTAGATATTATGGGATAAATAAAGTTTACGGTAATATAATTGCTGGAAATACAGAATCAATACCTGGAGCGGCAGGGGCAGCGGGGGAGAGAAGACTTACACCAAGAAGTCAGGAAGTTCATGATCTTTATGAAGCATACTTAGCAGCTAAGGATGCTTTTTTGGAAGCTGAACGAAATTGGGAAGAAACTAAAGCTTATATTTTTGGATTAGGTGTACCTGATTGGACTGAAACTTATCTTTGGAATATTTGGGTAGCGGCTGAAACAGCTTATATGAATGCTTTAGCGACTCTTAATGCCTCTATTACTGCTTATAATGAAGCGACAAAGAACTCTCCCTTAGATGAAACAGAATTAGTTGGTTATTATGAAGGAACACCTGATACTTTTTATTTAAACGTTCTTATACATTTAGGATTAGGCCCTATAGAACGTATTTCTGATATAAAAATAAACGATCAACCTTATAAAACCTTTGATAATATAAATATTGAACAGTCTCTTGGGAATTTAAACCAAGCTGTTATACCTAACTTTGGGGACACTGTAGTTGAATATCCCACTACCATATTAATAAAACATGCGGATTCTTTTGTTTATACTACCCAAGGTACTGTTTTTGATTCTTTGGAAATAGATTTTACATTTCCAAGAGGTATTTGGCATGTAAATGATTTTGGGGATTTAGAGAATCATTTTATAGGTTATAAAGTAGAAGCAAGATATATGGAAGGTACTTGGGCAACTTATGAAGAGGGTGTTGTAACAGATGTTAGAACTTCTTCCATAACGAAAACTATAAAATTTAAAATTGCTGATGAATGGATAAATGAAAAAGGAAGCGGTCGATGTGAGATAAGGATTACTAAGACTTCTGATGATTACACTACTTCTAGGTACGGGGATTTAATGTATTTTACAACAATTAGAGAGATTGTTAATGATGATTTTGAATATCCTAGACAAGTTTTAGTAGGAATAAAAGCTCTTGCTTCTAATCAATTATCAGGTTCTTTTAAATTTTCTTGCATTCTTTATGGTGCTTTAGTCAGAGTTTATTCAAAACAATGGTATCATGGTGGAACAGTTGTTTCTTCTCCTATTTGGTCTGTTATTATGTCTAACAATCCTGCTTGGGTAGCTTATGATATTTTAACTCAACCTGTTTTTGATAATGATTTAAATGTAGTTAGATATGATGGCATTGATCCTGAGTTTATAGATTTAGATAAGTTTGTGGAATGGGCAGACTTTTGTGATGAGCTTGTATCTGATGGTAAAGGGGGGCGAGAAAAAAGAATAACCTTCAACGGAGGTTTTGATGCTATGACTTCCGTTTGGGATGCTGTTTTGAAAGTATGTTATTCTAGTAGAGCTATGTTAATACTTTCTGGTAATAAATATTCTGTTGTTGTTGATAAACCAGGTGATCCTGTTCAATTATTTTCAGTATCTAATATGTACATGGACACTTTTAAAGAAATATTTTTACCAATGGAAGACAGAGCTTCAGAGATTGAAGTTGATTATTTAAATTCTGAAAATGATCACGAAAGGGAAACTTTTACAATAGTTAATCCTGATATAGATAATCCTAGTAATAAAGTAAACTTACGGTTATTAGGTTTAACTAAACCTTCTGAAATTTATAGAGCGGCTAAATTAAAACTTTATTATAATCAATATTTAACACGAGTTGTTAGTTTTGATACTGATGTGGATGCTTTAGCTTGTACTGTTGGCGATTTAATTTATATTCAACATGATGTACCACA
>Ga0069004_10000028_pt1 | contig 17521 bp, 12 predicted proteins | sample WestPond_Cattail_2_FD_62358 | JGI IMG/M metagenome (GOLD analysis project Ga0069004, IMG submission 62358) | Wetland microbial communities from the San Francisco Bay, California, USA, that impact long-term carbon sequestration - WestPond_CattailB_D2 | ecosystem: Environmental > Aquatic > Marine...
GGATTTTCCATTAACCTGTTGACACTGTCAGCATTAGTATTGGCGATTGCCATAGTGGTGGATGATGCCATAGTTGTGGTCGAGGCGGTTCATGCCAAATTGGACCAAGGTTACAAATCACCTCGCATTGCCAGTTTGGACGCTATGAACGAAATTTCCGGAGCTATTATTTCTATCACAATGGTTATGGCAGCCGTATTTATTCCGGTATCTTTTATCGGAGGTACGAGTGGTACTTTCTATAAGGAATTCGGTATTACCATGGCAATTGCAATTATTATTTCTGCATTAAATGCGTTGACATTAAGTCCTGCATTATGTGCCATATTGTTAAAACCGAAAGCTGATGAAAATGGCAAAAAGCCTAATTTGGTCTCACGTTTTCATACATCTTTCAATACAACATACTCTAAAATATTAGGAAAATATAAGACTAGGGTACAATTTTTCATAAATCATAAAATAACAGCCTTTGCTATTGTTCTTGTCGCAATTGTAGGTATGATTTTCTTAATGAAAACAACCAAGACAGGTTTGGTTCCTGATGAAGATACCGGAACAGTATTCTGTACAGTTTCAATGCCACCGGGTACTTCATTGGAAAAAACACAAAAGACAATGGATGAAATTAATAGAATGTTAGCTCATAATCCTGCCATTAAATTCCGCCAAGAAATTACGGGTTACAACTTCATTGCAGGTCAAGGTAGCAACTTCGGTACATTCATTATCAAATTGAAGAATTGGGATGAACGTAATATGGCATCAAGTGCAAAAGCCGTATTAGGAATGATTTATACGCAAACTGCAGCATTGAAAGATGCACAAGTTATGGCATTTGCACCACCTATGATTCCTGGATTTAGTGCTACAAACGGTTTGACATTCAGTTTGCAGGATAAAACGGGAGGATCGGTAGACAAATTCTTCAAACAGACTCAACAATTCTTGGCTAAATTGAATCAAAGACCTGAGATTGCGTCTGCAATGACATCATACAATCCCAACTACCCGCAATATATGGTTGACGTGGATGTAGCTAAATGTAAACAAAGCGATATCACTCCTAATACGGTACTAACCACTTTACAAGGATATTACGGAGGACTGTATGCATCAAACTTCAACAGTTTCGGTAAACTTTACCGAGTAATGATTCAAGCCGAGCCTAATACACGTGTTGATCCAACATCACTTAATAATATATTTGTACGTACAGGCGCAGGAACAATGGCTCCTATTTCAGAATATATAACTCTGAAAAAAGTATACGGGCCATCAAACATAGGTCGTTTCAACTTGTTCACATCTATTGATATCAATGCTTCACCGGCAACTGGTTACAGCTCAGGTGATGCAATTAAAGCTGTTGATGAAGTTGCAAAAGAAACATTGCCGACCGGCTATGGATATGAGTTCTCCGGTTTGACACGTTCTGAACAACAATCAAGTAACAGTACGGCATTAATTTTCGTACTATGTCTGATATTCGTATACCTAATATTGAGTGCACAATACGAAAGTTATGTACTGCCATTTTCAGTAGTGCTTTCCATTCCGTTTGGATTAGCCGGATCATTCTTGTTTGCCAAAATATTCGGACATGAAAACAATATATATCTGCAAATATCGCTTATCATGTTAATCGGTTTGTTAGCAAAGAATGCTATCTTGATAGTGCAATTCGCACTTGAACGAAGGCAAACAGGTATGTCAATCAAATGGAGTGCAATATTAGGAGCGTCAGCCCGTCTGCGTCCGATCTTGATGACATCTATGGCCATGATTATAGGTCTATTGCCATTAATGTTCTCGTCCGGTGTAGGTGCTAACGGTAATTCGACATTAGGTGCCGGAGCCGTGGGCGGTATGTTAATAGGTATGATTTGCCAAATCTTTATTGTTCCATCACTATTCGTGATCTTCGAATACTTGCAAGAGAAGATCAAACCGATGAAATTTGATGACGAGAATAATGACAAGGTCGATCCTGAACTTTTGCAATATTCTCGCTCGATAAATGATAATAAGGAGACAGAAAAATGAAAAGAATCATTATACCATCTTTAATATTAGGCACAGTTGCATTACTAAGCAGCTGTGGCCTATACAAACAATACGAAAGACCTTCGGTAAATACCAAAGGAATGTATCGCGACACTGCAAATATAGCTGACACTTTAGTCGCAAAAGATACGACAAGTTTTGGAAACTTACCCTGGCACGAAGTGTTTACTGATACAAAATTGCAACAGCTCATTGATAGCGGATTGAAAAACAATACAGATCTGTTATCAGCAGCTATCACCGTGCAACAGTCAGAAGCACAATTGCAAGCAGCACGCCTATCTTTTTGGCCGTCATTTGAATTTGCCGGTTCAGGGACAATGGGAATTTGGAATTTTAATAAACCAGCCTATTCATACTCATTACCAATAGAGGCAAGCTGGACAGCAGATTTATTCGGCAAACTTACTAATGCCAAACGTGCTCAACAAGCAATGTTGCTGGAAAACAAAGACTATCAGCAGGCAGTACGCACAAAAGTAATTTCAGATATTGCCAATTGCTATTACACGCTACAAATGCTTGATAGGCAATTGGAAATTACAGATTCTACAGCTGTACTGACAAAAAACACGTGGGATATGATGAAAACGCAGAAACAATATGGTTCTACCGATGAAGCTTCAGTGCAAAGCGGCGAAGCAAACTATTACTCAGTACTGGCAAGCATTCCTGAGTTAAAGCGCCAAATACTCAGTACTGAAAATTCGCTTTCTTTGCTTATAGGCCAAAGCCCGCGTACAATTGATCGTAATAAATTAGCTGACGAGTCATTGCCAAATGATTTCAGTACTGGAATACCGGTGCAGATGCTAAATAACCGCCCAGACGTACACAGTGCTGAAATGAATTTGGCTTATTGTTACTATAATGTGAACCAAGCGCGTGCAGCTTTCTATCCGTCGTTAACTATCAATGCTTCCGCTGCATGGACAAACAATGCCGGATCCGCAATAATCAATCCGGGTAAAATATTAGCTGAAGCCGTCGCCGGTTTAACGCAGCCCATTTTTGAAAAAGGACAATTAAGAGCTAATCTTAAAGTTGCACAACTCACTCAGCAAAAGGCTTATCTCACATGGCAATACGATATATTGTCAGCCGGTTCAGAAGTAAGTAATGCATTAGCGCTGTATAATTCTTCCACTCAAAAAAGTGCTTTGCAACAAAAGCAAATCACAAGTCTTACCAAGAATGTTGAAATAGTAGAAAAACTATTCAAATTAGGTTCATCCACATACGTTGAAATTATCAGTGCTCAACAATCACTTTTGTCAGCTCAACTCTCAAAAGTGTCTGACGATTTCTACAAAATGCAAGCTGTTGTAAACCTCTATTACGCTTTAGGCGGCGGAAGATAAAATGTTGAACAATAAAAAATTTAAAATATGATAAGTCCACTCGCATCAATAAGTCCTTCGGCAAAAATAGGCAATAATGTTGAAATCATGCCGTTTGCATACATTGAAGATGATGTTGTAATTGGTGATGATTGTATAATATACCCTTATGCAAGCATCATGGCAGGTACTCGCATAGGTAATGGTAATAAGATATTTCAAAATTCCGTATTGGGAGCAATTCCACAGGATTTCAAATTTTCAGGCGATAAAACAGAAGTGATTATTGGCAACAATAATAATATACGTGAAAACGTAGTTATAAACCGTGCTACATTCAAAGGTGGACAAACCGTAATTGGTGATGAAAACTTTTTAATGGAAGGTGTACATGTGTCACATGATACAAAAATTGGGAATAGTTGTGTATTCGGGTATGGTACAAAAATTGCCGGTGACTGCGAAATTCATAATAGTGTCATTTTCAGCAGTAATGTTATCGAAAATCCTAAAACACGTGTTGGTAAAGGAGCAATGATACAAAGCGGTTGTCGTTTTAGCAAAGACATTCCTCCGTTTATTGTGGCTACTCACAATCCAATTGAATACGGAGGCATTAATTCTGTAATCCTCACTAATCACGGTATTGATGAGAAGATACAGAAACACATTGCCAATGCATATCGTTTGGTGTTTCACGGACAAACAAGTGTATTTGATGCTACATTGCAAATAAAAGAACAGGTACCCATGAGCCAGGAAATTCAAGATATAATTGACTTCCTAACAGCCAGTAAACGTGGAATAATATCAAAGATTACTTTCTGAGATAAACTTATATACAAAAAAAGAGAACATCCTTAAATGTTCTCTTTTTTTGTATATAATAAAATCAGATACTACAATCTATTTCTTTGGTGCAGCAGGTAATACTGTTTTATCTTTAAACACAAATTTCTTAGAAGTCGATGTCAATTTCATAGTAGGATCCAACTGCGTCATTTTACCATCATCTACCTTGAAATAGGCTACATCCGAACTCTCTTTCATGTGAAGCACCCACACTTTCATATCTTTTGTAGCAGTCGAAGTTGTATCCTTAACAATACCTATCTCGCGAGTTGTCATATCCTTACCTTTATTGCCTTTCGGATATGTACGCAACCACTCATAACTTCCTTGTGTCGCTTTTTCCTGTTTTTGAATTTTAATTTCGTTAATTACACCTGCAGGAGTCGGTCCTGCCAATGTTGCTATGAAATCATGTTTTTGTACTGCACCCTTAGCTGCGTCATATTTCATCAAGCTATCCACGTCTGTCAAGCTGTCTTTCTTAGCCTTTTTATCAGCCGTCTTATTACCTTGACAAGCTGAAAACATAGCTATAATACCTAGTAGTAAAACTAATTTTTTCATTTAATTATGATATTAATTGATTGATAAGATTAAATTAATTGTATCAAAGAAACAAAAAAATTAGCTAATTCAATTATTTTGTGGCCTTTTTTTCGTATTTTTATGTATTCTACCATATTTATGGTATAGAAATACCGCATTTACGGGAATTACAGTATAAATTAATACTGTATCTTTGTATCATTGAATAAACAATATAATATTAAGATTATGGGAAAAATAGCAAAACAATTAACGGATCTGATCGGCAATACTCCGTTGCTCGAATTAAACCGTTATATTAAATTTAAAGAATTGCCTGCAAGAATTATTGCAAAGTTGGAATATTTCAATCCTGCCGGCAGTGTAAAAGACCGCGTAGCTTTCGCTATGATTGAGGAAGCCGAAAAGCAAGGCAAACTAATACCGGGAAAGAGTACGATTATTGAACCTACAAGTGGAAACACAGGTGTTGGACTTGCTTTTGTGTCGGCTGTTAAGGGATACAAAATAACTTTAACTATGCCGGAAACGATGAGTATTGAACGTCGTAACCTATTAAAGGCATTAGGTGCTAATATTGTGTTGACACCCGGTGCTCCTGGTATGAAAGGGGCAATTGAAGAAGCAGAACGCCTTCATGCCAAAACACCTAACAGCTTTATTCCGCAGCAATTTGAAAATCCTGCCAATCCTGCTATTCACGTTAAGACAACAGGTGAGGAAATTTGGCGCGACACAGACGGAAACGTAGATATATTCGTCGCCGGCGTAGGCACCGGAGGAACGGTTAGCGGAGTTGGAATTGCATTAAAAAGACATAACCCTAACGTAAAAATAATAGCAGTGGAACCTAAAACATCTCCTGTGCTTGAGGGAGGTAAACCCGGACCACATAAAATACAGGGCATAGGTGCAGGTTTTGTACCCAAGACATATAACCCAGATGTTATTGACGAAATAATACCGGTAGACAATGACGACGCAATACGCACCGGTCGTGAACTGGCACAGCATGAAGGTCTATTAGTAGGTATATCTTCTGGTGCAGCCGTATGGGCAGCATCTGAACTTGCAAAACGTACTGAAAACAAAGGGAAGAATATTGTAGCACTATTACCGGATACCGGTGAACGCTATCTGTCTACCTTACTCTATGCCTTTGAAGAATATCCTTTATAAACCTATAACAGTAAAATCAGATTGTGATCTCTCCACTTCCTAAACAAAGGTGATGGTCACTATCGTAAATAGTACCAAATTGTCCGGGGGCGATACCTTGTATCATGCCTTCGGACTTTATTTTATAAAGTCCATTCGGCTCCTTTGTAAGTATACCTTTATTCAAATCAGGGGTATGGCGAATTTTAAAAGTTATCTCATGCGGTTCGTCATTATGCCAGGGATTATCGGTTAAATAATGAAAATCTTGCATTAAGAATTCATTTCCATATTGCGTTTTCACATCAAACCCCCGCGATACATAAACAATGTTACGCTCAACATCCTTTTTAATCACAAACCACGGTCCGCCGCTTAATCCCAAACCTTTACGTTGGCCTATGGTATGAAACCAATAACCTTTATGTTGACCGATAATCTTACCTGTCTCCAACTCTACAATAGGTCCGATCTTTTCACCTAAATAACGGCGTATATAATCATTGTAATTAATCTTGCCAAGGAAGCATATACCCTGACTGTCCTTCCTCTTGGAATTAATCAAGCTTGCATCTTCGGCTATTTTCCTTACCTCACTCTTCATCAAAGGGCCGAGAGGTAGAATCAATTTCTTTATTTGACCGTATGATAATTGGCAAAGAAAATCGGTCTGGTCTTTAACAGGATCTTTTGCACTGCATAACCACATTTTACCGTCATGTTCTTCAATACCTGCATAATGCCCGGTAGCCGTACAATCGAAATATTTACCGGCTTTTTCTTCAAAAGCACCGAATTTAACCAGTTTGTTACACATGACATCAGGATTAGGCGTCAAACCGTGACGTACTTTATCCATAGTATAACCAACCACCTGATCCCAATATTCTTTATGCAAATCAATAACATCAAAAGGATAGTTATATTTTTTTGCAATAGTCCGGCAAATATCAATATCTTCTTCTGAAGAACAATCAAGTTCTTCATCTTCATCCTTACCGATTTTTATATAAAAGAGATGTTGCTTGTATCCATGTTCATGAAGCAAATGAACCACAACCGAACTATCTACACCTCCTGATAAAAGTGTTGCTATTTCCATAAAAAGCCTTTCTGTATTTTTTTTAAATATAATAGTCGGACATATCCACGATACCTGCCCTTATTGCATATTTTGTAGCCTCGTGCACATTATTTACTTCCAACTTTCTGAATATATTTTTACGATGCGAGTTTATTGTGTGAAAACTCAAATTCTTTTCCGCTGCTATTTCCTTGGTGGTCTTTCCCATTGCAATCTCACGGAGTACATCTTTCTCAGTAGGTGTCAATATATCGTGAGATTCTGCGTGAGGAATCATCGGTTTCGAGTTAAGCAACATGTTACTGACTTGACTGCATATATAACGTGAACCTGAACCGACACACTGCAAAGCGGAAGTAATCTCTTCCTTAGTGGCAGATTTCAATACGATGCTAAAAGATTGCTGTGCAATCATCACCCGGCGAATAAATGTTTCATTCAAATCTTCCGAAAAGAGCAACCACATTACATTCGGGAATCGCTCATGTACAATAATTAAATTATCCACACTGCCGAAATCAAAAAGAGTATAGTCCAAAACAACAACAGCATCATTATGCAAACGTATTTGCTGCATCAGTTCGGCCTTGTTTGTTGCCGTCTCCATGCCATCACACACCTTAGTATCTTTCAACAATGATATTAAGCCGATGCGTGTTATATCTTGATTATCCGCAAGAATGAAATTCATCACTTATTTGACTTTTAGTCGTATTCAATTTTGATACAAACTTTCTTTATAGTATTTGTTTTTGCATTGTCCGGCAATACACATGCTTTATGATAATTATCGGGGAAAAACAAATAGAAGGTATGAGGATTGCTATCTACGTATTTTACCTTGTTTGCTGTCCAGTGCATAACATCAAACCTATAAGGATCCAACAATTTAGCATCTTTGGAATTTACAATGCCATAACGTTCCACACCCTTAACACACCATTGCAAATCCACATATTTTTTATGCGATTCTATCTTTATCTTATCAGGCGTTCTCAACACCGTTTCCTGTACATTTGCAAAACAATGTTCTCCGTCAATATCATATTTACCAGGTGCCATTGTCGCAACATCATGAGTTTCCATCCATTTGAAAGCCTTATCCCAACGATCTTTGTGTTTATTATATTGTTTAATAAATTCTTTTTTATCAGTACCTTTATATAAAGTCAAACCTTTAGGCAATGTTTGAGCCTGCATGAATGTAATAAACACAAATGAAAGGATAATTGATAAAATAAGCTTTTGATTTTTCATTATAATCTTTTATTTTTATCAAAGGTAAGCATTAAATGTTATACCTCGATAAATTCAACAACTAATATTTGTTTATTTTCACATATAGGTAACTCTCTTATTTAATCTTTATCGACCTTAAGCGTTCCCAAACGAATTCCGGCACCAATCGCCAGAAAAATACCAATATATCATATTTCCAATCAATAACAACCACTCGTTTCTGAACAAGCAATGAGTGGACAATATGAGTAGCTACTTTTTTTACATCCATTTGAAGAGGATATTTATCGCCTTTCAATAGTGCCGTATTTACAAAACCGGGACGAATATCGGTAAAACGTATTTTTAGCCGTCTCATGTGTGCAAGTTGTGACAAGCTGTCTATATAATGACGTTGATAACGTTTTGTAGCCGAATATGCAGGTGCAGTACCCAATCCTTTAGTTCCGGCAATGGATGAAATCACAGCTATATATCCCCTACCCGCTTTCTCAAAATGGTGAAAAGCCGCCGACACCATTCGTGTAAATCCAAGCGTGTTTGTTTTCACGGTTGCCAATTCTTTTTCAACATCAAGTTGAGGATTATTGTAACCTATGCCTGACGTATGAAAATAGACATCCATCCCGCCCAACTTCTCAATCAGGCTTTCCAACATTTCCGGTGCATCGTCTGTAAGTATATCAATGACGCCGGCCTTTACGCGTTCGGGAGCCAAAGCAACCAACTCGTCCAATACCTCTTTGCGACGACCTGCCACTCCCACATTCCAACCAAGTTCAATGAATCCCTTAGCCACTTCATATCCTATGCCGGACGTAGCACCTACGATTACAATTTTATCCATATTATATATTCATTTTCTCTTTCAAATATTTGCCGGTATAACTCTTGTGGCATTTAACTATATCCTCAGGAGTTCCGCTTGCCACCAAATAACCGCCTTCTTTGCCGCCTTCAGGACCGAGGTCGATAACGTAATCAGCACATCTGATAACATCCATATTATGCTCAACTACAACAACGGTATGCCCGCGCTGAATCAACGCATCAAAAGCATCAAGCAATTTGCGTATATCATGGAAATGCAATCCTGTAGTCGGTTCGTCAAATACAAAAATAGTAGGCTCAACTTTTTCCTGACTAAGAAAATAAGCCAACTTCACGCGTTGGTTCTCACCACCTGACAGTGTGGAAGAACTTTGTCCCAACTTAACATATCCCAAACCTACTTCTTGCAATGGCCGCAAATGCTTTACTATTTTCTTTTCATCATTAAAGAACTCTATAGCTTGATTAACCGTCATTTGCAAAATGTCGTATATATTTTTATCCTTATACTTAACTTCAAGAACTTCCTTTTTAAAGCGTTTGCCATGGCAACTTTCACACGTTAATTCCAAGTCGGCCATAAACTGCATGGGTACAATAACCGTACCGGCACCTTTGCACTCTTCACATCGTCCACCCTCTTGATTAAAAGAGAAGTATGAAGCCGCATATCCCATCTGTCTCGATAACGGTTGGGCAGCCATCAGTTTGCGAATTTCATCATAAGCCTTAACATAAGTCACAGGGTTTGAACGCGAAGATTTGCCGATAGGATTTTGGTCGACAAATTCAATATTCTTAACCTTATCTATATCACCGGACAATTCGTTGAATTCACCCGGACGATTACAAGCCTCATCAAATTGCAGCTTCATGGCGTTATAGAAAATATCCTGCACCAAAGAAGATTTACCTGAACCGCTCACTCCCGTAACTACCGTCATCACATTAAGCGGAATCTTAACATCTATGTTTTTCAAATTGTTTTCGCGAGCGCCCTTTATCATAATATAATTATTCCAACTGCGATGAGATGAAGGAGTAGGTATTTTTTCTTCACCAAGCAGATAACGCACCGTATAACTGTTTGTATTAGGTTTCAAGTCATTCATATCGCCTTCGTAAACAATGTTTCCACCCAACCTTCCAGCCTCGGGACCTATATCAATAATGTAATCGGCTGCGCGAATAATATCTTCGTCATGTTCAACCACTACTACTGTATTACCAAGTTGCTGTAATTCACGCAGCACCTTTATCAATCGTCCTGTATCACGCGAATGCAACCCTATGCTCGGTTCGTCCAATATGTACAAAGAGCCTACCAAACTGCTTCCAAGGGATGTGGTCAAACTTATACGCTGGCTCTCACCGCCGGACAAAGTATTGCTCAAACGTGATAAAGTAATATATCCAAGACCTACTTCCACCAAATAATGTACGCGTCGCTTTATTTCCATCAGCAAACGCTTTGCCGTTATTGCATCCTCTTCATTCAACTTCAACTGTTCAAAAAACTCCTCCAATTCAGATACAGGCATTTTACACAATTCACCTATTGAAATTCCTCCAACTTTCACGTACTCAGCCTCTTTTTTCAACCGCGAACCATGGCACACCGGGCAAGTCATCTTACCGCGGTAACGCGCCAACATTACACGATACTGTATTTTATATTGGTTTTCACGAAGCATCTCAAAGAACGCATCTATACATGGTAGTGTAGAATCTGCCGAATCACCATGCCAAAGCAAGTCCAATTGCTTTTCGTTTAAATTATAATAAGGTTCGTATATAGGGAAATCGTAATGTCCGGCACGACTGATAAACTCTTCTTTCCATACTTTCATCTTTTCGCCGCGCCAACAAACCACCGCTCCGTCAAAAACGCTAAGCGAACGATTTGGTATAACCAAAGCATGATCTACACCTATTACGCGCCCGAAACCTTCACACTCTGGACAAGCACCTATAGGAGAATTAAAGCTGAACATTTGCTCCGACGGCTCTTCAAACTTGATACCGTCAGCTTCAAAGTTTTTACTAAAATTATGTAATGTGCCCTTATCGGTATTCATTATACGTACAAGACAAACACCATCACCTTCATAAAAAGCAGTCTCAACGGAATCGGTAAACCTGCTGAGCGTATCTTTAGAATCATCAACAGACAAACGGTCGATAAGCAAATAAATTCTTTTGCCCGTAACCTTTTTATCCTCAGCCAGCAAATCATTGATAAGCACCGTTTTGCCGTCAATTTCCAAACGTGCATAGCCCTTTTTCAATAATTGCTTCAAGTCCGGCTGTTTATCGCGCAACTTGGTCATCACCATGAAACGAGTGCCTTGCGGATGATTATAAACAAATTTGATTACATCCTTAACATCATGTTTTTTCACTATTTCTCCCGAAACAGGCGAAACTGTTTTGCCGATTCGTGCAAACAATAAGCATAGATATGAATATATTTCGGTTGTAGTTCCCACCGTTGAACGGGGATTTCTGCTGTTCACCCTTTGTTCTATGGCTATTGCAGGTGGAATACCTTTAATAAAGTCGCATTCGGGTTTACTCATACGTCCCAAGAACTGCCGTGCATAGCTGTTCAAGCTTTCCACATAACGGCGTTGTCCTTCAGCATACAACGTATCAAAAGCCAATGAAGATTTACCCGATCCGGATAACCCGGTAATTACAACTAACTTGTTGCGAGGAATTTTTACATCAATGTTTTTGAGATTATTTACCCTAGCGCCTTTTACTAAAATATATTTATCCTGTAGCATGTTATTATCGAATTAGTTTGCAAAGGTAATCAAAATCACTTACCTTTGCACACATATAATTAAGATAAATTCAATTATAACTACTAAGTATATGATTTCATTTTTCAGAACCCCTTCGCAAAGCGTGATAGCAGTGGAAACTGAGCATGAATTGCAAACAAAAGACATTGAAAAACTTATATGGCTTTTTGATAATGCCAAAGTTGAAAATGAGGAAAATTTGCATGGTTGTTTCGTGGGACCACGACGTGAAATGATAACACCATGGAGTACGAATGCCGTTGAGATAACCCAAAATATGGAACTTAACGGCATTTCTCGTATAGAGGAATACTTCCCCGTAAAAGATGAAAATGCCGAGTTCGACCCGATGCTGCAACGTATGTACAAAGGCCTTGACCAGCAAATATTCACCACAAACCGCCAACCGGAACCAATTGTTTATATCGAAGACTTGGCTGCCTATAACGAGAAAGAAGGTTTGGCTTTGTCAAAAGAGGAAATGGACTACCTCTATAAAATGGAGAAAGACTTGAATCGAAAGTTGACAGACTCCGAAGTATTCGGCTTCGCTCAGATAAATTCAGAACACTGCCGCCACAAAATATTCGGAGGAATATTCATTATCGACGGTGAAGAGAAGAAATCATCTCTCTTCCAAATGATAAAAAAGACCACTAAAGAACATCCCAACAAGATTATTTCAGCATACGCCGACAATGTGGCTTTCGGTGAAGGCCCTGTCGTTGAGCAATTTGCTCCGGCCGACCAATCGAAACCCGATTTCTTTCGTACAAAAGATATTCACAGCGTAATCTCATTAAAAGCCGAGACTCATAACTTCCCTACTACCGTAGAACCTTTCAACGGTGCTTCTACAGGTACCGGAGGTGAAATTCGTGACCGTATGGGTGGTGGCGTAGGTTCTGAACCTATAGCAGGAACAGCAGTATACATTACTTCTTATCCACGTACTGACAACGATACACGTGAATGGGAAGACATTCTACCAGTGCGCAAATGGCTTTATCAAACACCTGAACAAATACTGATAAAGGCGTCCAACGGTGCGTCAGACTTCGGTAACAAGTTCGGACAACCGCTTATCGCAGGTTCGTTGCTTACGTTTGAACATAAAGAAAATAACGAGACCTACGGTTATGACAAGGTTATAATGATGGCCGGCGGTGTTGGAATGGGCACTATGCGCGATTATGAAAAAGGTAAACCTGAAAAAGGTAACAAGATAGTTGTGATGGGTGGCGATAACTACCGCATCGGTTTAGGCGGCGGCTCAGTTTCGTCTGTTGATACAGGACGCTACAGCACCGGTGTTGAGCTGAATGCCGTACAGCGTGCCAACCCTGAAATGCAAAAGCGTGTATACAATGTTGTTCGCGCTCTTTGTGAGGAAGATACCAATCCTGTTGTTTCCATTCACGACCACGGCTCTGCCGGTCACGTCAACTGCCTATCCGAGTTGGTTGAAGACTGCGGCGGAAAAATAGAGATGGATAAATTGCCGATAGGTGACAAAACGCTTTCGGCCAAAGAAATAATTGCCAACGAATCACAGGAACGTATGGGTTTGCTTATTAAAGAGCCTGCCATCGAACATGTGAAAAAGATAGCCGAACGCGAGCGCGCCCCGATGTACATTGTCGGCGAAACCACAGGCGACGCCCACTTCTCATTCGAGCAACCTGACGGCATTCGTCCGTTTGATTTGGATGTAAGCCAGATGTTCGGGTCGTCACCGAAAACAATAATGAAAGATACCGCCATTGTTCGCCATTACGAAAACGCTACATACGATACTGCCAAACTACAGGAATATCTGGATCATGTGCTTCAACTTGAAGCTGTAGCATGCAAGGATTGGTTGACAAATAAAGTCGACCGCTCGGTATCTGGACGTGTAGCCCGCCAACAAACTCAAGGCGAAATACAATTACCGTTGAGCGACTGCGGTGTTGTTGCACTTGACTATCGCGGTAAGAAAGGTATTGCCACTGCACTCGGACATGCTCCGCAAGCAGGTTTGGCTTCTCCTGAGGCAGGTTCGGTGTTATCCGTAGCCGAAGCACTTACAAACATCGTGTTTGCTCCGTTGACAAACGGATTGGACACAGTGTCACTTTCAGCTAACTGGATGTGGCCTTGCCGCTCACAAGAAGGTGAAGATGCCCGCTTATATGCCGGAGTTAAAGCTTTAAGCGATTTCTGCTGCGCATTAGGCATCAACGTACCTACAGGTAAAGACTCTCTTTCAATGACACAACAATACCCCGATGGTACTAAGATTATTGCTCCCGGTACAGTTATTGTAACTTCTGGCGGTGAAGTATCAGATGTTCGCAAAGTGGTATCACCGGTACTTGTCAACGACAACAAAGCACTTTTAATTCACATTGATTTCAGTTCCGATAAACTGCGTTTGGGTGGTTCTGCCTTTGCTCAATCATTAGGCAAAGTCGGTGACGACGTTCCATTCGTAAAAAATACAGAATATTTCCGTAAAGCATTCAATGCCGTACAAAGACTTATCAATGACGGTTTGATTTTGGCTGGTCACGACGTATCGGCCGGAGGTCTCATCACCACACTTCTCGAAATGTGCTTTGCCAATGTAAACGGAGGAATGGAAATAGACTTAAACGGATTTGAAGAAGAAGACTTAACCAAGATTCTGTTTGCAGAAAATCCGGGTATCGTACTTCAAATAAAACAAGAAGCAAAAGTCAAAGATGTTCTCGACAAAGCCGGCGTGAAATATACATTAATAGGTAAACCGACCGAAGAACGCCACATATTGGCAGAAAAGGACGGAGCAGAATATCAATTCGGTATCGACCATCTTCGTGATGTATGGTACAAATCATCTTACCTGCTTGACAAAAAACAGACAACCAATAATTGTGCCAAGAAGCGTTATGAAAATTATAAACTGCAACCAATAGAATTTATTTTTCCGAAGAACTTTAAAGGCAAATTCTCGCAATACGGCATTACGCCTGACAGAAGTAAGTCAAGCGGAGTTAAAGCAGCCATCATTCGTGAAAAAGGAACAAACGGTGAACGTGAAATGGCATACGCTCTATATTTAGCCGGATTCGACGTAAAAGATGTAACGATGACCGACCTGATTAGCGGACGCGAAGACCTAACGAACGTGAATATGATAGTATTCTGCGGAGGTTTCTCAAACAGCGACGTGCTCGGTTCTGCCAAAGGATGGGCAGGAGGATTCCTTTATAACCCGAAAGCCAAAGAAGCACTTGACAAGTTCTATGCACGCGAAGATACCCTGTCATTGGGCGTATGCAACGGATGCCAGTTAATGATGGAGTTAGGACTTATCTGCGGCAGCAAAGAAAAAGGCCACATGGAACTCAACGTCTCACATAAGTTTGAATCATCATACATATCGGTAACCATTCCGCAAAACCAGAGCGTAATGTTCGGTTCGTTGAGCGGTAGCAAATTAGGTTTGTGGGTAGCCCACGGAGAAGGTCGCTTCGTGTTACCATACGATGAAATGATGTACAACATCGCAGCAAAATTCAATTATGCCGAGTACCCAGGTAACCCTAATGGTAGCGACTACAATGTAGCAGCACTTGCAAGCGACAACGGTCGTCATTTAGCAATGATGCCCCACTTGGAACGTGCATTCTTCCCTTGGCAAAATGCCACCTACCCTGCTACGCATCTCAATGATGAGATTACTCCATGGATAGAAGCATTTGTCAATGCCCGCAAATGGGTTGAAGCGCATACTAAGTAATAAACTGAAAATATATATCATTCTATAAAGTCCCGAAACATTTATTGCTTCGGGATTTTTATAAATTGTGAATGAGTGTTGTCAAACTACTTAATAACAATATCTCTTTGAATACACAATCTGAATTTTGTTTCTTTATAAAATTGCTGCATTCTAGATTTCATCGAATATTGAAAAGTTGGATGTTTTTTATTTGATACATAGGCATATCGTTTCTTAAAAGCATCAACATTATGGTTACTTGAAAAGATTTTTATTGTAGACCTTAATTGATTTATTGCTTTAGCAGCCCATTGTTCTCTCTCGACTTTCAATTCGATAAAAGCAATTGATGCATCACAATGCAACATACCATCACACATACTGACTAAATTATTATTATCTAAAACAATTATATTATGATCTACAGGAGTAAACGTCAGTTCACTTTGTACATCATTATGAACCACGGCACACCAACAACGCTCTTCTCCATCAGTTGTCGTATACGCCAATCTTGTATCGTCAATAATTCCAAATAATATTTCTTTACGAGCGTTTTCTTTTTTGTATTTATTGTCAAAGAAATCAATATTATTCTGATTCATCTTCAAGATCCATTAGTTTGTCAAATATACAATTTGATTCTTCAAGAGAAGCGTTCAAAAAATTATCATCGCTTGGAACTCCGTCATACGAATCCAATTTCCTTATATTGCCATCACTTTCTATTTCATAAATAGATACCTTACTCTCATCAACACAACTTCTTAAAGGAATTATTTTATCCAGTTTTTCTAAAATAGTTTCATTTGCCTTTGCCTTTGTTTTAACTTGAGCCGCCTTAATAGCCAATGACAGATAATTGAGTATATAAGGGCTGTGCGTGGTAATTATAAGACCGTTATGCGGACGGCTGTTTAATGCTTTCAGAAGAATGTTCAATACAGCCTTTTGTGACGAAGGATATAAATTTTGTTCAGGTTCTTCCACAATATTCCAGAAACAATCATTATGAAAATTTCTGTTTAAACTTTCCAAAGCTGCATTTTTCAACTCATCATCCAACTTATCATTCTCTAATATCCGGTTTACAGATATTTGAAGTTTTTTCCGTTCTTCAGCACTTAGCGAATGCTGTTCTTCTTTATTTGTCTTATTTGATAAATATTCCGTTACCAATATTAGCGGTACTACTGATTGCAGACCACTTGCAGCTTCTGACATTCTGACTTTGTAACCGTCACCAACAAGCCATGTTACTTTGTTCAACTTGTCATATTGAATCGCAAAATATTCAATTGGTAATTTTTTATCGAGCAATTTGTCATTAAGAGCATTGATATACTCTTCCTGCATCGTTACCAATGCAGGCGGGAGTTTTCTTATTTTTTCAGCATGCTCTATTGATGTCATGAAATTCCTTTCGGCAGGTACATACATTATTTGCGGCATAACAAAGTCCCGTATATTTTGATTAGTTATCTCAATATGTCCACCATCATAAATGAAGCTATATGCATCTCCTTCGTAACGTATGTAAGTATTGCTTTTGAAAAAATTAGTCAAATATTGATAACCGCAGTATTTATTTTGAAAATGCTTATATTTAGTTATATCTTTAACCTTAACATCCTGTCTTACAAGCGATTTTTCAAGCCATGATAATGTTGATATCAATTTGGCAATTGTACTTTTTCCACTACCTTGTTTTCCGCAAAATACAGTTATCGGAAAAATACTTAACTCTCCGCTATCATTAATCGGTCCGAAATGCCTTATTATAATCTTTTATGATAATCCGCAATAATACCTATGTAAATATTTGTCCATATTACCATAAAATATT
>Ga0069004_10000029_pt1 | contig 16917 bp, 18 predicted proteins | sample WestPond_Cattail_2_FD_62358 | JGI IMG/M metagenome (GOLD analysis project Ga0069004, IMG submission 62358) | Wetland microbial communities from the San Francisco Bay, California, USA, that impact long-term carbon sequestration - WestPond_CattailB_D2 | ecosystem: Environmental > Aquatic > Marine...
ATTTCTTCATCTATAGACATTACTTTTGTATCTTCCATTATATTAATTTTTTATATATTCGATGTATACTACCATCTGCTGCATATTCTGCAATATAATTAGGATGCTTTTCTCTTATAATTTGATAAGCATCTTGAATCGTTTTTTTGTCAATACCTTTTTCCTCTAAAAAAGGATCAAGGAAAAATTTTCCAGCATCTATTCTATTAATTATTTCCTGAACTAGAGCTTGTAAATCGTTATTATTCATGACATTTAATTTTATAAATTTACTAAATATCAAAAGAAAATCATTAATATACAAATATTTACTTGATTAATTGTATAAGTAACTCAAATTTAGACTGTTAGCTAAATAAAAAACAACTTAAAAGCCCGACGCAATGCCGGGTTTTACCTTTTTACTAAAGCATAACTAACTCTTTAGTTATTTTGTAATAGTAGTATATTCAACATTAGTAATCTTTGAATAAGGATTAAGGCTTACTACATCTACTTTTCTATTCTTTACTTTACTGGTATGCCACAAAAAGCCTAAAAACCTTTTATATTGTACTGTGATATAAATCTGTAGGCTCTCATTAAAGCCGATATAACCGGTAAACGATTTATCTATTATTCCGTCAATAGAATACCATTGTGTATAACTTTTTATTGTTTGTACCGTATCTTTCGTGGCTATAATAGTGTCTTTTTTAACTGAAGGCGTACTATTCTTAACTGAAAGTGTATCTTTCTTATTTATTACGGTATCTTTCAACGGTATTTTAACCGGAACTTTTGTATTTCCTTGAACCGAAACAACAGCCTGTAACGATCTGCCTTTTGTAACTTCGTCGATATGTTCTTTTTCATCCGGATGTGCCTTTTTATATTCATCAAATTTCAGTTGAACTTCATAAGCAGTTGCGGCGTTCAAACTATCTTTTGTTTTATATGTCTTCGTTTGAGCTATCAAGGCCTTTTCATTACTCTTATATTTATCACATTCGTTTTTAAGTGTTGTGATATGCTTTGACATTAAAAAGACACAGGTTGCCAATCCAATAAAAAGAAGAATTACAAAAGTATAAATCCGTCTCTTTGAAAAGACGGATTTAATTTTACTGAGTGCGGTTAAAACATTCATGCTGTAGTCTTTTTACTTGCAAAGAACTTAGCGGCCGCTTTCAGTACCCACCACAATACCTGACATACTGAGTTTTTAGGTGTCCACTTTACACTTGCAAGAATTTCTGAAACAATGAATGCTATTGTAAATACAGTTGCCCAAATATGAGCAGAAATGTAGCTGCCAAATGCATTGAACAAGAACGACAAACTGTACGTAGTTGTAGTTGTGATAGCTGTTGAATCAACAGCACTTGCAAACATTCCAGTGCTAACAAGTAGCATACCGGTAATCAAATAGAACTTTAAAAACTTTACTTTTTTCATTTTACTTTATTTTTTAAATTATACTTCGAAAAATCTTTTTGCCTCCCATTGGCGGCGTGTTACCAGTCCGTTCTGAACTTTGCCGCCTGCCTTGGTAAATTGCATAAAGTCAGCTGTGATTTTTTCTTTGCTTTCTTTATGTATAATATCCTGTAGTAACTGCGAACTTTTCAGTCTGCCGATACCTTCGTTATAGACAAAGTCAACTAATGCATCGAATTGTCCTTGTGTTAGAGTAATGCCTAAATGATTTACATAACTTTCCATTTCGGATAAGTCAGCCCGGCACAAACTTTCAGCCTGTCCGACTGTTATTACCTGTCCCATTTTGACTCCTTTTGTGTGTCCTATACCAATAGTCCATACTTTATTACTATCCTGATAGGCCTTTAATTTACAGCCCTCAAAAGCCTTAAGCTGATTAATAAGTATGTTACTTGCTTTCATTGTCGTCTATAAATTGTTGTAAATACGGAACTCTCTTAATCATTTCAAATGAGATTACATAGTAGATGAATTTAATAGCTTTATTACCCGGAAACAATTGCTTTAAATTCTTCATGATGTTAACAGAGTAAAAGTAGATTATAGCGTAAACTACGCCGCTAATACATTGCATTGCCCCTGAAAGGTTATGCATCTTTGTACCAACCACAGAAATACAGGAAACCAAAGCGAAATAGACTAATGCTTCAATTAAGCAGTGAAAGAACTTTTTGAAATTGAAGTGTTCATCATTTGCTATGAATCCGGCTAGCATTCCAACAATACCATTTATAATAAACAAGAAGAATATCACAAATACTGTATCCTGAATTGGTGCAATGTACGCCGCCACTACTGCTAATAGGGCGGCAAACAAATGTCTTATGTCTATTATTAATTCCATTATTCAGATGCGGTGTTTGAAGCCTTAATAGCGGCTGTTACGTCAGCTTTGATTTTAGCCAAAAGTGTTGTGATATTTGTAGCGTGAACTGTCAAGTCTTCAGTCCCAGCGATGTTCATATCAACATATCCGTTAGAATCATTGACTGACATGTTACCTATCTGAGTAACGACATCATCTACCTTCTTACTAATATCAGCGTGTAGGCCTGTGATGTTACCGTTCGAATCGCATTTATACGATGTCTTGTAAGTGAAATTATCTACCGTAGCAGTTAAATCAACTGCCGTTGCGTTTGATTGTTTGTAATCCATAATGTTTTATTTTTTTGTTGTTTGAAATTTCATTTCATGATCCTCTTTTTGCTTTACCGGTTTATTCTTATCTTCCGGCTCTACTTTTTTAGCTTCTTGGTCGTTCTTAGCTGTAACCAAAGCTTCATCCAAAACCTTACAAACAGCGTCCGAAGTCATCATCGGGTATACTGTTTCGGCTTGATCCTTAATGAACTGAACTTGCTGTTCAGTCATTTCAAATTCTTCACCTTTACTATTGTGGAAACCGTGAATAAAGTCGTCAAGGTCTATATCCCTTCTTTGGGCTGTTGTGGCATAGATATACTTTGTCAGCTTTGAAACCACATCCGTTATGATTGCTTCTTCACCGTCTAAACCTTTAGCACGCACAGCATCCTTGACTATTGTCTTTTTACCGTCTTTGTCTTTTGTCTCAACGATAAATTTTACTTTGATTTTTAATTCTTTTTTCTCTTCCATGATTATTTATGTTATTAAAATTATTATCTTTAAAATGGTGCTATTTTAACAAGAACCCAATATGAACCAGAATAACTAAGAATGGCAGTTTGTCCATGATAAAAATCAAAACTTGTAAATCTACCACTTCCACATTTAATTGTTATAGGCGATGATACGGTGACTGTGATATTATCAACTGTAGTTAGGATATAAAATTGATGAGTTTTCGGGCTTGATGGGAGTGTCACAGTGAAATTCTGATTTCCGCAATACAGAAAATTATCCATATTATCAAGCGTAATGTCTTTACCCGCATATCTAGCATTTAGTCTAAATCCGGCATAATCACCGTTTATCGCATAAACAGCGTGGTTTCCTATATAAGAATAATCATCATCTATAACAGCTCCTTGCACATCTATTATTATTCCACAATTTGCCACGTAACCTGCACTGTTAAAGACTTTATCTTTAGTGATAGAAATACTTGCTTCTAATCCTGATGCAGCGGACATGACCTGTTCGCCTATATATACTGATTCCTTCCAGTCTGATGTATTAAATCTTATAAGGTTTGCAGATAAATATAAATTGGTTGAAGTTGAATTCTGTAATCCACTTGTCAAAGTCGATGTTAAGTTATTACTGTTTATCGTGAATCCTCCGACTGTTCCTGCATTGGCATTTATTGTGCCGGTAACGGTAGCACTTGTCATTATTATATTCGAAAACGTGGCATTGCCGGCATTGATAGTATTTGCATAAATACCGTTGGCTACAATTGTCTTTACATCCAGTAAAGATGTTTGAATGTATGCACCATCTATGATAGTGTTATCAAGCATTGCTTTTGATACAGCGCCTTGATAAGCAAGATTACCAAGTGTATTTTTTAATGAATTTACATAACCTTGTGCATCCGATTGTGTAGCTTTTGCATTAATGGTAGCCTGTGTACTATTGTCTAACATCGAAAAAGATACTTGCCCTGTAAGTTCTACTTTTGAAGCTGCTATTTTCACCGTTGACGCACTTTGATTGATTAAAGATGCTATCGTAGCTCCGGTATAATCAGATGATGAAACTTTAGATGAGATAGCTGTTGCATTTTGACTTATTGCTGATTCAGCATTGCCCACTCTTGTGCCTAACGAATTAAAATCTGTTTGACTAACTTTTGAAGTAATAGAATTATTCAATACGCTTATTTCTGCACTATATGTGGATTGAGTTACATAGTTGTTATCTACATAACTCTTTGCGTTATTGTAGGCTGTGTTAGCATAAGACTGAGCATTTGAATCTATAACGGTTTTTGACGTGTCTATTCCTTGTGGAATTCCATTAACGATAAGAGTATTAATTTCAGCGTAAGGAGCAGTAGAACTATTATTAGTTACAACCTCAATACCTGCGCCTTTGCCGATGCCTGGAATACCAACAAAAGCATAAGGTATTCTATCACCACTTATTACTACACCACTTCCACCGCAATTTTCTAATGCGGATATTAACGTGCCGTGTGATATAGCGATCCAATCGAACGAAATGAGTGTAATAATAACACTACTATCAAATGAATTTAATTTAGTGGCTAAAGTATCTTGTAAACTATCTGTGCCTAATATATCATATACAGCAGTATAATTTGTACTTAAATCACTTCTATTTAATACAAGTAAATATAATCCTCTAGAGCATTCATTTGTAATGTAATTTCCATTTAATTGTATTAAACTATTTACGCATCTATTATCGCCAGTCCCTCTCAAATATAGCCTACCGTTATTTATAGCAGTATCTGCATAAGTTTGTGCAGCCGATTTTGCTGTATCTACCTGACTCTTTACAGTTAAGTTGATAGCATCTGATGTTATCTTTGCTTCGGCGGTTGTCATACGACCTGATAAGTCATTTATGCTTGTAGCTTGTGCCGAAATAGAATTAGCGTTTGCCGTTATGCTTGTTTCTGCTGTACTTACTCTAGTTCCTAACGAATTAAAATCAGCTTGGCTTACCTTTGCAGATATTGAATCTGTAAGGACTTTTACCTCTGTGGTATATGTCGTTTGTGTGACGTATAGGTTAGTTGCATTAGTAGCTGCTTGGCTTACAGCGTTACTGTATGCGCTGTTTGCTTTATTTGTTGCATCACTGGCGGCCGCTGTTTGTGTATCTGATAAAGCCGTTTCAACTGTTTTACCTGACTTTAAAATGAATGAACCTTTGAGATATACATTTTCAGCGTATAACCCATATCCTGAAATACTTGCAAAATCTGTATCGGTTATACCGTCCAAGTCGCCGAATATGGCTTTTGCTTTGCCTGATAAGTCTGTTGAGTTTATGCCGTTTAATGCTTCGATGCGAGGTTTACCGTCTTCATTTGCAACCAAGTACAAACACCCCTGACGTGAAGTATCAGTAGTGTTACCCATTTGCACCAATTCATCGCCAACCTCTGGAACAGCAGTACCAAAATCAGACTGATTTACGGTTATGTTATTGTCTACAACCGTTTGAATTTGTACCCAGTAATATTTACTTCCGGTTGTTCTAAATGTTTGGCAACGAATCAAGTCGTTAGCAACAAATGTCATATCACCCTCAATGCCTAAAGTATAAACGCTATTAGCAAGTGATACAGAACTTATTTTACCATTACCCGGACTAACTATTAAACCGCCGTTAACCGAACGAATTTTGTTGATTATAAGTTCAAATATATTCATCACCTTGCGAACAGTCAAGGTATCTAATTCCAAGTTCCAACCGCCATCATTCCAAAGCTTGAACCCCGAACCTGAGAAACCGGGTATGTATGTGTCAGAGCTTATGTAGTCTTTTACTATTGTTCGTAAAATAGTGGCCGTATCGCTAACGGATAACTGATAAGTAGTAGCAAGGTTATTTACAACGGCATTAAGTGCAGTCATTTTACCGCCAACAGCTAAATCAGCAGTAATTTGGGCTGCACCTGCATTTAATGTTTGTGATACCGTACATGTCGTTGCGTTTAAAGTAGGTATTGTACCGGTATCGGCATTTAAAGTAGTGGCGTTAATTGTTCCTATAGTTGCTATTCCTACGATAGTAGCAGCTGCTGCCTTCATTATACCGCCTACGTTGATACCTTTGTTAAATGTCATGTCTTCGGCAAACGTATCTGCAATATCTTTGCGGGCAAAAAGATTGTTTGCTTTAGCTGCTGAAATAACTTTAGTATCTGATAAATCTAAACTGTCGGTACTCTTTATTATTGCAGATACTGAATCACCGTTTAATTTTATTCCGGCCGTATAATCAATAACGCCCGTTGTTGAACCGTCGGCGTCTTTCGGCAAAAAGTTTTTCTGAACATATAAGGCTGAATAAACATTATTATCTTTTGCATTAGCTGAATCTGACGACTTAATAACATCAATATTCGAACCACCCGAAGTAGTGGCATTTTCTATAATCTCGTTACTACCAGAAGTAGAACGCGATTTTGCGACTATTTTATAAGATATTATTTCTGTCATTGCTCTAACATTATTACCGAAAAGGAATCATTCTGAAAATCTATATTTCCACAAAACATACTGAAGGTTTTTCCTGTCATATACAAATCTGTGAAAGTAGAAATTGGTGTAATTGAATCACTTTCCTGTAATACCTGAGTTAGTTTAATTTTGGTGGCATTATAGAAATTTACGATACGATTTATTAGTTTTTCTTCCGGTCTTATTGTAGCCTTATCAATGGCAGAATATAGATTATTAGTTAGAAAATTATTTCCAAGTATCACCTTGCTATAACATACACCATCGCTATTGTCTGAACATATTTTAAATTCTATTTCATCTAATTCTTTCGTAAATCTATACGTCAATGTATTGTTCTTATATATCCTGTCGTAAGTGTTAGAGTCGTCGGAATCGGTAGTAGTTTTTTTGATATATTTAACTGTAAAACCCTTTATATATACGGCTGCAACTTCGCTGTCACATTCAGGCATATACATTTTAAAATTAACGGCTCCGTTTAAGGGTGTTGACGGTAATTGAATCAAATACCCGCTACCACTAACATACGGACTAAATGGCGTTGTATTATTATCTATTTCTGTAAATCCATATCCCGTTGGAGATACTGACACCTTAAAAGTGCATTGTGTGCTTTGCCATGTTGAGCCATTATAATACATTCCTGATATCGAAAGTTCACAGATTAAATTTATATCTTTTTTAGAACCTGTTTCAGAGTCAAAAAAATACATGGCATTCTCCGAATTACCCTCAAGAGCATTAGTAGATTGCCCTACGCTTCCTGATATATAAAAAGCACCAGTACCATAAGAAACACACGGCAATTTAGATTTATAGGTTAAAATCGGGTCTGTTACCGAAAATGATTCAGTTTGATAAACATCTTGTATATAGGTATCTTGAGCGTATTCTCGTATTGTAATTGTCCTTTTTAAATTTATTTCAATACAATTTTCATAACTGATAGTATCTATTGAGCATTTGTATTTTGTGTTACCGTCAGCGTCTTTATACGAACTATATGAATAATAACATATTCTAGCTAGTTGAATAAGAGGTTGTTTGATAGAATCAAAATTATTCTCTGAGCTGTTATATGCATTGTCGTATTGTTCAAATGTCAAATATTTTTCAAGCAATGAAAATACAGTTGGTGTTTGATATACTTTCAACATATAATTTATCCCAACCGTATCAGCTTCCCCAATTTGGTAATTTAATGTAGACGTATCGAATGTTGTATTATAAACTTCTTCGGGTATAATTTCATCAAGTTCATAGTTTGAGTCTTTTACACTTATTTTGTTATAGGTTGGCAAAATATCTAGCTTATGATCGCTTCCCGCAAAACTTATATTTTGTACATTTAAAGCTGTTAGGTATGAAACAATACTATAACTAGATAAATCAGATGTATATTTTAAATATTCGCCACTCCAATCCGGATCAATGAAATATAATGAGCCGTTCCAATCGACACACGTCCAATTTAGCAATTTACATATATTTTCAAGTATATCATTCAGATACCACGCCTCTTCTGTACTTGTGTCAGTACTGGTAGTCCCAGTACTCTCATCCGTTGTTGGCGTACTATCAGTATCATTAGTATTTGTAAAGAAATTCTGTTCAGAAACTTTCATTTTTGCAAGAACATTATCATAGGCGGCATAATTAGCCTCTGTGTCAGAATAAACATGTGGAATATAGATAGCGTTATAGTTTAGTTTAAGTTCGGAGATTATTAGCTTAATCAAATCCCAAAGCGATACAAATATTCTCTCATCAGTACCCTGTTGGGTGTATTGTATGTATTGCAATATATTTATGCCCGACAAACAGTCTATATCAAGTTCAAATATATTATTGACATAGTCTTGTGTGTAATTTTCGGGCTTGATAAATCCACGCCAAACAACTGTATTGTTTTTTAGTAGAGTTACCCTAAATTGCTGGTAATCATCAGAAAATAACGACTGCAAATAATCACTTCCAATTATCTTTATTTTTGCCGTACTTCCGATTGTTGGAGTATAGCGAAAATCATTATCTGGTTCGTCAATATCAACAACAAATGTTTCTGAACCTGCACCTTGTAATTCTGTAGAACTACCTGTATAATTTTCTTTCTCGATATTAACCTGATACGAATTATTAAGCCTGCTCGTAAAAGGTATTGTGTAAATCAAGCCATAACTCATAGCGTTTTCTTTCCTTTCTCTCTTAATCTATTGTTAATAGTCAATATCATCTCAGAGCCTTTAATCGTATGCGTAATGGTGGAGGTTATTTCTTTGCCTCCACCAATTGCACCACTATTTATAATCCCGAATAATTTACTTTGTTGCCCCATATTGAGTACCATTTCACCGCTATTAAGGCGTGCAAGAACATTATCACCACTCGTAGAACCTCCACCGACTATACCGCCTGTTGCGAATGCCGGCAGAGCCGATGCTGCTATGAGTGCTTTCATGGATGTAATTTGTGCTGCCGCAAGTCCTTCGCCCACAAATGGTATTGCAGCATAGGCAGCCGTACTTTCCGCTGCCATTTGCACGGTTGCAGCTTCGGCGGCTGTATTCTCGGCTATTGTTATTGTACCTAATGCCGCTACTTGTGCAGCTGCTGATGTACCGGCATTAGTTATTTTTTGCGCATTTGCAGCCTGCTCTATAAGTCTTTCTTTTTGTTCGGCACCGGTTAATTGATGAATGATACCAACAACCCTATTAATAGTATCAATTACATTTTTGATAGAATCTATTGTTGAGGTTATTGAATCTAATACAGTTAATAAAGACTGGAACCCACTTTCATTTTTAAGCGACTTGTTAAGGTTGCCCCATGTATTATATATATTTTCTAACCCATTGACTACATTTTTACCTATCTCGTAATTACCGTCCAATAACCCAAGTTGTTGTTGATAATCCTTTATATCATCTTTTAATGATTGAAGTTTAACAGCATTTTGAAAATAAGTAACTTCACCCTGTGTCGCTGTTATTTCTTTCTGTAAATCAGTTAAAAAGTCTCTTGCTGCATTTTTATTGTCATCAAATTCTTTTTTAAGTGTTTCAAGTTTCTTTTGAACATAATCTAAGTTGTCTTGATTTATTTCTAAATCGCTTTTTTTATAGTTCTCGGTTGTATCTTGCGGCGTTATCTTTGCCATAACATCCGACATTTTCGGTGTTGCCTCTCTTTGAAGAGTCTTAACGAAACTTTTTTGTGCTTCATTTAAACCTTCAGTACCGCTTATTTCATCAACAACTTTTTTTTGTAATTCCCTTACTGAATCATCATACCCTTGTTGGGTGATATAACCTTCAGCAAGTTGTATGCCTAATTTATTAAGCCCGTCGTCATAATCTTTTTGTGCTTTTTCGTAGTCTTCTTGTGCTTGTGAAAATCTAGGATTATAAGCAGCTTTTTTCAATGTAGCAGCAAAAGCACTATTCTTTGCCGCTGTATCTCCGGAAGACACTATATTAAGATATGTACTCTTATTAAGTTCGTCAAGTTGTTTGTTGTATTCGTTTTTAGATGTCTTTTCTATCTTTGCTCGTTCAGTTAAATCACGCAAAGAAGAATAGTAGTTATCTTCTATTTTCTCAAAATCAGTTTCTTTTGTCTTTTTAGTACCGCTAGGTGTATTATTTAATGTCGGATATTGAGAAGGTATAAACCCAAGTTTGTTGACGTTCTTTGATGCATCTCCTCTTTTCCATGCTAATGCGTTGTATCTATTTTTATCATTAATAAAATCATTAACGTTTACTCCACTGCCGAATAAGCCGGAAAGCCCTCCCTTAATTCTTCCTTTATTGTCTATCGAAACACCAAATCTGTTTATAGTTCCTCCTAATGACGGATTATTTGTATTCGAAAATGTATGTACAATGCTTAATAGTTTGTTGTAATTCTTTGCACCGCCGTATTTAGCTACTATCTGATTCATTTCGTCCTCAGCCGATATTTTACTTTGTGTATAGTATTCTGCTTTGGCTGTCTTTTCCAATAAGCCTATACGGTCGCTAATTGCTTTGTTAATATCCTTTTCGGTTGTAAGGTGTGTGCCTAATAGATTATTAATTTGAGCACGGTATTTTATTTGTAATTCAAGGTTGCTTTTGGCTGCATTGTATTGCTGCTGTATTGTCTTTAATTGTTCTATTTCTTGCGTGTGTGTGGCCTGAAAGAGTCCGTTTTTATACTCTTTTTGAATATTTTTAATCTGTTCGGCTTCCTCTCTAAGCTGTGCCAACCTGCCTATTATTTCAGAGATTATAACCAAAATAATTGTAGGTAGAGCCGACATAAAGGCCTTTTTAATTACATTGCCGGCTCTTTCAAAAGCTGCCCCAATCGTAGATGCTCCGCTTTCGGCTTTCCACTTCACTGCATCAAATTGCACACCAGCTTCCCTTGCTGCTTTGCGGGCTGCATACATGGCGTTTCTTTGAGAGATAGCTAATTGATTGGCAAACCATTTAAAAAACTTGCCCAATCCAGAACCTATAAGAAAAGCTACCACTTCGGTGGTTACAGTCTTTATGTTATTGCCGACGTATGTAATAGCATTTGTCAACCAGTCTATAAATGATTTATATTTGTCCTGCACGCCTGCATTCAGAGTAAACGCTGTTTTGGCATTAGCAAGTCTATTCAGTGACGTTTCAAGGTGATTTGTATTTACATTAGGAATTAGTTTGTTTAAAGCATCTGCGAATTTCGGCAAAATATCCTTAGCAAGCAATTTGCCGGACTTCATCATTTTTTCCATTTGTTCAACCGACTTACCTGTTGCCATCGCCATAGCTTCCATTGCTACCGGTAATTGCATACCCATTTCCATACGCAACTCTTTAGAGTTAATTGTATTTGTGGATACCATTCTTTCCAAAGCCATAAATACACGCTGTGCATTCTCCGAACTAAGCGAAAAAGCGGCAACAGCTCTGGATACTGAACTAAACACTTTGTGTTGGTTGGCAACTGTCATGCCTTGAACATTAGCTGCCGATGTAAACCTAGCATATTGCAGCGTTAGTCCATTAATTTCAATACCGTATTTTTTAGCCAAGTCAATCAAAAAACGCTGATCGTTAGCATATTGCTGAGCTCCTCGTGATACGTTTTGCAATGCTATCGTAGCTTCATTGCTTTTGCGGGCTATATCTATCAACGAACTAAAAAAGCCTCCTATAGACAAATCACCAACCTGTAATGCAGCAGCAAACGTAAGAAATTTAGCCTGCATTGAAGAAAATGCACTCTTTACTTCATTTGCACCTCTTTTAAAATTATCTGTTAAGAGATTAATAGCTATTGAAAAATCTAACTTTCCCATGATTAATTTATTTTACCGTTCATAAATGCATCGAACAGGTCTTTACTGTCCTCTAATGTTTTAGCAGCTTCTTGTTTTTCTGCATCTTCTTCCCATGCGAATTTGATTAAGTCTTGCGGCTTACTGATTCCTTTGCCGACATGAGGTAAAACCGTAAAAAATGTCCAAAGCCTCCAATTTTCAAGTTTTTCTTTCTTTTTGGTTTCAAGTCCTTTGATGAATAGAGGTAAATCTGCTATTTCCATTTCTTCCATAACGAAGTGTGCATCTAAACCGCCATATATCAAAGCTGCTACTATATTACTTATCATTTCGTGATTTTTGGTGTCACTTTCGGCTGTTGATTCATCCGATTGAACTGTAGAAAACTGATTAATGAGAACCATTTCACTGTTTATTTTCTTTATCTCATTGAAAAGAGCTTTTTCTGCTACTTTGGCGGTTTTTTTGTAAATTTCAAATGTTTCTTTCGGTAGTTCGATGCAGTACAATAAAGCGATTACATCGTTTTCATTACTGCTGTCAAAGTCGGAAAAACTTTTGCCTGATAATTGTTCGTATCTGATTATGCTTTTTATTTTTATCATAATATTGAATGAAAAAGGCGGGCGAAATTGCCCGCCCGTACAGTTAATCGTTTAATAATTCTATGAAGATGCCGGTTCTGATGTTGATGTGGCGGCGACTGCGTCAACCGGAGTTAATGCACCAACGCCCTTGAATGTACCTGAGCATGTAGCTATACTGCCATTTTCAGACTTGATGTCGCATTCCGTCGGCAAAATAGTACCGGTAAAACTTGGTTCTGTCGTGTCTTTTGTATACGTTTTAGAGCCGTCTGCTGCCGTTGTCTCTACAACCGTACCAAACCAGAATGCAAATGTTGCTCCACTGATAATAGCCTTAGCAATATCAAGATACGAACATGCACCGTTTTTATGCGTTAACATGCTTTCCGTAGTAACATTAAAACTTTTTTTACCTCCTAGAGGTACGTCCCAATTGCCGGCCATTTTGTTGGCGGCGTCCAATGTGTCTTGCGATAATTTTAATTCTGCGTTCTTGCAAAACGCAAGAGGATTATCGCCCAAATAAACAAGCATCTGACCTGTGTAGATGTCTTTCAGCGAATCATAACTTACTGCTGTTCCCATAATTTAAACTATTTAATTGTGAAATATAATATTTGTACATATCGTACTGCGGCCGTACCGCTTGTGTCCTTAATCGTTGCCACATCTTCACTAGAATCAGATAATTCTACAGTCATATCTAGCGGCGATGTGAAGTGATGTTCCAAAGCTTGATAAACTAATTCTGCTAGCTGTTGACCGTCCTCGTAATCAGAACAAACAACATTAAGTATTATCTCGCATTTTTCCTGCGCTATACCCATTTTGGAACGTTCCAAGTCAAATTTATCCCGTTTGAAAAGGATAAAATCACCTGTTGTTCCGTCGGGAGCATATAACGGCAAAAAATTATAAGTTATATCGCCGTTGTTGTCGGTGTGTCTAAGTCTATTTGCTATATCTTCGTTGTCAAGAAGAATTGTACGGATAGCATCCGTAATGCTTAATTTACTCATAGCCCATTGTTTACACGTTCAACATATCTGTTAATTCCTTGCACTATCATTCCTTGTGCTTGCTGTACATCTTCGTTCCGGGTGTCAGTCCAAAAGTTTAGTGCTCTAGCTTCACCGGTATGGTGTCCGGTTTTTATTTGGAATCGGTCGTTTGTTCCTAAGTCTACCAAGAATGCATGTGAACCTTGTGTTGAGAATCCAACCAAAACACCTAACGAACTTCGTTTTACACGGACAACAAATGATTTTAGCAAATTACCTGTAACGCCTTTAGAATTCTTCATACGTGCTCTTAATCGACGAATACCGCCACGCTTAATTACATTACCGCCCATTTTTAGCCCAACACGAATAGCCTTGTCTTTGTCTATATCCTGAATATTCTGTACCAAGTATTCCAGAGCATTACGATTAATTATTTTAATTTCTATTCCGTCCATTCTATTGCTCTATTTTAGTGATTATTACAATCATTGTGTTATCCTGTACTTGTTTGTCGGGAACACCGACTATCTTATATGTTACCCCGTTATACACCACATGCATATCGCTTGTAATTTTGTTATCATATCGCATTTGAAAAGTCCAACGTTCAGATGTAAAAGCCTCCTTTTGGTTGAATTCTTCACCGGCTACAACATTCTTTTTCCAAGCCCTAAGTGTGCATACATTTGTCCATGTAAACTTTATTGCCCCTGATGCGCCTTGCGTCTTGCTTTGTGACTGAAATGTCAAAAACTCACGTAACAATCCTGCTCTCATGTATATTGTATAAATGGTTGTATAAGATATTGCATCGTGTAAGGCACTGCTTGTGGTACGCCATAAGCCACAGGCTCACGGTTTGCATACAGGTTGCCGGCTAATAGCTTCATCGCATGCACTAAAGCCGGATTAAGAACACCGTCAGAAATTTCACAGTCTTTCAACGGATGTTGTATAGTCTTTTCAATGCTGCATTGTGCAACCTCGATAAGACTTGTTACATACTCGTCGTCATCTGTAAAATCAATATTCAGATGTTTTTTCATTTCATCAAGTGTTATGTAATTTGCCATTTTTTTAATTTAAAAAGGCGGGCTGTTAACCCGCCCATAAATCAACATTAAATCAAAATATTATGCACATGTACCGTTTAGAGTGATGTCTACTTCGTTGGCTTTTCCTGATGTCAATTTCAATAATGCGGTATTGCTGCCGACTGCTGTTGGACCGTAGGTTACCGTAACTCGCATGAATGCTGATCCGTCGTCACCTTTCGTAATTGTAGCAGGTGCTACGGTAAACAATGTAGCATCAGTACCGCCTATAGTTAATGCTATATCAGCAGTTAAATTGACACCTGAAATTGTTATTACTTGCGTTGCCGTTTTATTAACAGCTGCATTCATTTGTGCTGTTGTCATATTTACACCAATAGCCGGAGTAGTAGTTATTTGAGCGTAACCAAATGCCTCCGTACGAAGTGATAGCATATCAAAATCAGCATTCAATATGAATCTTGTTATGTTGGAATCTGCCTGTGAATAAGGGTCTACGATTAAACTCATTGCGCCGAATTGCCCAACCATTTCATAACTGAATATTCCAAAACCTAAGATTCCGTCACCGATATATTCCGTCTGAAATACCGGATAACCGTTAATCATACCATTTTCAAGAACCATTATTCCTGAATTTGGGCTCTTTGGAGTCGCTTCCAGCTCTGTGTAGGTAGCAGCCGAGCAAACGTAACCTGCTGTGCCGTCGAATTGTACACCTGTAGCCATAATACAGCCTTTTAAGCGCAAACAGTCTTTATAAGAGAAAGAAGTACCTGCTACGAACGAGGGGGCAGACTTGCAAAAACAGCCGTTAGCCTTATCAACGACGGGTGTAGGCGAAAACATCCAATGATTCAACAGGCGTATAAGCCCTTGCGTTATTTGGGTGTTAACAATGTCACGAATTAAGCCGTTAGACTGCGAAATAGCCCTGTTTGATACGGGTATTTTTAACGAACACCTCTTTAAATCCGGTGTAATTTTGCTGATATTGATTACCGTATCGGATATTTGTGCATTTTCACCATTTATTGTGGCTTCAACGCCGGCAACAACAGGAAATTTCCAATCACCAACCATACCGGTTTGAATCTTGCAACCAACCTTATTAAGAATCAGTCCCTTTTCAAGTGGTTGTATAATTTCTCCAATAGTCAAAGGTACTAAGGGTGAAACAGAACCCGCGTCTTGTGCTCTTTTTTGAATTGAATGTTCACTAAACGGAATAATCATTCCATTAAGAGACTCTGCACTACGTAAATAGCTGTACTTGTCCGGCAAACCGCTTCTACTAGCAAGCGAACGGATTATTTCGTCGAAAGCGTCAGCTTTTGTTACCTCGTCTTTTGCAGGCTGCCATGTACCGGCCTCGATTTGTGCATTTCGAAGCTGTAAAACCTCCAATTCAGATGTTAAAGCCACCTTTTCGGCGATTTCGGTTTCATTCATTGCTCTTTTTTCAGTAGCAATCAAATCGCCTATTTCTTGAAAACGGGATCTGATTTGTTGCATACGATCGGAGTTACTTCTTAATTGTAACCTGTCATTTTCTGTTAATTTTGCTTGTGGCATAATTTTTTAAATTTTATAATTAGATAATTTTCTTAATTCTGCTAATTGAGATTTTATTAGCTCTTTTTCTTTGTATTCATCGTCTTTAGGCGGGTTAGAATTAAGCCTACTTTCAATGCTTCTTGTTTCAACACTTGTACCCATGTAGGCAGGATCGCCGACAATAGAAAAGTCACGGAGAATGTCAATCTTTTTCACGCTTCGGATTATGTTATTACCGTCACGTGAATACTCTACATTTTTGTCGTTATCAGTCCAGTATGCGAAACTAGAACCGAATAAATCACCACGTCGAACCTCCTCTAAGGCATAATCACCGTCGGCGGTGTTTGGGGCATCAAAAGCATACTTAACACCTATACTGTCAATGGAAATTTGCAGTGTTCCATTGCCGTTAATGCTTCGTGCCAACATTCTATCACCGTTATGTTCCAATAAGGCTTTAATGTCAGATGTTCTTATTAAACTTTCGTCTACTGCTCCCGGCTCGATAACTTCATACACCGGTATTCCGTTATTTCGGTCAAAAAGCAGCTGTGAACGTTGATTAAAGACAATTGCATAGCCCTCGATATGTCTTGAATCGGCAGAGGCTTTCGGGGCGGCGTTGCCGCTATAGCTTCTTATCTCATATTTACTTTGCTCTTTTGCCATATCTTTTTTAAATACCTGTGTTAGTTTGTTTTTGGTGGCAAATTGGTATTTTGTGGTGTTTCACCTTTGATTTTAGCCGAATTGATAGGT
>Ga0069004_10000030_pt1 | contig 16861 bp, 8 predicted proteins | sample WestPond_Cattail_2_FD_62358 | JGI IMG/M metagenome (GOLD analysis project Ga0069004, IMG submission 62358) | Wetland microbial communities from the San Francisco Bay, California, USA, that impact long-term carbon sequestration - WestPond_CattailB_D2 | ecosystem: Environmental > Aquatic > Marine...
TCCAATAGGTTATGCTGACGGACTGAATCGCCACTTGGGCAACGGACATGCCTATTGTTTGGTGAACGGTAAAAAGGCTCCTTATGTAGGTAATATATGCATGGATGTGGCAATGATAGATGTTACCGATGTTGATTGCAAAGAAGGTGACTCAGTTGAAATATTCGGCAAAAATTTGCCGGTAACCGTACTTAGTGACATATTGGGCACCATCCCTTATGAAATCCTAACAGGTATTAGCGAGAGAGTTAAACGAGTATATTTCCAAGAAGATTAAACAATTATGAAGACATTATTATTCTTAAACTTAGGTGGAGGAGAATTACTTCTCATAGCATTTATCGTTCTACTGTTGTTCGGTGGAAAAAAGTTACCCGAATTGATGAAAGGATTAGGCAAAGGGGTAAAAAATTTCAAAGATGGCATAAACGACGTTGAAGACACCATCAAAAAAGAAATGGATACAACTCCTGCCGAAAAGAAAGACGAGAAAAGCAGCGAAGCTGACAGTACCTCTAAAACAGAAACTAAAGAGGAAAAATAGTAGATGGCACGGGCAAGTGAAATGTCTTTTTGGGATCATTTAGATGCATTGAGAGGTACTCTTATACACATGTGCGTAATTATTGCCGCATGTTTCTGTATCGCATTTTATTTCACCCCGATGCTTTTCAATAAAGTAATTCTGGCTCCTTGCAGCCACACGTTTTTCATTTATCATTTGTTTCCGCAAAAAAATGATGTAAGACTTATAAATATCAACCTAACCGATCAGTTCATGACGCATATGAACACGGCTTTTTGGATTGCATTAATTGTTTGTGCACCTTTATTGCTATGGCAATTATGGTTGTTCATCCGTCCGGCTCTATATCCGAAAGAACGAAATTATGTGATGACAGCATTCGGTATGGGAATGATATTGTTTTACATCGGAGTGGCTGTAAGTTACTTTTTTGTCTTTCCAATAACGTTGCGATTTCTTATAAATTATGATTTAAGCGATCAGATAATTAATACATTATCATTCGGAAGTTACATCAGTAACTTCATGATGATGATGTTAGTAATGGGGCTTGTTTTTGAAATGCCTTTAGTTACATGGCTTTTAGCAATGTTTGGTATCATTAAGAAGTGGATGTTGAAAAAATACCAGCGTCATGCAATTGTTGCAATATTTGTAGTGGCAGCTGTAATAACTCCTACCGGTGATCCGTTTACGTTGACTATTGTAGCATTACCGCTTGTATTGCTGTACGAACTCAGCATCTTGGTAATCAAAGATAAAAAAGAAGATACATGAAAAAAATTCTCATATACCTTTTCTTATTGTTATTGCCTCTGTCAATGCAAGGCCAACGTGTAGGATTGATTATGAGCGGAGGAGGAGCTAAGGGATTGGCACATATCGGTGTGATTAAAGCATTGGAGGAAAACGGTATACCGATCGATTATGTAGCAGGTACTTCCATTGGGGCAATAATAGGTTCATTCTATGCAATGGGATATTCACCTGATGAAATGACTGCTATTATTGATTCTCCAAACTTCAAACTATGGTATACCGGCCAAGTAAAAAACGAATATAAATATTACTTCAAGCAAAACGATCTTACTCCTGAATTCGTCAATTTCCGTGTCGGATATAATCCGAATAAAAGACGATTGTCAACATCAGGATTCTATAGTATGGTAAATCCGATACAAATGAATTTGGAGTTTATGGATTTATTTGCCAAAGCGACTGCAACTTGTAAGGGTAATTTCAATAATCTTTTCGTGCCTTTCAGATGTGTAGCCTCAGACGTCACAAACAAACGTGCTATGATACTAAGTAACGGCGATTTGGGAGATGCCGTAAGAGCATCAATGAGTTTCCCTGTCGTATTCAAGCCAATTAAGATAAACGATGTTATGGCTTTCGATGGCGGTATTTACGATAATTTTCCTGTTGACGTCATGCGCCACGATTTTCATCCGGGAGTAATGTTAGGCAGCGTAGTTGCCGATGATTATACAGAGACATTAGGCAATGATCTTATAAGCCAATTGGAAAGTCTGGTAATGCAAAGAACCATATATAATATTCCTGACAGCGATGGTATCGTACTGAAAATTCATATTACTGATGCCGGAATAATGGATTTCGATAAGTTGAATGAGCTTGAAAAGATGGGTTATGATAGCGTAATGACACATATAGATGCCATAAAAAAAAGAATAAAACGTCGCGTAAATCCTGATAGTTTGAGGTTAAGACGCCAACAATTTATCGAACGCTTGCCTAAATTATGTTTCAAAAACATAAACATAACTGGTGTAACACCACATCAACAAGAATATATCCGCAAAGAACTACATCCGTCATTAGGTAATCTTTACACGTTTGAAGATGTAAAACGTGCATATTTTCATTTGCTGTCTGATAAAATGTTTACTGAAATCATACCTCACGCCCAATATGATTCAATAAGCAATACATATAATCTGAATCTTGATGTAAAAGCAGATAATAACTTATCGGTAAGAGTTGGGGCTAATATATCTTCATTGGTAACCAACCAAATGTATGCAGGATTAACTTACCGTACATTGGGTAAAAACTTTGAAGAATTTAATCTTGACGGACAAGCAGGAAAAATATACAATAATATACAAATTTCCTCGCACATCGACTTTAATACAAAAATACCAACAAGTTACAAACTAATTGCATCCACAGGTAGTTTCGATTATTATAAAAACGGCAACGTGTTCAAGCATAACACAACTCCGGCTTTCAACAGAAAAGTGGAAACGTTCGTAAAGTTGAAAATGTCTATGCCATTTGTGTGGGAGAGAAAAATAGAATTAGGCATTGGCTACGGTAGACTGCACGACCAATATTATCAAACTAGTGTAATTAATTTTGATAACAGTACACTTGATAATACTTATTATAATCTATTTGGTAGCAGTTTGTTAATAGGAAGTTCCACGTTAAATGCCAGACAGTTTGCTACTGAAGGGCATGCAGATTGGTTAACATTTCAGGCTTTCACCGGAAAAGAAAATTATCAAGCAGGCAACACTACAAACATGAACAGTCAAAAATACAACAACTCATGGTTACAAGTTTCATACACATATCAAGGCTATCATACTTTATCAGAACAATTTTCAATAGGCGCTTATTTCCAAGCCTTGTATTCAGGACGACCTTTCTCCAGCAATTACACATCAACCAAACTGCAAGCATACGCTTTCACTCCTATCTTGCATAGTGAAATTGTTTACAACGAAGCTTTCCGGGAAAACAAATTTGCTGGAGGCGGACTACAATTTATCTACCTACCGAAAAAAATGTTTCAAATAAAAGGTGAAATGTATGCTTTTCAACCATGGCGTCCAATTCTTGCCAACACCGACAACAAACCGTATTACGGAAAATGCTTAACAGGATTTCAACATATTGAACAAGTATCTTTAATATACCGCCTGCCGTTCATTGCTGTAAGTGCATACGCCAATCATTACAGTTCTCCACATGACTGGAATGTGGGTTTCAGCATCGGTTGGCTTCTTTTCAGCTCTCACTTTATAGAATAAAATAAGGCCGGATTCAACTCTCTTATAGCAGAATTCGACCTTACAATATATTGAGAATCGTCTATTATTTCGTACTTATACGCAATACAGTGATTGAATAAGGAGCAAAAGTATATTCAAAGTCCCTTGATACTTTTATTTTAGATTTAACCGGCACAATATTTTTAGGATTATCTATTGTATTGGTATCGGTAGGATTAGCAGACTTCAATTCCACTTTCAGAGCTTTTGAATTGACATTTACTTTCCCATCAAACACTATTGATATTTTTTGTTGTTTACCAACAACATTAACAACCTTAAGATATACAATTCCTGTTTTTGAATCTTTAGTTGCCACAGAATAAATTTGCGGAACGGCGGTAGGACTTGCTCCCTTCGCCGACTCTTCCTTACTGATAGGCAAATCAAACTTTGGAATATCCTCACCATTTATCGGTATAACCTTATTTCCTAAATAATTGCCGAACATTGCTTGTGCATAATACGAAGGAGACCCATACGAATTCAATGCGTCATAACCAATCAAATCTGAATGCCACTGCATAGCTCCAGGACTAACGTTGACGAATAGAGGCGCATAACTAGCCATTATCAGTATGTCTGAATTACGCTCAAGACAAGTCATCCAAGCAGCATCGCCTAAAGCAGCATTCATGTTTGTTGTCGGTGATCCCTCACGAGTCGCCCATTCACCGCAGAATATTTTCGGTCCTTTGCGATCGTATGAATCATATTGAAAAGCGTTACGATACATATTGTCGGCATTGCGATAGTAATGTTCGTCGATAACATCAGCTTTTACATGCCCTAATAGTTTTTCGCTAACGGTAGAAATGATTTCCAATTGAGGATATTTAGACTTTATTGCATCATAAAATTGCTTAAAACGTCCCGGATAACTACCTGATCTGTCAAACCAGTCTTCATTTCCCACCTCTATATAATGCAATTTAAACGGTGCTGGATGTCCGTCTTTAGCACGCTGAGCACCCCATTTGGTATCTGTTCCACCAATTACATATTCTATTTCATCCAAAGCATCCTGTACATACGGCTTAATATAATCGCCTTCCAAATAATCACGATTCAGAACATATCCGGCAAACACTGCCAACAGCGGTTCTGCACCTATATCTTCAGTCCACTCCATATATTCAAGCAATCCCAAACCGTCGGTTGAAGGATACCCCCAAGGACTGTTGTGCCCGGGACGCAAATCTGTGTCGCCTATTGTATTCTTCCAATTGAAACGGTCGGCAAAGGTATTTCCTTCCAAATAATTACCGCCAGGCAAACGCAAAAACTTCGGATTCATATTGCGCATCATCGTCATAAGATCAGGACGTAACCCATTGGGACGATTATTGTATGTAGGCGGGAACAAGGTTACTCTGGTAAACCAATATTTACCTGCCGTCTCTGCTAATATGCGGAAACGAGCATTCTTTGTCGGAACAACTCCATCAGCGGTACTGAAAGAAAACTGATATTTTTTCCACTCTCCGGATATTCCACTGATTTGTGCAGAAGCATAAACGGTTTTTCCGTCAAGACTTTCCAAACTTATAGTCAACGCAGGAGTACCGCTTGCATCTGTCTTAACGTACAAGCTCCCGTTGTACGTAGTTTTCGGACGAACCGGAAATCCCCAAAAGCCCTCATTCAAAATGCCGGTAGACTTACCGTTATCTTTCACATTCAGGCAAAGCGATAAATTATTGGCTTTGTTTATACCAGTATGCCTGTCTATCTCCATGCTTGAAGACAACGAATCGCTCAAAGTCCAAAAAGTAGGTTCTGAAAATCCGGAAACATGTCTTCCATGGCTATCAGTCTTTCCAATAGCATCCTTAAACGACGGATTACGAATCAGTTGGGCATACAAGCCACCTTCGTATGAATAATTAATTTCTTCAGTCATTAATCCGTATAACATAGGACTTACCGTAACGCCTGGTTTATCCATTTTAAGGATTAACTTTGCCGTCTTTTCTTTGGCATTGATAAATACGCAACTCATCGCAATGAGTGCGAATAAAAGAACTCCATTTTTCATATATATTTGTAAAAACTATTAAGCATGCTTCTCCCAATATTATTGACATAAATCATCAGTATATCAAGAATTTGTCAGTTATATTTCATCCAATTTTACCATGCAAAAGTAGTATTTATTTAAGTATATACAAATAATCGTCCTTTTTTCTTTACCCTATAATTTTAAATAGTACATATTAAATACGTCATTGTTGAATGACAAAGTGTATAGTTTTATGTGTAGACCCAGCAGGTTGTTATCTGAATTTTATTATCATTTGTTACTTTAATGTGAAATTAGCGGATTTTACATCACGACTGTTAGCACCAATCATAACAGTAAACTCTCCGGGCTCGCAAACATAGTTCAAATTGTAATCATAAAACTTAAGCAAATTCGGCGTTATTTTAAAACTTACTTCCTTGCTTTCTCCCTTTTTCAAACTAATTCTTTGAAAACCTTTCAGTTCTTTTACAGGTCGCGTGATGCTTCCAACCAAATCCCGAATATACATTTGCACTACCTCATCGGCATCATAATTTCCGGTATTGGTAACAGTTACTGTGGCAGTTAATTCATGATTATCATTATCAAGCATATTCGAACTTAATTTTATATCACCGTACGAGAATGTAGTATAGCTCAGACCATAACCGAACGGATATAATGGGTCATTGCTAACATCAAGGTAATTGCTGCGAAATTTCTGGAACCATTTGCCGGTTTCAAGCGGACGTCCGGTATTTTTATGATTATAATAAATAGGTATTTGCCCAACATTCTGAGGAAATGTAGTTGTTAATTTACCACTCGGACAAACATCTCCAAATAGTACATCACATACGGCATCAGCCGTTTCACTACCACCAAACCAAACATTCATAATAGCAGGCACATGTGCTTGTTCCCATGTCAGAACATTAGGACGACCTGAGAAATTAAGTAATACTACAGGTTTACCTGTAGCAAGTAAAGCTTTCAATAAATCACACTGGGCATCAGGCATATCCAAATTGGTACGGCAACTGCATTCACCGCTCATTTCCGACGACTCGCCCAATGCTGCAACGATAACATCCGATTTTGAAGCAGCTTGCAAAGCTTCTTTCAAAAGTTGACTATCATCTCCTCTCGGTATTTCACGTCCAAACATTGTTGCACGTTCCTGACACTTTTCATCATACATAAGATTACTGCCTTGAGCATAAAGAATAGTTGCCTTGTTTCCCACAGCACGTTTCATCCCTTCAAGCAAAGTACTGTATTTATCAAGCGTTGCAGCCACACTCCATGTACCCGGCATATTAGCACGAGTATTAGCAAGCGGACCTATCAGGGCTATAATTCCCTTGCGCTTAAGAGGAAGCAAATTATTCTCATTTTTCAGTAAAACGAAAGTTTCTGCAGCAATCTTACGGGCGATATTCCTGTTTCCAGATGTGAAGATATCCTTTGACGGACGCTTAAGATCACAATATTTATATGGATTTTCAAATAGACCAAGCTTATATTTAGCTTCCAAAATACGTCGGCATGCAGTATCAATATCAGCCATACTAACTTTACCTTCATTAAGAGATTTTTCCAAAGTACCGATAAATCCGTCCGAAACCATATCCATATCAATGCCGGCTTTAAGTGCACGGGCAGAAACAGTTTGCAAATCACCGATTCCATGTGCCGTCATTTCTGAGATGGCAGTATAATCGGTAACTACAAAACCATTAAATCCCCATTGGTTCCTTAGAACATCTGTCATCAACCATTTGTTAGCGGTAGCAGGAACGCCGTCAACTTCATTAAACGAACTCATCACACTACCAACTCCCGCTTCAACTGCTGCCTTATATGGAGGGAAGTAATCATTATACATTCTGTTACGGCTCATGTCAACTGTATTATATTCACGCCCGGCTTCAACAGCACCATACAATGCAAAATGCTTTACACAAGCCATTATCTCGTCATTGTTTTTCATGCCTTCTCCTTGATACCCTTTTATCATAGCCTTAGCTATGGCAGATGCTAGAAAAGGATCTTCACCGTTACCTTCAGACATACGTCCCCAACGCGGATCACGACAAATATCCACCATCGGACTGAACGTCCAACATATACCGTCGGCACTTGCCTCTTTAGCTGCAATATGAGCAGACTCACGTATAGCATCCATATCCCAACTGCATGACAATGCCAACGGAATAGGAAAAACCGTTTCATAACCGTGAATAACATCCATACCGAACAACAAAGGTATCCCAAGCCGACTATTATTTACAGCCATTTCTTGCATTTGCCGTATTGACTTCACGCCTTTCAGATTAAACAAGCCTCCCACTTTTCCATGCTTTATTTTGTCGGCAATATTGCTGCTTTTAGCTTGTCCCGTAGTGATGTCACCGGTAACAGGAAGATTCAACTGACCTATCTTTTCCTGTAAAGTCATTTTATTCATCAATTCCGTTACGAACTTATCCATATTGCCATCATCTTTAGGCCAAGTTTTGTTCCTAAAGTTCGCAAAAACCAACGATGGAAAAAGTATTGTTGCTATAAACAATATTATTTTATATTTAATATTCATCATCCCTACTTAAATTTATTATTTCGCGATCTTAAATCCGAGCTTTTGTAATCCGTTTTGTATTTCAGGACAGCTCATAAACAACTTCCACAATAATCCGCTACGATAATTTTCTATCATCGGTGCAATAGTGCATTGATCTATTGCCAAATAATGAGGAACAGTCCAAATTGCCGTCTCTGAAAAAGCATCATAAAAACCGTATGTTCCCCATATTTGTTTGCCTTTGGAATAGAAATATTTCAAGGCACGCATGGATTCTTCCGGCGTATAAGGGAAACATGAAAGTGCTGCTGTAGGAGAAATAACCCCAAAATCATTATCTCCGGGACAATGTGCAGCATAGCCGTCAATGGAATAGCTTGCCGTAAGTCCCCAACAGTTTTCGCCGTATCCCTTATAATGCTTAGGATTATCTACACAATATTTGTAATCTGACAATGCGTGGTTTCTCACTACATTCCAGTAATCGGCGTATTGATCCGACAAATGCCGCGGATCTAATCCTATATATGAATAATGTGCCCAGAACAACGGTCCACCCAATGCTTCAGCCCCATTGTGCTTCAACTCTAAAGGCAAACCGTAAGGAGCAGCATCGGTTTTAATATCCCCACCACGTGCCCATCCGTTGTGATAGGCTGATGCCGGAATTGAATGTGTAGGAGATGATGCGGCCAGTATGTACACTATTAAAGCTTCATTATATCCTTGTATCGGGAGGTTCATCGCCCAACCGTAATCAGGAGACCAATGCCAATAAAGTACATCTTTACCATTACGATACCAATCGAAATCCATATCATTCCATAGCTTGTCAATCTTTGCCGACAGCTCTTTCTCTGTTTCATTACCGTCCTTAAAATATTGGCGAATGCACAACAGGCTTTCCATCATAAACGAACTTTCAACCAAATCACCACCATCGTCTTTAGTACTGAAAGGCTTCACTTTACCCGATGGTCCATATAGCCAATGTGGCCAAACACCATGAAAACGATCGGCTCTTGATAAGTAATCAACAATTTTTGTCAGTCGTTCAACGCCTTCAGTTCTGGTAATGAATTTACGGTCAATTGCCGTTAGTATACCTGCTACACCAAATCCGCTTCCACCGATTGTGACAACCTCCGAATCTTTCTCAGGATAATCGCCATCCAAATGAATACGTTCCGGAGCCAATCCTGAAACTTTTTCGGCTCCGTCCCACATATAATTAAAATGGACTTTTTGTATGTAATCCAGTAACTCGCTGTCAGACCTGAAAGAATCCGGACGAACAGCTGTTTGATCGGTAATTGACTTACCTGTATTTGCCGATTCTATCGGAGCAGAGCATGCCATCAATAAAAAGACGGATAATCCGCATATATATTGTATTATTCTTCTCATAATTATATTAGGGAACAACACTCTATACGAATGTTATTCCCCGGAAAAAAATAAAAGACTAATCTTTTGGTGTATTGTTTAAAGACGGAGAAATATCTATTTGTGACGATGGTATAGGATAATATTGCTTATCTGCCGTATATCCCATAGAACCCAATACATATACGGCATTACCGCTACGTACCAAATCATTGAATCGTTCTCCCCATTCCATTGCAAATTCCATACGACGCTCATTTAATATCTGGTTAAGAGTTACATTTTGAAGTTCCGGCATCTTCGCACGGTCACGAACCAAATTAAACTGTGCATCTCCATTTCCACCCAAGCGAACAGTAGCTTCGGAATTCATCAACAATACGTCTGCATAACGGAATACTCTAATGTTGTTGTTCGCACCGTAATCCGTACGTCCGGCAGTTAACTGATTTGAAGGTGTGTATGCCTTACCGTTAAAGCAATCCGGAGCTGTAGAACTATTCGGTTGCCTGATAGAATCACCGCTTTGTGTAGTTGCCCCAGCCATTAAGAAAGTGGTTGTTGCACGTACTGTCTCTCCACGTCCTTTAGCCCATGCACGAAATGTCTTTGTAGGACTGATAAAACCCCATCCTGATATATTACCGTCATTTTCAGGACCTTGAAATGCAAACCAAGAATCAGGTTCAACAATATTTCCCGAACCATTTCCGAAATCGGTGTATTGGAATTCAAACAACGATTCATTGCATAATTTACCAGGAATTTTGAACAATTGATAGAAATCACTATATAATGAGAACTTTCCGCTTGAAATGATGTCACCGGTAAGATCCTTTACTTTCTGATAATTACCTTCATTCATATAAATCTTAGCTTCAAGCATTTCTGCCGAAAACGCAGTGACAGCACCTATGTGAGTTTGTTCGTTAGGACGAATTCTTGGAAGAGCGGCAATAGCATCGTCAAGGTCACTCAACGCATATTTGTAAACTGCATCAACTGTTGAGCGCGTCATATCCGTTTGCGTATTATCCTTCAACAATGTAACCGGACCGAAAAGTTGTACTAAACGATAATAGCAATATGCACGAAGGAACTTAACTTCACCGCAATATTTGGTGTAATTTTGCTTATCCGCATCTGTAGTGACATACTGATCATAGCCATTCAATGATGTCAAAGCAGCATTAGCTACTTTAATTACATCATAATAAGCCATCCATGCTTCGTTAAGTCCCCAAAAGCCTGCATCATAAGCGTAAGTTTGGTCGATACTTACCAATCCTGCCTGGTCATCAGTTCTTCCTGTTGACACATCATCATCACGTATAATCGTTTCGCCCCACACCATCCAGTGCGAACCTCTGTTTGCCAATTTTGCATATACACCCGAAACAGGTTCATACATATTTGCTGTTTTGGTATAATCAATTTTCTGTTCATCAACTTGATTTTCAGGCAACTTATTTAAGTAGCCGGAACAACTTGCCATTGACAGTGCCGTTAATGAAGCACATATTATATATTTAATATTTTTCATAACTTCCTATGTTTTATAAGATTAAAAATCTATTGCTACGCCAAAGGTATAAGTAGCTGCCAATGGATATACTTGTGTATCCCAACCGTTTATATCAGTTATTTCAGGTGTGAATCCGTTTGACTTAAAGCATGTCAACGGACGATCGGCCGTCATACTCAATTTAACCGAAGGCAACATGTAATCGCCTAATCTGATATTACGGAAAGTGTATGCCATTGTCACATTTTGAATACGGAAGAAACTACCGTTTTCTACAAAGAAAGAATTGGTATTGGAGTTATTCCATGCCTTCAACATTCCTTTTGAAGACGGATAACTGTTGGTTGAACCCTCTCCCGTCCAACGCTTTTTGTACATATTCTCATCGAAATTGTAGTTAGACTGCGCATAACGCAAAGCGCGCTTACGGTCATAAATTTTATTGCCTGATTCACCGAATGTCGACATCGACAAGTCAAAGTTCTTATAATTGAATCCAAAGTTTAAGCCATAAGTTACGGTTGGTATATTTGAGCCTAACACTTGACGGTCCTTGGAATCTATCACATTGTCTTTATTGACATCCTGATAGATTAAATCACCAGGTTCCAAATTATTAGCTTTAGCTACAGGATCGGCATCAACCTGAGCCTGATTTTGATAAACACCGATTACTTTATAACCGTAATATGAATTCATTTGATGACCAACCAAATTAATTGTGCGGGATTCTGCACTACCTCCATATATGTAAGGCGCTCCATTCAGACTTTTGACTCTGTTACGAAGTGTGGAAAGTGTCAATCCGGCATAATATCCAAAATCCTTCCCAACTTTATCATTCCAATTAATTTGGAAATCAAATCCGCTGTTCCCTATTTCACCGTTATTCCCTGCCAACGTAGAAGTACTAAACGGAAGCGTTACGTTGATAACGGCATTTTTAGTAACTCTGTTATAGTAATCGGCATCAACATTCAATCGATTGTTTAATAGCGTAAAGTTCAAACCGATATTAGTTTCTGCAACTTTCTCCCATCTTAACCAACTGAAATAGCTTGTGTTTTGATAACCCGGAATTGTTGTATTACCGAATACACCAGATGCAGATAGCCCTGAAGTAATTGAGGCGAAGCCGTCACTTGCTGCAACATGGTCGTTACCGAGTAATCCCCAACTTGCACGCAGCTTCATATAATCAAATATATGTTGTTTTTTAAAGAACGATTCATCACTGATAACCCAAGCAGCCCCTACTGATGGAAAATAGCCCCATTTCTTTTGATATTTTGAACTTCCGTCGGCACGCATCGTCAAAGAAAGAAGATATTTGCTGTCATAGTTATATGACAAGCGAGTGAAATACGAAAGGCCTCTGTAGCATGAACCATTATCATTAACCGTTCGCCCGTCGGAATTACCCTGACTTAAATACCAATATTCTTCATGACCTCCGGGAACATTTGATGCGGTACCGTCAAGATAACGATATTGTTCCTGACGTGAAGACTCACCTAGTAAAAAGTTGATATTGTGTTTGTTCCACGAATCGGTGTATGACAGAGTGTTATCCAATATATAATTGTAATAATTGGAATCGGACTTATTCAAACTCGAAACGGATTGTTGTTGCCATGAACTTACGTAATAAGGTTCTATATAAATGCGATTACGTGTCAAAGAGAAATCGCCGCTATAACTTGTTTTGAACTTCAACTTTTCAGGAATAAATGTCAATTCCGCATAGAAATTGGTGATAGCCTGAAACGTCTGGTTTTGATTATTATTATATTTTGCTATGGCTATAGGATTATAGAAATTTTGCGTGAATCCTATTTCCGACGGAGATGCAAACTTTATTGGAGTGGCATCTGCATAAGATGTGTCATACACAGGCATCAGCGAAGGCATATTATACGCTGCCTGCCAAGCCGAATTATCAGGATTCATCTGCTCTGAATTGCTTATAATAATGTTACTGCCGACCTTCAACCAATTGGTAGCGTCAAAGTCCACATTGCTCCTGAGATTTATTCTCTTGTAATCATTGTCGGCTTTCATAATGCCGTTTTGATACAGGTAATTGATGCCGAGAGCATAAGTAGCCTTGTCACTTCCACCGCTTATATCTATTGCATGATTTGTAATAAGAGCTTTACGCAATAATTCTTTATACCAATTCGTATCAGCTCCGAATGTAAGTGTCTTATAATCACCTCCGAACTTGTTAATAGAAGCCTGGATCATCGGAGAATAAGCATCTGCGTTAGCCTCAAGCATCATTGTGGCATATTCTTTTGAATCGCACATCTTCAGCACATTAGTCGCTGTCTGAAGTCCTACATAACCTTCATAACTTATTTGCGTTTTGCTGTTGCGTTTGCCTTTCTTTGTAGTTATGATTACTACTCCGTTGGCAGCACGCACACCATATATTGCAGCAGAAGAAGCATCTTTCAACACCGAAACTTCTTGTATATCCGAATTGTTTAAGAAGTTGATGTTGTCATAAAACATTCCGTCAACAACATATAGAGGTGATGTGTCGCCGAATGACCCCAATCCTCGAATCGTAACTTTCGGACCAGCACCAGGAGCGCCGGTACTTACTATGTTTAAACCAGGAACCTTACCTTGCAAAGCCGTCATCGGAGATGATGTGGCTTGAGAAGTAAGTTCATCACCTTTAACAACGGAAATAGGTGAAGTAAGGTCTTTTGCCTTGCTGGTACCATAGCCTATAACTACCACTTCATTTAAATTCTTTACATCATCATAAAGCGTTACGTCAATTTGAGTTTGACCGCCTACCTTAATTTCCGTTGATTTCATACCTATATAGCTTATAACCAACGTTGCATTATCCGGTACATTATTAATAGTATATTTACCGTCCAAATCACAGACAGTACCTATCTTAGTACCTTTCACAACCACATTAGCACCCATAACAGGGTCTGAGGTTTTATCTCTTACCAAACCTTGAACGGTTATTGTTCGCTGAGCAAATGCGTTCGGAACAAATAACATCGTCAATAACATTAATAATAAAAATTGTCTCTTCATATGTTGAATTAAGCATTTGTTAAACATTGTGCCAAATGTATGACAAAACAAGAATGCCACAAAAAAATATGATACGGTGATACTACTTTTGCAATTTACAAGTATACGTTTTTACTACGTTCGTATAACGAAAGTATTTCTAAATGTGCAAGTTACGCATGCACATTTATTTTAAATCTATCAGGAAATCTACAAGATTAACACCATCGGGTATGCCCATTCTTTTACGTAAACGATAGCGTGCGGTTTCTACCCCACGAACTGTAAGGTTGGTCATTTGTGCAATATCTTTTGTTGAAAGGTTTAAGCGTAGAAGTGCGCAAAATCTCAAGTCTGTTGAAGTTAACTGAGGATAACGCTCGCGCAATATACGAAAGAACTTGTGGTGAATAAGATCAAAGTTTTCTTGAAACACTTTCCATGACTCTTCATCATCAAGATTATCGTTTATATGCTTAAGCACCAACTCCATATTTCTCCGTCCGCATTGCGTATTCAGTAATTGTTCCTTAACAGTGGTTCGTAGATTCTCCAACGCTTCATGTTTCGCCAAAGAACCAAGTGCCATACTTGCCAACTCTTTGCCTTTGGCCGACAGTTCAGTCTCCAGAATTTTCTTTTCCTGTTCGGCAATAAGGCGTTGCTGTTCATTAAACTTTATATCCTGCTGAATTTGTTGTTCCTCATACTCTTTCTTTCTTATTTCCATAGCCCTCTTTTCGCGCCATTCGGATATAAAATAAACTCCGGCAATAATACATAAAACATACAATATCATTGCAGGATAAGATATTAAAAGAGGTCTTCGTATCGTAAACGCATAACTTGTCTTTCCCAGCAATCGCCCGTTGTCACTATATACAGCAGCTTCAAGTTCATAATTTCCATATTCCAAACTACCGTAATGCATAAAAGGCACTGAAGATTCTTTATAAAGATTATTATTACCTCTTTTTAACTGGAATACGAATCTTAACGGAGAACAATCATAATACGGATAAGACAATCGAATGGATACATCACGATAATTGCTACCGATTACACCGTCATTTGAAAGATTAAGCCAAATGCCCTTACCGCTTGATGAACTTGCTATAATCGAACGTATATATAAATGTTTTGAAAGGCTGGCCATCTTCTCATTTTTATCGTGACGATAACAAGCCACACTGTTGTTAAGATTGAAATAAGCATCTCCGCCGCTAACATATATTGCATTGTTTCCTTCAACGCAAGGAGATTCGAACATCGCTACCGGAATTCGTCTTTTAACTTTGAAACTATTGTTTTCATAAGTCAATAAATCATATTCATGCGAGTTGGCAATCCACAGCTGCCCTATTTGCTGCATATCGGCAGCCGAACATGCGTTTTTCAAATAAGGTACGGCTCTATTAAGCTGGTTGTAAGGAATCATTTTTTGATACACGTCACTATATACATAAAAACCATCGTCATTTGAAAAAACAACATGTCCGCGTACTTTCATAACATGTATTTGTCCAGACTTTTTAAAATTGCCGTTTAATGAATAAAAGACTTTCAGTTGCTTAATCGTCTTCAAATCATTGCTGAGAGTGATGCGGTAGAGTCCATGATACATGTGTGACAACCATATAGTTCCAGTTTCATCTACTTCAAAATTTTTTATCGGCGCCTGAAAACCCTGGATGGCATTTGAAAGTTTCCACTTACCGCCACCTTTCTTATATATACGCAATTCATCGTACGAAGACTCAAGAAGTATTTCCTGTCCGTTAATCGTGCACTGTTTTATACAAGTACTGTTGTGCGTATATGGTATGGCGCGTATACTTGAACCATTCAGTTCCAAAGTAGCAGCGTTATTACCGATAAATACTTGATTATCTATTTTCTTCACATACCAGTTTTGTCCATGCGTGTTAGGAATGGACTTAAAAAATCCGTTAATGAAATTGTATTGGTACACTCCTTGGTTTGTAGCCATAAAAAGGACATTGTCAAACCTTTCAACGTCATAAACCATTCCTATTTCAACGTCGTTTACCGACGGCTCAAGCAACGTAATGGAAGAATTGGTGCGTATATATGAAATACCGTCATCCAAAGCAGCCCACAAGTTTCCTTCATTATCGCAACAAAGTCCCAATACAGAATTATTTTTTAAAAGATTATTCCTGTTGAAATGCCAAACGCAGTGTCCATTCTTATTAATAATAAAAATTCCGTCAAGAAGTGTACCAACAGCTATAGTGGAATCGTTCATTAAAATAGCCCTATTACCTTTGGCACGTTTCAGTTCAGTGTCCACATCAGTATTAATCGGAGTAACATTTCCACGGTTGAAGCTGAAAAGTCCATTATCGACAGTCAATAAAACCATATTTCCGTTACCGCTCGGGAGCATTGCCACCACATCATCATTCATAACAGCCTTTCTATCAAGAAAAGGGTAATAGTTTTTGCCGTCAAATCCATACACACCATTACCTATCATTTGCGAATACATACGCCCATATAAATAGTGAAAATATAGCGGATGGAGCCGTTGGTTATATATATAGTTAACCCGATTACCGTCATATATATAGCATGTAGAAAAAGATTGAAAAACAATTTTCTTTCCCATACGCATTATGCGCCATATCTCATCATTAGGAGAAGGAAACTTTTTCAGAGCTGAACTCAATGAGTGATAAGTCAT